>Ga0208684_1001195_pt1 | contig 14518 bp, 17 predicted proteins | sample MalvireepMed_b05_FD_184245 | JGI IMG/M metagenome (GOLD analysis project Ga0208684, IMG submission 184245) | Marine viral communities from the Global Malaspina Expedition - Malaspina viral metaG DeepMed_b05 (SPAdes) (version 2) | ecosystem: Environmental > Aquatic > Marine > Oceanic | place... | reverse complement strand
GCAGATGTTTCAGCCAAACAGCGTGTTTTGTTAGAAACAAAGCTTCTCAAGAGAATTATTAGCGAGAAAAAGAAAGAAGAAACAAAAATAAAGCCAATTTCAAAATTGGCCTTTAATATTTTTGTTAAAAAATTTAATGAAACATATGGAGAAAGTTTATTACAAGAACAAAAAGAACTTTTAAGCAATTATATTATATCTTTTTCCGATAATGGCCTTGGTCTTAAAATTTTCCTCACAAAAGAAATTGACAGACTTAGAGAGGGTGTGCAAAAATCATTAAAAATGGGTGAAATTAAATCGGATTCTAATATGTTAGAAAAAACTAAAAATGTTTTAAATCTTATTGAAGAGTTTAAAAATAAACCATTCGATAAAGAAATGGTTAATCAAATATTAAAAATACAAAATTTATTAAAAGAGATTGAAAACTAATGGCGGATATTACGGTACATATTGGAGATAAAGAACAAGAAACTCCACTAGGCATGACCGGTTTAAAGCCACCAGAGCCACCAGAGCCAAAACCGCAAGCTAAAATTAATTTACAGATTCGCAAGACATTAGACGGAAGCTTTGCGATTAATGACCATCCAGACATTGATATTGTGCTTATGCCACATATGTTAAAAATTGTTACATTCCCGAAAGAAGAACACGGAGACCATGTATACGCAGCACAATCTAGACTTTTTGATTTTTTAACTAAAAAAGGAGTCACTGTATTAGACTCAGTAACTGGTGGAAATTTATATGGTTCCTTGGAAGCAAACTTGCCACCTCCATTTGAAAAGGACATAGATCCGGTTGAAGTTGCATTGTATGTAATATCAAAATTTGTTGATGAGGAATTGCCACACTATAGTAAAGAAAAAGAATATGAAGATGAGTTAGATAAATGGCTACTTGAACCGGATGAAGAAAATTCTACTGATTTGGATTGGGCAGCTAAAACACATGAACCAAGAAAAGGCGTACAAAATCGTTGGCCTGGAAGTACCGCCGCTTATGGTCTCACAGGAATGTACAGAGCTTAATCGTGAAACTAACAAAATCAAAACTTAAACAAATTATTAAAGAAGAAATGGAAGAAATACTCCGAGTCAGGAATCCAGGTTTAGAAGAAAAAACACAAGAAATACGCGATCAGCTTGGCGATGAGGTATTTTTAAAAGAATTAATTAATCTTATTTCTGACGAAAGTCTGGGCAAAATGATTCAAAAAATTGCAAAAGATAAACAATTAACCATTGGGGGCGTTCTTCATCTTTAAATCAAGGAAATTAAATTTTATGAAATTAACAAAATCAAATTCAAAAACACGACTTGTCAAAATTTCGCCCCGAAAAAAAACGCCAGATTTTACAATTTAGGAGGAAATGTGGATCTAATATATTTTATTCTCACCGCATATGGTTTAACTCAAATCTTAGTTTTTGGTACAATATTCAATAAAATACGCCCCTCTAAAAAATGGTTAAATGGTTTCGGAAAACTATTTCATTGCCCAATGTGTATGGGTTTCTGGGTTGGTATGTTTTTATTCGGAATAAACGGAATGACAGAACTATTTACATTTGAATATAATTTAGCCAACGCGCTTATTTTAGGATGGCTTAGTTCTGGAACTTGTTATCTTTTGGGAGTCTTGGTTAATGATTTTGGTTTTAAAATAACATCTAAAAACGAAGGAGATTGTCATGTTGACTAAAAAATGGAAACTTCAACCCGTTCGTCGATGTTGCAGCGGCTCTAAATTCATGCGGGTAGCGCCCGCAACTTAAAAGGAAAGAATCAATGGCCAAGAAAAGACTTTTAAGAGAATACTACGAACTTTGCGATGGCGGCGTTTGTCATGACTTATTGACAGAGCGAGAAAAAAAATTAGCTAAAGAAGGAAAAGCCACCTTTTTAACAGGCGTTATGCAAAAGTGTGATACTGTCAATGGCAATGGTAGAATATACCCTCGTAGTATTCTAGAAAAAGAAATCAAAAATTATAAAAAAATAGTTGACGAACGCAGAGCTTTAGGTGAATTAGATCACCCAGACGATTCTGTTATTAATTTAAAAAATGCTTCTCATATGGTGATTGATATTTGGATGGATGGTGATAGCGTAATGGGCAAGGTACAAGTTTTAGGTACCCCCGCTGGGCAGGTTTTAAAAGCCTTAGTTGATGCGGGAGTCAAATTAGGAATCTCTTCCAGGGGCCTGGGATCTACAAAAGAAAAAGATGGCAAAACTATGGTCGAAGATGATTTTCAATTAATTTGTTTTGATTTCGTTTCTGAAGCTTCAACTCCTGGCGCTTATTTAGACATCAGCGAAGGCCTAGAAAGACAATTAAACAATGTCGTTACAAAGAGCGATCGGATTAATCGCGCTTTAAATGAATTATTTTAAGTTGAGAGAAAATGAAAAGATCAGAATTAAAAAAAATACTTAAACCACTTATTAAAGAATGTATTAAAGATATCTTATTTGAAGAAGGTGTTTTATCAAGTGTAATTTCAGAAGTTGTTCGAGGCGTTCAACCACAAACAATTGTTAATCAACCTTCGCAAGATTTTACGCACTTAAAAGAACAAAAAACTCTTGAAAAAAATAGAAAACAAATGCTTGAGCAACGCCATAGGGCAGAAAAAGAACGAAGAAAAAAATTACTTGACGCAACGGGCTTCAAAGATTTCGATGTTTTTGAAGGAACGGAGCCAATGTCCGCACCCGGTGAAATTAGAGAATCAGCATCTCCACGAGTTCAAGGTCCATTATCTGGCGTTGCTCCAAGTGATGCAGGAGTTGATATTAGTGGAATTTTAGCAGTTGGCAATAGCCATAATTGGAAAAAATTAGCAAAAGGAAAATAATGTCAAGAAGGCCAATAAATATAGAAATAAAGCCAAAATATAAGGATGAGCCTTTTGAGAGAATGGCAAGACGCTTTATGAAAAAGGTCAAAAAAGAAAGAATTGTAGAAAATTATCGAGACTGCATGTATTATGAAAAACCCTCTATGAAAAGAAAAAGAGAAAGAGCGCGCAGAAAAAAGGTTCTAGAAAAATTAAGATCGAAAAGAGAAAATACGTTAAATAAACACTAATTACAAGGAGAATACTAGGAGTTTAACATGGCACAACCAACAGATGTAAAAACAGGACAACCAATTTATTATGGAGCACCGGGAGTAGGCTTAAGAAATGTCGGCTCATATCAGGTTTCTGGAGAGCCTTGGATTACAGGGTCTGATGCGCACGTATCAGCAAAGGTTATGAAATATGATTTTCCTTACGTGACAAGAGAGGTTTCTGTTTACCATCAAGGAAAAACCGGCGGCTCCGACGGTGTGTGTAGAGTGCACTTTGTAAGTGGATCGATGCATGATTTTTCAACCACAAACGGCTTTGTGGCCTATGTGGCTGCACAAAATGTATACCAAGGCATTCATTTTGTTGATGTACCGCTTGGCAATACGATAACTTTTAGAGCAAAAGTTAAAGAAATTTATATTGCTGAGACCGGCACTGATACAATAAAATATAGAATTATGGCGGACTTAACTAATGTTCCAACAGGCAGGATGTATGAATTAACCGGTTCAGGCCATACGGAAAACTTGCCCTTAGTGGATCCATAATTATGAATGGAGAGAAATAAACAATGCCTGATATAAAAGGAACCCCCGGTCAATTTGCCGGGGATATTAAATTATTTAAATTTTTACTGCAAGAAATAGGTGAAGAGTAAATGGCTGAAGGGTACATGTCCAATGATTCGGCTCTTTATGTAACTGGCTCCTGTGCATTTTCATCGAGCCTTTATGTTAGTTGGGGTGCAGCAACCGGCTCAGCAACTACTGTTGGGATTAGACAAAATGATATTGGTACATTAGAATTTAAAGATAACGCCACTGGAAGCTGGACCGAGTTTGGGAATTCTCGTGATCTTACGTCTGTCCGTAATGCGCACTTGGTGTTAATCGACGACGATGTGGCACATGGAATAACAAACGTGGCTCAGACTGATGCTTATGGTGATTTTGGCCCGATTCATTCAACTCGCGGCGGTCTAATGATCAACGGGATGTCAGATCAGGAAAGTGCAGCTGCTCGTTCACTAGCTTTGAGAGGCATTTCTAACGATACCCACACAGATACGGTTGCAACCGTTGAAATCATTGGAGCAAAAAGAAGTGGAACAACAGTTCAAGCCTTAGCTTCTGCTGAAACTGTTTTGGAGGTTGCAAACCATACCACCGAACTGTTGACCGTGCTTGGTTCCGGTAACGTCGGTATTGGAACGACAACTCCAGCTGCCTTGCTAGATGTTGCTGGAAGTGTTTTTCCAAGCGCTGATGATACACATGATTTAGGATCTGCTTCAAAGCGTTGGGCTAATGTATATGCTGGAGACCTTCATCTTAAAAATGATAGAGGAGATTGGACAATTGTTGAGGAAGAGAACTATTTATGTGTAGTGAACAATAAGACACAAAAGAGATATAAAATGATGTTAGAGGAGGTCGAAGACTAATGGCCGTGTTTACTACTTCAATAACTGGCTCGACCGGCACCGGAGTTGTACAGTTTTCTGGTTCAATGAAAACAGCTGGATTTTTATCAAGCATGGGCTATGGAAATGCATCAAAAATAAACAAGCCAACGACAGTTCCAGAGTTTTATAATTCTGTTTTATTTGGACCAATAAGAATTATACACACTGGGTCATTGACAATTGGTAGCGGATCGGTTGTGAAAATTAAGGACATTGAGGATCTATAAATCTAATTAATAAGAGGAATTAATAAATATGAGCAAGCTATATGTAGATACAATTTACCCAAACTCCGGAGAACTTGTCGAACTTTCTGGAAATTTACACGTTTCTGGAACGTTGAACGCTTATGAGTTTAAAACAATTGTACATGACTCAACTACATATCGAGGGGATACGTCTTTTGGCAACAGTGTTGACGATGTTAGTACTTTTTCAAGTCAGGTAACTGCTTCATATGGCGCCACAATTGCTTCCGGCAAAAAACTTAAAATTGGTGCCGACCAAGAATATTTGAAGGGAGACGGCACAGACATTCATTTTGGCCTTGGATCCGGCGGCGACATTAATATTCCTGCAAGCATTGGTCTTACATTTGGCGATGATGGTGAAAAGATTGAAGGTGACGGCACAAACTTAGCAATTGCATCTTCTGCAGAACTTGATCTTACAGCAGGTTCAACTGTTGATATCAATGCCACAACCACTGTAACAGTTGACGGAACTGGAATCTCTATTGATGGCACTGATGATTCAAATTTCACTGTTGCTGGTTCAAATAAAGATCTTACTATAAGCGTATCTGGAGGTTCTACACAAACGCTCACTGTTAGCTCCGCAGGTACAGGCACGAATGCTATTGATATTAATGCCACTGCAGGTGGTGTTGATGTTGATGCGAATGGAGCAATTAGTCTTGATTCCGCAGCCGGTTCTATTGATATTAATGTTGTTGATGGACAGACGGTCAATGTAGGTTTAAATGGCGCTGTAGAAACAATATGGTCGCCACATGGAACTGCTGGAAGTGAACTATGGTCGACGATTAACACTGCAGGCACCACAGATGGCACAGATGCTGCTGGTGCAATTTTATTGAGTACTGTTGCTGGCGGCATTGGTCTTGCCTGGGCAGATACTAAAGATTTATGGGCAGAGGGCGGCCAATTTGTCGTAACTGCCAATCATGACACGGCTGGAGCTATTAAGCTTCATGCTGATGCGGGAACGTCACAAACAATCCTTATACAGAACGATGCAGGTACAGGCGCTGGTGCTGTAAATATTGCAGCAGACGCTGGTGGCATTGCTTTGGACGCTGGCTTAGACATTGTTCTTGATGCCGATGGTGGCGATATTTTCTTTAAAGCTGGTGGGGCGACTTCAGGATCTCTCAATTTCAATACTGCCAATAAGTTTACATTATCTTCAAGTTCTCCTAGTAATGATTTTTATTTGATGTCCGGACGAGATATGGTTCTTGATGCCGATGGCGGCCAAGTTCATATTAAAGATGCCGATGCTAGCCACTTTTTACTTGATTGCGATAATACAAAATTTGTAATTTATGACGATCAAGACACGGGCGATTTATTTTCAATTACAGTTGCCCAACATGGCGCCACGACAATAACCACTGTCGACGATGATGCAACAGCAGCAGATTTAACATTTACAATTGATGGAGATATTATCTTCAATCCCGCTGGTGGAGATATATTACCTAACGCCGATGGTACTACAAATCTTGGTTCTTCTTCAAAACGTTGGGCAAATGTATATACTGGCGACCTTCACCTTAAAAACAATAAAGGTGATTGGACGATTCTTGAGGAAGAAAACTATTTATGTGTAGTAAATAATAAGACACAGAAGAGATATAAAATGATGTTAGAAGAGATAGGAGAATAAAAGATGCCGCAATATACAGATAGGATTTTTGTTACTGGTTCGGGAACCACTTTTAATGTTTCTGGATCTTCAGCGTTGGGCGATGCAGCCGCCGACGTGGTAACCGTAACTGGCCAATTAACAGCTTCACAAGGTGGTGTTTTTACTCTTCATGTAGAATGCGATGATACTCTTAACGTTGATGGAGCAGCTACTTTTGGTGGCAACGTAACTCTTGGTAATGCCGCTGCTGATGCTGTAACTGTAACTGGCCAATTAACAGCGTCTCAGGGCGCCCTCTTTAGTGTCGCGCCGCGAGTTGCCGATGACATAAAACTTTACTTTGGCACCGGTCAGGATGCTTCAATCTCATATGATGAGACCGCATCGGATAAGTTGATTATTTCAGGCGCCGCAGGCGGCACAATGTTTCAAATTCCTGACAATTCCGGTGAAGCATTTGAGTTCAGAGAAACTGACACCATTTATATGACAGTTTCCTCTGTCGATGGTCAGGAAGCTGTAAGTTTTAGCAAACGACTAGTAATGCTGGATGACACAGCAATAGCTCTTGGTACCGGGCAAGACGCCACTATCGAATATGATGAAAATGGAACCGATGAACTTCGTTTTGCAGGTGCGGCAGCGACCTTTGAACAGGCTGTTACTTTTGATGCCAATGTAACTCTTGGTGATGCAGCTGCCGATGTCATAACTTCAACTGGTCAATTCACCGCCTCACAGGGTGCCAAATTTAGTAATGATGTCTTTCTCGCAGCTGATGATGTAAAACTGTACTTTGGAACTGGTAACGACAGCAATATTATGTATGGCAATTCAGGTGGCGGAAATGAATTTACTCTTACCGTCGGCGCCGATGGTGGCGGAATTCAAATGCCAGACAACGATGGTGCCGCATTTGAAATTAGAGAAGCTGGTAATACGTATATGAGATTTAATACTGGTGATAGTTATGCGGATGTAAGATGTCCCAAGCCGTTTGGAGTAATGGACAATATAACGTTAAATATAGGCACACCAGCCGCGAGTGGCGTCCCAGGCACATTGGAATACGATGCAGATGGGACACAAGAGCTTGTTATTTCTCCACCCCCAAATGGAATGTCTGTCGGCTCAGGCTTTCATAGAATTGCGGTAGATTTATCTATTACTAAAGCAGACAGTGGCGATAATGATGTTGCCAATCAATTATTTATGATTGATGGATCGACTCCTGTTAAAATTCCTAATGATGCAATTATTACAAGGGTTGTTGCCATCCCAAAAGCTCTTTCTAATTTAGGTACCGCACTATATAATGTTCAAATATCTGCTACAAGTGCAACGGCCGCTGACAGCGCGATATCATCAGGAACAGAACTTCTTGGTGCAGGCGGATCAGGAACGGCCGATTCAAATGGCGGTTCTGCATCGGATATCACAATGTCTAGTGGCGGGGTTTTGAAAAAAGTTTGGTATAATACCACTGTTGTTAAAACGACATATGATGCATATGTTTATGTTTGTAATGCGGGTACTGGTAATGGCACAACTGATCCGGCAACGGGAACCCTGACAATTATTATTGAATATTATGGAATAGATTGATAAGATATAGTCGATAACATTAATTCTTAGATATAGATATGCAGACCTGGTTTTTTCTTTTCATACAAACTAAAAACAATATTAAAATCTAATTATCTTAAACAAGAGGGTTTAAGTATGTCCCACGGAAGAAGACGACGAGGTACTAGAGGTATATGGTTACCCCCAGGAGGAGTTTCACCGGCTTATTATACGCCTGCCGCAGGTGATTCTATTACTCTTGGAAGTTCAGGGTCCTTTGTGCGAGTTTCTGGTAGTCTTGAAGTTAGTGGAAGTTCGTTTGTTAAAGCTGATTATCATACAACAACATTTGAAAACCAATTAAGTGATGGCGAAGCGGCCACTGGTGATATACTTTATTACGGACCTAGTGCAGACACTACTTTGACAAAGAGTCGGTTATACTATTTAAAATCAGATGGTGTTTGGACAGAGACTGATGCAGATGCTGCAGCTACTGCAAAATCATTAATTGCAATTGCACTGGGAACGTCTGCAAGGGCAGATGGCATGTTGTTGCGCGGTTTTATTAAAATGCCATCAACCGAAGTACTAAACGTTCCGGGTTCAGGTGCATCAGACGGTTTACCTGTTTATATTTCTACAACTGCTGGCCATTTAGATTTTACGGCGCCTTCTGGAACTGGCGATATTGTAAGAGTTGTCGGCTATTGCATTGATGATGATAGTAGTGATATATTACTTCTTTTTAGACCTGATAATACGTGGGTAGAAATAGCATAAAAATATTTAAGGAAGTATATAATGCCATTAACTAAATATGTTTCAGTTACTTTTACTGGCGGCTCTAATGATGGGTCTACCTCGAATCCTTATACCACAATTGAAGCTGCCCGTTCAGATATAAATGATAATCTCTCAGACGTTGGCCCTCATTATATTATTTTAAGTGAAAGCTCAGGCGCCCAAACAGTATATTCTGCAAGTTATGGGATGCCTTCTGGCTTTGAACAAGAATTGTGGGTTGACAGCTATGATAACGGAGTTATTGTTTCTGGAGCGCATGGGCAAGATATAATAGTTGATGGTAATGGCGCCACAGATAAAAGCGCTTTTGAGTTATATGGTTCTGGTTCTGGCATACATAATTTAACAATCAGAGATATTGGCACACACTCACTTGCTGGCGCTGGAGCAATTGTTGGCAACAAGAGGCCTTACGATATTAGAGGAGTTACGATTACATCTTCTTTTTGTGGCGGTATCACTGGCCTAGGCGATTATAGTAGCACGGATGCTTGGACTATAGTTGATAGTTGTCGAATACATGTAGGTATCGGATCCGGAGGACAACTTCCATATGGTATTAGTTTCAAGGACGATTCCAGAAATGCTTTAATAAACAATTGTTTAATTATCTTTAGTGGAACAACCTCTCATACTCCCACTAGAGCCATTTACGCTGCAGCAGGCGGAACTGATCGCGCAACTGCCAGTTTTTGCACTGTTATAGCGAGAGTCGCTGACACTAATCATACTGATGCCAATTTTGGAATTACAGCGCCTCGCGTAGAAAATTGCATCGTTAGTATGAGCCTTGATTCTGACACAAATCTTAATTTTCCTTTTATTAGATCTGATACTGCCACAAATAATCTTTACGCTGGATTTCGAACTTCTATTGTTAGTAATGGTGTGCGCAGAGAATTTGATGGCACGAGCGCTTCGTTTCACTCAACTGAATTGTCTTATCAGAATACAGATTCGTTGACGCTTTTTAATGATCCTGATTTAAGTTTTGTGGGCATACATGCAGACTGGACTCTTGCTAGCACCTCGCCCGCTCTCAATGTTGGAACCGCTTTAAGTTATTTTAATTTAACATCAGTTGATTTGAGCGGCACTACGCGCGCTGACCCACCTGATCTCGGCGCCTTCGAGTTTGTTTCTGTGGGATATGGTAACATAGTAATAGGCGTAGTAGCAGGCAGTTTAGGCAAAATAATAGATGTTGCAAGAGCAGATGTTTCAAAGGTCATTGGTGTCGAATGAAAATTTCAAACAATATAGGGAATTTAAATATTTTAAAGACTACTTATTATGGAAAACTGTTTTAAAAGGAGTTTATAAATGTCTAGTATGCTTGATCAAGTTATTGTCGACGCAGAAGCCTTAAAAGAGGTTGCAATCAAAAATGCAGAAGCTACAATCGTTGAAAAATATTCTAATGATATTAAAAAAGCCGTAGACCAGCTTTTAGAACAGGGCCCAAGCCCAGAAGAAATGGCTATGATGGGTGCTGCTGGCGGAATGGCGCAGCCTGGCACTCCTGATGCTCCTGGCGGAATGGATGCTGGTTCTGGCGAAGATGTAGGTCCCTCTATACCTCCAGCCCAGATGGACCTCCAAAAAACAGTTACAATCAACCTATCAGAATTAGTACAGGAGATGAAAATGGACGATCTTGACCCTTCAGAAAAACAAATGCATGAATTAGTAGCAGAAGAGGTTACTGGTGGCGAAGAAGTTGCCGAAGAGGAAGGAAGAGAAGTAATCACCATTCAAGAGTCTGTCATTGCTGATATTTTAGGCGAAGACCTCGAAGAAGATGTATACGAAGAAGACGTATATGAAGAGGGCGAAGACCTCGGAGAAGATGTATACGAAGAAGGTGAAGAACTTGAAGAAGATGTATATGAAGACTCCTCCCCATATGAGGCCGGTGTTATGGAGGGGCAAGAAACACAACGGGAAGCAATTGATAAATTACAACGAGCCCTTCAAGTTTATCAACATGACTACGCAAAACTTTATGAATCACACCAAGCATACGAACAAGAACACGCACAGCTTTATCAACAGGCTGGGCAATTACACGAACAAAATAATAAATTTAGAGAAATGCTCGTTAAGACCCAAGAAAAGCTTAACGAGGTAAATGTGCGAAATGCGCATTTACATTATACAAACCGCACTTTAATTAGCGACTCCCTGAATGAGCGACAGAAAGATAAAATTGTCGAAGCTATTGGAAAAGCGGGTACGGTTGAAGAAGCAAAAGTAATTTTTGAAACTCTTCAAAGTGCAGTGGCTGGTATAAGGTCTATTCAAGATACTCCAAAATCACTGGACGAAGCAATCAACAAGCGTTCTTCAGCTTTCTTGCCTCGTAAAGAGGAAAAGCAATCCGATCCGTCATTTACGGATAGGATGCAACGTTTAGCAGGTATTAAATAAACATTGATTAAAGGAGGATTTAAATATGTCTATTTTAAATAAACTAACCGAAGGACTTGTTAACCGCGATCTCAAGAAAGAAGGCGAAGCAGTTGTTTCTAAGTGGGATAAAACTGGTCTTCTTGAAGGTTTGAACGGTAACAATCGTTCTACAATGGCTCGGCTGCTTGAAAATCAAGCTAAAGAGTTACTACGTGAGGCCAGTTCAATGGCCGCTGGAGATGTTGAGGGCTTTGCAGCCGTCGCATTCCCAATTGTTCGCCGTGTATTCGGTGGACTTGTCGCTAACGATCTTGTTAGCGTTCAGCCCATGAGTTTGCCCTCTGGTCTGATCTTTTTCCTGGACTTTACCTATACAGATGGCCGCGGCGGTCTCGACGCTAGCTCTTCAGTATATGGTGGTGGAGTAGTTGCTTCACAGATTACCGGTGGTGTCACAGACCTCACTGGATCTGGTTTCTATAACATGAGCAATGTATATTCTTCACCGACTGGTTCGCTGACTGCGATGGCCGTTAACGCCGACTCAGATCACGGAACCTCGGACTCCCCTGAGTTTAACATTAAAGCCACGGGTACCGCTGGTACCAACGCGCTATTCGATCTTGACGGTACTAAAATTGCCGACTTGTCGGATGCACAGAAAAAGGCGATTCGTTATGACGCAGATGTCTTAGGACAAGCTACAGGACGCGTCTATCATGGTGTTGCCTGTCTTGGTCAAGCCGATTTTGATAAGATCAATTTAGACATGCTTCAAGGTATCGTGATGCACACCAACGTCACCGATACTACGGAGTCTGACATGGGTCTAGGGGCAAACAATGGACGTTTACTTCGTCGTTTGACTCATCGAGGCTGGCACAATGCAAGTGGAGTGCTCACTGGTAGCGCCGGAAGAAAGATCAGCATGTATTGGGTCACTTCCACCGACAGTACCGACACATTGGCAACTGGCGATGCAAACCATAGCCTTTCTGTACCTATAAAAGACTCATTTGCAGCTTCCAATGCTATTGGATCTGTTGTAGGTCAGGCCGATTGGGGCCTTGAAGAGCCAAGACCTGGGACTGGCAATGCTGGTAACGCAACTAAGAAAAACACCATTGCAGAGATTGATATCAAAGTTGATTCAATCGCTGTAACGGCTATCACCAAAAAGCTTAAAGCTAAGTGGTCGCCAGAGCTTGGTCAAGACCTCAATGCATATCATAATCTTGATGCAGAAGTTGAGCTTACGTCGATTCTTTCTGAGCATATTGCTCTTGAAATTGACCGCGAGATTCTTAACGATCTCATCCAAGGGGCAACTGCTGGTACGTATTACTGGTCTCGTTCGCCTGGTCTTTTTGTACATCGTACAAAGGGCACTGAGCTTGGTGCATCCTCGGCTGCACCGGACTTCACTGGTACCGTGTCTGAGTGGTACGAGACTCTTGTAGAGACTCTTAATGATGTCTCCGCACAGATTCACCGTAAAACTCTTCGCGGCGGAGCTACGTTCCTTGTGACTAGCCCCGAGATTGCTAATATTCTTGAGTTTACTAGCGGTTTCCGTGCTAATATTACCCATGACGATGACAAGGGTACTGTTGGTGCTGTTAAAGCTGGTAATCTTAGCAAGAAATGGGATGTTTACGTTGATCCGTACTTCCCGCGCAATCTTGTATTGGTTGGCCGTAAAGGCGGTAGTTTCTTGGAGAGTGGCTATGTCTACGCTCCTTATGTACCGTTGCAGGTTACTCCCACTATCTTTGGTACGGAAGACTTCGTACCGCGTAAAGGCGTTATGACCCGTTACGCTAAAAAGATGGTCCGACCTGATATGTATGGTCTAGTAGTTGTTCGCGGACTCCTCGGTGAGGAAGGCGCTAGCTAATCTCTGATTAGTTAACAGCTAAATAATAATTTAAACCCACCTTGGGAAACTAAGGTGGGTTTTTTCATTTCCAACCTACTATTTATAAGTAACTTGAGAATACTCTCCTGGGTCGAGGCCACTGACCCTCGAAGATTCATAACCGAACGTGGCTGGTTATGTTTCGTGATTAAAATCAAGTTATCGATAACTTAAAATATAAAAGGAGAAATAAATTATGGGAAATCGAAGAATAGGGCGTAAAAGATTAGAATCTGCCCTAAAACAACTTAATGCAACTAAAGCAGATAGTGCTGGATCTAGATCTGGCCTCGGTGGTTTTCACATGCCAGCGTTTGAAATACAGCCAGCAAAATATTTTGGCTTGTTTGACGACTTTTTAACGGTGTCAGGTGTAACTGACCTCGTTGCTAATGATGACTTTTTTCTTGCTCACGCTGCTTCTGGTCTTGTTGGCGCCAATTGGATTGTAACTCTTGGCGGTGCTGGATCACCGACTGCAGTTCTTGTCAATACAATTCCGGGTGGTTGTGTAAAAGTACTTGCCGGTACTACGGATGACAACATAGCCCGGCTGTTTGCTCCAAATCATATGTTTACATTGGATGCGGCGAGCGCAAGAAAAGTTTGGTTTGAAACCAGATTAAAGGTAACTGATGCCTCTGATAATGGGTTTTTTGCTGGACTTGCCTCAACTGGTGATGAAGCAGTAGATACCGCCTTTGTTGGTGGGGGTCTAGACACTGCCATGGGTTGGCAAGTAATTGACGGACAAGCATCAGTGAAATTGTCGTCAATTGCCGCTAAAGATGATACCGAGACAGTAACAGCGTCTAGCACAGATTTGGGCGACGATACTTTTGTTACTTTGAGTATCTATTTTGATGGCAGTACTGCTCATTATTATATAAATGGCACATTGTCTCACTCTTCAGCGAGCAATTTACCTTTGGATGGAGAGGCCATGTTTCCACACCTCGAATTCGTTCAGCAAACGAACGATAATGACGTAATGCATGTCGACTATGTTAGATATTGCATGGAAAGGTAGTAGGAGATTAAAATGAAAAGATTAGTTAAAAAAATCTTAGTTGAGGAAGAGTCGTCAGACACTGTGAAGGTATATAAGAAAATATACGAAGAAGTACCTGACAAACCTGCCCCCAAAAAGGCTGGCCCAAAAAAGGCAACACCAAAAAAGCCAAAGGTAAAAAAAAGTGTTGCAAAAAAAGTTGTAGAAAAGCTTACAAAAAAAGATGAAGATGTAAAGTAATCTATTTTTAATAAGTTTATATAACGAAATCTAAGCCCCGCCTTTCAGGCGGGGTTTTTTCTTAAAATCCCCAACACAATATTATATAATATAACAAAAGGAGTTTACCATGGGAA
>Ga0208684_1001151_pt1 | contig 14961 bp, 23 predicted proteins | sample MalvireepMed_b05_FD_184245 | JGI IMG/M metagenome (GOLD analysis project Ga0208684, IMG submission 184245) | Marine viral communities from the Global Malaspina Expedition - Malaspina viral metaG DeepMed_b05 (SPAdes) (version 2) | ecosystem: Environmental > Aquatic > Marine > Oceanic | place... | reverse complement strand
TTTCTGTAAAGGGAGGAGGATGTTCAGGTTTTTTGTATGATGTTAAAATAGAGCCTGAACCTCGTGCTGATGATACGGTAATAGAATTTGATGAAGAGAATCTCAAAATTTGCATTGATCCTCAAAGCTCTTTCATGTTGTCCGAAACCACCGTAGATTATGAGATTAGCCTAGTCCAGTCGGGTTTTAAATTTACTAATAAGTCAGCAACCAAATCTTGTGGATGCGGCAAGTCCTTTTCCTGATGATTTAAGGCCCCTGCATAACTGTTAGGTGTATAGCTTTATAGCTATTTATCTGGTATTATGAGGGGGTAATTATGATAGAGTTTTTAATTTTAGTAATTACATTTATTGGCGGCGTAGCTCTAGGATGTGGGGTAAAGCACTGCCTTTGCCATTATGCATCCAGGACATGCGATTGCCATGATACAACCGTATGCTGCGACGGATGTGCGTGCGTGCATAAGTAAATAATAAAGGAGGGGGATATGCCTCTAAAAAACTGTAATGTAGACGGTAAAGCGGGTTATCAATGGGGAGACCAGGGCAAGTGTTATACTGGACCCGGGGCAAAGAAAAAAGCTCTAAAACAGGGAGTAGCTGTAGAGGGTCCAGAGAAATTTTCAGAATATATGAAGAATAGGGGCGAAGTGCTTTCAGAAGCAGAAATCAAAGAGATTATTGATTTTATGTATGATGAAGGGTATGGCATTGCTGCAATTACAGCAACTACTATTACACTTCAAAAAATCCGTGCCCCTAAGGACGGTAAAATGGGAGCGGATGGTTATTATGTTCATATGAAAAAAAATAATGATAAAAAGAAGAAGGACTCTAAAAAAGACGCTAAAGGTACCTCAGGTAAAACCAAAAAAGAGTGGGATAAAGTTGATAGAAAAGAACTCAAACGTGATACCAAAAAAGAAAAAAAAGAACATGAAAAAGATGCTGTAAAAGATGATGACGAGAAAATCAAAAGGCTTAAAAAAGATCCCTCGTCTGAGAAAAAGAAAAGCGAAATTAGAGATCTAGAAAAAGATAAAAAATATGACAAGAAGGGAGCTAAAAGCGCTTCTGACCGTCAAAGACATGAACGTCTAGACCGTGACGAAAAACGACAAGACAAAAGTGAGTTAGACAGTGATACTCTCAGGCAAAGGATTGAGCATCATAAAGACGCTATCAAAAATCTTGAACGTGAGATTAAAGATCTAGAAAAAGATAAGAGGGAAGATAAAAAAGATATTAAAGAAGAGAGTAGAGGTTTGCGTGCCCATACTATTATTGCTGATGAATTTAACAGTATTCCTGTAGATATATATGAAACGGTTGTAGCTGGCTTTACGGCTGTCTCTAAGGGCGCTAAGCTTACTACGAAACAAGTAAATGATTTACCAGATTCTGATTTTGCCTATATCGCTCCGGGTGGTAAAAAAGTAGATGGTAAAACAGAGCCGCGTAGCTTACGTCACTTACCTATTCCTGACGCAGCTCATGTAAGAAATGCGTTGGCAAGACTGTCTCAAACACACATTCCTGAGGCAGCTAAACAAAGTGCTCTGCGAAAAATTAAGAGCAGGGCTAAAAAGTTCGGAATTGATGTTTCTTAATAAGGGGGAACGCTATGGGTTTTGACCCAAAAAAACCGTTGAAAAGTTTGATTTATGGTTTGTTGCATCCTGGAGAATTTCTTATGCATAAGCCCGTAATGGCAGCTGCATGTTATGCAGGCATAGGAGCAGGAGTTTATTTTCTAGGCGTTTCCAATGGATGGTGGAACAGCTTGTTTTAAGGCTTATTAAATGTTTAAATCGCCTAGAGCTTTATTAAAAACATATCGACTTGGCTTTGAAGGGGCGCTCTGTGACCCTGTCGATGTCGATAGACTTCTAGGTGAACTTCCACACCCTCTCTTTGGGGCTGCCGCGTGGGGTCTTGAAGAGAGTGGCGATGGAAAGCTAAGTCTTCCTTTTAAATCTCTATTAAAATTTGATCCTGAGTTTGGACCTCTGGAACGGCAAACGACGGGAGATTGCGTAAGCCATGCAGTCAGGAATGCTATAGACATTACAAGAAGTGTGGAAATTGATAACGGCGAAGCAGAGTCTTTCATTGTTCGAGGAGCTACAGAGCCTATCTATGGCAGTAGAGAACATGTGGGACAAGGGATGCATTGTTCCAAAGCTGCTCGGTTTGTTCATTCTACAGGGGGTATTTTATTACGTCAAAAGTATCCAGAACTTGATCTTGATTTTTCTATTTATAATTCAGAAATAGGAACCAAGTGGGGTAGACCCGGAGTTCCCAAAAATGTTAGAGAAGAAGGGCAAAAACATCAGGTTCAAACTGTTAGTTTGGTTACAACTGTCAAGGAAGCGCGAGACGCTCTTTTTCATGGCTATGCATTAGCCGTATGTAGTGACCAAGGATTTTCTAGTAAAAGAGATAAAAATGGCATAGCAAAAGCTTCTGGAACATGGCATCACGCCATGTGCTGGTGTGCAGTTGACGACACAAGAGAAGTGTTCAAAGAAACATTGTTTTTGGTACAGAATTCGTGGGGTCTCTGGAATAGTGGTGAAAAGCGACACGACCAACCCGATGGGAGCTTTTGGATTAGAGAAAGAGTAGCCCAAAAAATGTTGGGGCAGCGTGGAGCTTGGGTTTTTAGCAATGTAGATGGATTTCCGGCTAGAACATTGCCAGATTACGGAACCTCTGATTTTTTATGAGGTGTAATCATGGACCGCACAACAACATTTATGACATTGGTAGTAGTATTAATTAGTATATTTATAAAGATTACAGGCGGCATAGACTTAAACGCAACCGACTCTGTAAATTATAGACCAGAAATATCTACTAATTTTGCTAAAATAATTTTAACTGAAGAAAACAACCCTGAGCCTAATCCAGAAGATTGCCCGTGTGAAGGAACAGGATATATCATACACGCAGATGGTCATAAAACTGAATGTCCTTGTGAAGAGGGTAAATGTGACTGTCTATCAGACCCAGAGGAAGAAGAGGAAGAAGAATATATTCCTCATACTCCTTTGAAAAACTTTTTTCGAGGTTTATTTAGAAGACCGTAGTATAATAAAGGGAGGCATAAAATGCTTAAAGACAAACTACAAGGCTTGGTTGCATCGAGGCGATTTTGGGTTGCTATGGCTGGTGTAGTAGTAACTTTTTCAGACACTTTTGGATTGGGTCTAGACCCAGAAAGTATTCAACACGTTGTTTTACTGCTCGGGGCCTGGATTGTAGGTGATTCACTTCGTGTAACAGAATAGGATAAACTATGAGCACTTTTCAGATTATTTTATTGGTAGTCGGCGGTCTCGTACTTTTTTCACTACTAGATGTTAAAAGTATTCTGGGAAATAAATCGTCTTCAGATAAAAACGGAGATTTCTTACAAGTTGTTAAGGACTGGGAAGTATTTAAAGCGTCATGTGAAAGCAAGGGACTCCATGAAGCTTCCCAAAAACTAGATGAAATTTTTCCGTTGCTCATCAATTTGAGACCCTCTGAAGAAACCGACATCAAAAAGATTCTGGAGGAAGAGAATGTCTAATCAACTTAAAGTGATAATTGTTATCATATGTATGGCGCTAGGCTTGTTTTGGCATCGCATCCCAGACGTACTAGACAGGGTGGTTAACCGCCCTGCTGGTGTGGAAGTGGTGATTGGTGAACCAACCCCAGAACTACAAGAGGTTGTGAAAGACATCTCGAATTTAATTACGGGACCTGATGCTAAAATAGACAAGGTCCAGATAAGTGATTATTTCAATCAACTAGCCAACGTGGTCAGGGATGACCCAGGCTTAATTGATACAACTCAAAAGTTTAGAAGATTTAATTCTACAGCGGGACAAATAAATTTCGCTGGGCAATCATTAAAAGATAAGTATAATGGATTAGGAGAGGCTATAGACAATCTAATTAAACAAGCTATCGGTGATAAAAACGAAGGGCTTGATCAAGATAAAAGAGATAAGTTGGTTCATATGCTTAAAGCTATTGCCTGGACACTAAGGAATTAACATGATCAACAGAACTTTGGCGGAAGATATTGTTCGGCATGTCCTCTCTAGAGACAAGGAAGAGGAATGGGATCATATTTGGGAATACGAACCAGAATTTGTTGATTTAGTTAATGAAGTAGAAGATATACTGACCGATTCTCAGAAAGCCGAAGATGACTGAACAATTTCTAGAAGTGTTTTTCATCTCCTTCGCGTGGTCTTTTTGGCCAACTCTCTTTATATTATTGGGGGTGTACGTAGTTACTAAGTTCGTGGGCAAAGACACTTGGAATAAATATAATACCCCTCAGGATAAAATTAAGAAACAAGAGTTTCATAGCAAGGTAACAGATGATATCCCCACCATAGAAAAAGATTTTAAGATGCCCAAAATAGAAACCTCCTTTGGAAATCAAAGAATAGGCGAAGTCCATGAACATGGAAAGAAGACTTAAAAAACTAAATGGACTACAACCAGTATATATTAATGTAGACAACACCCCCAATCTTGAACCCAAACCCATTCGAGAAGTTATAAAAGAACCTGATCCTGAAATTAAAGCTGAGGTATTTATCATGGCAGATGCTCAACCACAACCATCCCACAGAGCCATTGGTATTGATATTGGCACCGGCTTTATATCATGCGCCGAAGCAGAAGAAAGCACTGTAAAATTTAGAAAGATTAGAGATGCTTTTTTTAAGTTAAATCCTTCTAAGTTCTTAGAAGGGTCTGCCAATCAGTTTGGTGAAAATATGCTGAAGACTTCTGGGGCTCATTACGTTAAAGTAGATGATATATTGTATGTACTGGGTGATTCTGCATTTAAGTTTGCAAACTTGTTTCATCAAGAATGCTTGAGGCCAATGTCTAAAGGGGTCTTAAACCCAAAGGAACCAGTGTCAAATTTAATGGTGGGAGAATTGGTCAAAGCTATTGCTGGGCCTCCTCAAAACGATAACGACATCTTGTATTATTGTGTCCCCGCACCCCCTCTTGACGCAGACTTTGATGTCGAGTATCATAGACAGATCCTTGGAGGGGTATTTAAGGAATTGGGTTATAAAAATATCAACGTTATGACGGAAGGGCTCGCTATTGTTTATTCCGAACTCGCAGATACTGCATATACTGGAATTGGCATGAGCTTTGGCGCTGGTATGTGTAACATTGTCTATTCTTTTATGGGTATTCCAGTATTTAGTTTTAGCTTAAGTAGAGGGGGTGATTGGATTGACGAACATGCTGCCATGCATACTGACGAAACGAACAATGTGATAACCTCGATAAAAGAAGAGGGTGGTTTTTCCATTACGGAACCTAGCGACGGAATTCAAAAAGCTATCTCAATTTATTATGAGTCTTTACTAACTTATTTAGTAGAACAGTTTAAAGTATTGTACGAAAAAACACCGAAGAAGGAGTTACCAAATGTAGTAACAGAAATGCCTATCGTTATTGCCGGGGGTACTTCTTTAGCTCAAGGCTTTGTAGAAAGACTAAGAGAATTAACATCAGAAGATTTTCCGGTTCCTATTTCTGAAATCAAACATGCGGAGGAGCCTTTGTTTGCGGTATCTAACGGCTTGTATCAGGCAGCAAAATTATCTAACAATTAAGGAGAGGACTATGTTAAATCTATCGAGAAGAGGTTTTTTGTCAGTGGGTGGTTTTGGCGCTCTATCAATGCCCCATATTTTGCAAGCTCAAAAACAAACCGGCAAACATAAGGCCATTATTAATATTTTTCTAGGTGGAGGACCTCCTCACCAAGATATGTGGGATATTAAAACAGATGCACCCTCAGAAATTAGAGGCGAGTTTAAACCTATTGATACAGCTGTACCGGGTATTCAGATTGGGGAAAGCTTTCCTAAGATTGCTTCCATGATGGATAAGTTTGTTGCTATTCGTTCAGTGATTGGTTCAGCAGGAGGTCATGATGGCTATCAATGTATGAGCGGCTGGGGTCGCAATCAAAAGATTGTTGGGGTTGGCTATCCTAGTATTGGCTCTGTTGCTTCCAAGCTACAGGGTTCTGTGGACGTATCAGTGCCAGCCACTATTGGTTTAGCAGCTAAAACTAAACACAGCCCCTGGTCTGAATCGGGTAGTGAAGGATACCTCGGAATTTCCCACAGACCGTTCAAGCCTAACGGCGAGATGATGTCGGATCTTACTCTTAATGGAATTAGTAAAGATAGATTACAAGCAAGAAAAGAATTACTAACAGGTCTTGGCAATATTAAGCCTGAAGGAGATGTTTTTATTAATGAGGCTTTTGATGTACTTACCTCTAGCAAGCTCGTAGATGCCCTGGACTTGAGTAAGGAAGATCCCAAGATTAGAGAAAGGTATGGAGATGGTAAACCTTTTAAATACCAATACGATGGCGCTCCTACAGTCAACGAACATGTGCTGATGGCTCGTCGTTTGGTTGAAGTAGGTGTACGTTCTGTGAGCCTTTCCTATGGTCGTTGGGATAGTCATGGTGCCAACTTTGATCTTGTTAGAGACCATGGCGCTAAGCTGGATCAGTGCGTGAGCGCTCTTGTGGAAGATCTTGACGAGAGAGGTATGTTGGATGATGTAACTGTTATAGTTTGGGGTGAGTTTGGTCGCACTCCTAAAATTAATAAAGGTGCTGGACGAGATCACTGGCCCCAGGTGAGCTGTGCTCTCCTTGCCGGCGGTGGTATGAAGCTTGGTCAAACTATTGGCGAAACGAATCGTCTTGGCGAGCATCCTATTCAACGCCCAGTTCATTTTCAAGAAATTGTTAGCACCCTTTATTATAATCTTGGAATTGATCCTAGAGACACAACGGTCATCGACACAGGTGGACGACCTCAGTATCTTCTAGATCACCGAGATCCCATGACAGAGCTGGTTTGATCAGCAGCTTTATTATACAGGAGGTTTCGGGTTCTCCTCGCTGTACTGATCAAGGTCCCTAAAACCCGTTTTTTTTAGGAGAATATAATGACACTAAGTGAAGACCATATTCATCACGACTTAGCTTATCGAGTCTACGGAAGAATGGACCCAGAAACGGATCGGTCTAAAATAGATATATGGACCATCCTGATGATAGCTCAAGTTATTATAAAAATTGCTTTAGCCCTTAAACATTGTAGAGAAACTAGAGAGGGGGTGATTTCCACTGTCAAGAATCCTTCCATTGTTCAAGAAGCCATTCTACGTGCAGCTGTAAGAAGAGAAATGGGATTTTTTAAATATTTTTTTAGGGGTGGAAACGCTGTAGTAGAATCTATTAAACAAACAGCTTTGGATTTAAGTGAAGAAGATATGGAAAAGGCTGGACTTTTCGATACGCTTGAGGTATAATATAGATAGCTGGTTTGGTCAGCGGCTTTATTTAACAGGTGGTTCGTGCGTTCCCACTCTGTACTGATCAAACCACATAAAACGCACTTTTTTTCAAAATTTATCTGGACTTTGAGGAAACCTAAGGTATATTAATAGTGTTGGTTACTTGTTTCACTTTTTGGAGGACTTAGGAATGAAAACTGCTGCTACTACCGATTGGAATGTTTTGTTGGGAAGTAAGTGCGCTATGAAGACGATGAAGTCTTTTGCACAAGGAGACGAGTCGACGCGGAGCGTGACGGAAAAGTTGGCTAATAGTGAATATGCTGGCGAGTTTCGTAAGTTGGTTAGGGAAAATGGTACTACGTATGCTCGGCGCTTGGCGCGTAAAGCTTTGCGTTATCGTGGTATGCTTGTTTAAAGGAGAGTTGAATGAGTGACATTAATGAAGTAGTGGTTACTGGACGCATCACTAGGGACGCAGAGTTGCGTCAGACGCCGAACGGAACTTCAGTGACAGATATTGGGATTGCTTCTAACCGGGTTTGGTCTAAAGATTCAGCAAAGCAAGAGGAAACTACCTTTGTTGACGTGACCATCTGGGGCAAACAAGCGGAATCTCTTAAGCCTTATCTTGTTAAAGGTCGACATGTCATGGTAGTAGGTCGTCTTAAGTTAAACAAGTGGGAAACTGATGAGGGTATGAAGCGTAGTAAACTCAGTGTAGTTGCTGAAAAAGTCAATCTAACTCCCAATGGCTCTAGCTCTTCCGAGTCTAGAAAGCCAGTAGCCGCTGGGGTTGGTGACGAAGAAGACGCTCCCTTCTAAAAAGGAGTCCCTGTGTTTCGGTCCATGGGGTTAAATCAGGGTGGTTGAAATCCCACGCCGGTGCGAAAACCGAGAAATGTAAATTCGGTCTTCAGGCCGAATGCGTTAAAGTGTCCCCTCCCTCGGGAGGGGACTTTTTTAAAGGAGAAGAGAATGTTTATTGAACTTGCCATTGCTGCTTACGCCGCATCTTATTTTATTCCAGAACAAGAAGAAGAATATGAAGAAGATGAATTTGATGACGCCGATTAACCCTTTGGGTTATGGAGTGGCGGGATTAAATATATTTAGAGAATTAGTTAAGAGTGTAGATGTTACCCTTTTTCCTATTGGTCAAATAGAAGTTGATAATCAAGACGATGCTACTCTTATTTCTCAACATATGAAACCTACTTTTGATCACACGGCACCGTGTTTGAAAATCTGGCATGAATTTCATATGGCAGAAAGGATTGGAAGCGGCCCCTTTTTTGGTTTTCCTTTCTTTGAAATTACACAATTCGATGAAACGCGAATTAGCCATCTCAACTCCTGCGACAAAGTTATCGTTGCATCCAACTGGGCAAAGGAAATAGTAGAAGATCAAGTGCCAAACCAGGAATCTTGTGTCGCCCCTCTAGGTGTTAACACCGATATATTTGATGAAAATTTAAAAGCTCAAGCCACAGGTAAGTGTGTCTTTTTAAATTGTGGAAAATGGGAAAAAAGAAAAGGTCATGACATCCTCCTTGAAATGTTCAAGCAAGCTTTTCCACATGATCAAGATGTTGAACTGTGGATGCTTACATCTAACCCATTCTTGAATCAAAAAGAAACAGATGAGTGGGTAAGATATTATCAAAGTGACCCTAGAGTCAAGATCATACCAAGACAAAAAAGTCACGCAGATCTCGCAGCTGTTATGGCTGGAGCAACGTGTGGTATCTTTCCCAGTAGAGCAGAGGGGTGGAATCTAGAACTGTTAGAAATGATGGCTCTAGGAAAACCTGTTATTGCTACTAACTATTCTGCTCACACTGAATTTTGTACTGAAGAAAATTGTATGTTAATAAATATAGAAGAATTTGAGGCAGCTAACGATGGAAAATGGTTTCAAGGGGATGTAGGAGATTGGGCTTGTCTAGAAGGAAATCCTTTCAATCAAGTTATCCATTACATGAGAGAAATTTATGAAGAATATTCTCTTCCTGCCTCAAAGAGGTTGTATAATCTAGAAGGAGTCAAAACTGCTCAGCAATTTTCCTGGGTCGACACCGCTATAGAAATAGAAGGAATTATTTATGACTAACTGGTATACTTTAGACATTCAAGTACAAAAACTTAGCAAAGACGCCATTGTCCCCACGAAGGCTAATGACGCAGACGCCGGGTGGGACTTGTATGTGCCACATGATTTCCTTATCATGCCCCATGGCAAAGGTCTCGTTCCTACCCATATTGCTATGGCCATCCCTTCTCAGCACGTAGGTCTCCTTTGGGATCGGTCAGGACTAGCTGCTAAAAAAGGCCTTCATCGATTTGCGGGCGTCATTGACAGTGGGTATAGAGGGGAAATTAAGGTATGTCTATGGAATTCTAGTGATCAAGAGGTACACTTTAAAAAAGGAGAAAGGATAGCTCAAATTTTGTTTCAATCTGTACCTAAATGTAATTTACAAGAAGTAGAAGAATTAAATGCCACGGAAAGAGGAGATGGGGGATTTGGTAGCAGCGGAAGTTAGCTTAAGAAGTATATAATATATAGGGTCTATTACTATAATATAAGGAATAACATGATGAAAAGACTTTTGTTTGTACCCGTTATGCTGCTGGCTCTGTGCTCCTTGGGATTTGGACAAGACTTGGCACAGCAGCTCCAGGACGTATCTGTGACGGTAAAGGCCGGAATGAGCGAGGGCTCTGGAGTACTGATTACTAGAAATGTTAAAACAACCGGAGATAAAATAGAAAAAATTAACTTTGTCTGGACAGCTGGGCATGTCATTGATAATTTGCGATCTGTAAGAACCATTATTCGCAACGGAAGACCTGTTCAAGTAGTAGAGTTTAAAGATGTTCAAATTGTGCAGGAGCTAGTAGAACAAGGCCGTAGAGTTGGTGAAATTAAAATGGACGCCAAGGTTTTGAAGTTCTCACACTCAGAAAATGGAGAAGATCTTGCTCTCTTGATGGTCCGAAAAAAGAATTTTGTTGATAAAAATGCTGTTTTTTTGTCTAGTGATGACCCCGTTGCTATCGGTAAAGAATTATATCATGTAGGGTCTTTGTTGGGACAACAAGGTTCTAACTCGATGACACGAGGTATTATGTCTCAGATTGGGCGTGTTTTAAATTTGGGCAGTGGAGATGGCGTTATCTTTGATCAAACGACCGTGACTGCCTTTCCAGGCTCCTCAGGGGGTGGTGTGTTCCTTACTGAAAGAAGCAAAGACGATGCGGGTAAATATGTGGGAATGCTTGTACGGGGAGCCGGAGAAACCTTTAATTTTATTGTTCCTGTTAGACGTATGAGAAAGTGGGCTAGTGAGCAAAATGTGCTTTGGGCTCTTGATGAAAAAGAATCCACCCCCTCTTATGCAGATATTCTCAAGCTCCCCATCGAGGGCTCTAGCAAAGGGGCAGAGGCTAAGGGAGAAACCAAGTCATTGACAGAAGATTCTAAGACCTTTCCGGTCCTTATACATAGGCCCAAAGTCAATAATAAAGAGATAGGGCCTTTAAACTTCCATTAATGATGTATAATATATTAGGGAGACACTAAGCCTGTGTACCGCAGGCTTTTTATATATAGGGAAGATAATAATGCTATCAAAAATCTTTAATATTTTAAAAAAAAGACTTAAACAAAAAGAGCCGGAAGAAGAAGAAGAAGAAGTTTTAACGACAGAAGAAGGGACCTTTTTAGATAATCCATGTGCTCATGTTTTAATAGAAGTAGATGAAGAGGGAGACTTTGTTGTTGGATTTGACGCTACAACAACTACTCTGGAAGCCGTCAGCTCCATCGGAAATTTAATTTTTTTGATTAATAGCGGCTCTCTATCCGCTTTTTTTGTCAAATCTTTACAGCTATGGACAGAAGAGGTTGAAGGTGAAGAACGAGAGGAAAGAGAAACCTTCGTCACGCTTATTTTTGCTCAGTGGAATGAAACACATACAGAGCACGAGGGAATGCTGGAAAAATTACAAGAAACTCAACAAAATTCGGACAGTCAAAGCGCCGTAGACCCCTCTCGTGTGTTTAACCTAAGGAAATATCTATGAGACAGTACCTTAACATCGTTTATAATGTACTAAAAAATGGTGTTAAAAAAGAAAATAGAACTGGGATTTCCACCATCTCTACTTTTGCAGAAACTTTTAGACATGATATGAGTCAAGGATTTCCTCTTCTAACCACTAAGAAAATGGCCATTAAGTCTCTTTTAGTAGAACTAGAGGGCTTTATCACCGGAATTACATCAAAAAAGTGGTATCAAGACAGAGGGTGTAAGATATGGGACGAGTGGTCCAATCCTCTTGTCACTAATGATGACGATCTAGGGCCGATATATGGCTATCAATGGAGAAGGTTTAGTCAAACCTATGATGAATATGATGACGGATGTTTAACTAAATACGATCAATTTGATAATATTGTACGTACTTTGAAGCATCGTCCTTATGATAGGCGCATGGTATGTTCCGCTTGGAATCCAGTACAAATTGATAGAATGGCTTTACCTCCCTGTCATATACTATGGAACGTGGTAGTTTTAGGTGATAAATTAAATTTGGCGTGGTATCAACGTAGCTGCGATCTCATGCTTGGTGTACCTTTTAATATAGCAAGCTATGCAACTCTGTTGTTGCTACTATGTAAAGAAACTGGGTTTGAACCCGGTATTTTACACGGAACCTTATCTGATTGTCATATCTACGAAAATCAAATAGAAAAAGCAGAAGAACAGCTTGATAGAATTCCTAGATCGTTACCTACTATGAATGTCCGAGGTACTGGTGAGTTTAATATTTATAAGTGGAGGCACGATTTAATTGATTTAAAAAATTATAATCCCTATCCCAAGATCGATTTTGGTCCAGTAGCAGTATGAGGCAGATTATGAAAGATATACCAATCCCAAGCGGGAACGAAGTTTACTGGGAAAAATGGATAGATGCATATGAAGAGCATACCGAAGACATAGAAATAGAGGAAGAAGATATAGGATATGAAGAAGAAATCTTTGCAGAAAAACTACCTTTGATGAATCATATTAAAAGTATCATGACTCCTTTTGGTATTATGCCATTAACAGAGCAGTCTTTAGCTAGTCAACATTTTAAATTTTGGGTAGGTCACTCCAACTTTAAATTAACAGACAATGTTTATAACATAGTGGGAAATACTGAGGGTGTAGAAACTTTGGATATTCTAACCCCATACAGATTTAGAATAGCAATAGGAAAAATGTTTGTTGACCGAGATGTAATGTCAACAGTAAGGACTAACTTACTAGAGTACATTAAGGACACAAACCATGAGCAGAAGAGTAAAACATGACGAAAGTAACTATGTATCCGAAGTACATGATAATGGACTATTGTTAGCTCATAGGGAAATATTTTTACATAGTATTTTTGATACAGAGGAAGTAGGAACGGATTTTAGGATGGCCAATAGGTTTATTAAAAATCTAAGAGTCCTGGAATCCCTTAACCATAACCCAGTATTTATACATCAATATAATATAGGAGGGGATTGGAACTCGGGAATGTCAATATATGATATGATCTTACAAAGTCCTTGTAAAGTCATTTTTATATGCCACGGTATTTCTGCTTCTATGGGTAGTATCATTCCCCAAGCAGCAGACGTACGCATTACAATGCCGAACTGCGACTGGCTACTACACGAAGGTTATACGGATATTGATAGCGGATTAACTCATAGACAGGCTAAATCATGGGCACAATGGGAGCAAAAAGCATATGACAAAATGATGGAAATCTATGTGGAGACAAGCAACTTGTCAGTCTCACGCATAAAGAATATGTTTTCCAAAAGAGAAGACTGGTGGCTCTCGGCTGAGGAAGCTGTAGAGAATGGATTCGCAGATATAATGTTAGGAGATAAGGAATATGAGTCCATAGATAGCGTTAAACAAAATGTATCATGAATATTGTAATTATAACCAAGCTCTAATTAATTTGAAAACAGAGCTACCCAAAATATTCAGAATTGTAGACAATGGTTCTGTAGATGGTATTGCTACCCCTCTATATTTTTTAAAAGAAATTTTCTCTTACCTTCCCCCTGGAATAACTATAGCGTCTCCCGTGGGATACCCTTTCGGGACCACTGATCATAAAATTAAACAGCACGAGGCTCTGGGAGCTATCAGAAGCGGAGCTAACGCCATAGACCTAGTATTTAATCCCTTTTTTTTAAGAGAAAAAAAATATAAACAGTTTTTTGACGAAGTAAAAACTCATAAAAAAATCTGTGAGGAATACGGAGCTAGTCTAAGACTCGTCGTAGATTATAATACTATTGGAATGAATACAACAGTTAAACTAAGCAAACTGGTAGACAAATTAGAAGTAGATTTCTTAATTCCCTCTATATCCTATCATCATGATGATATTTATGACAATATTCTTCTATGTCATTTCATCGAGCAGGAAACTAAAATCTCTACAATTACAAGCGGATACACATGGCTGCCCAAGCACTATAAGGCCATTATGGAAACAGACATCTTTGGGGCTCGGTTTTTTTCCGATAAATTCCTCAATGGTGTAACTATAAGTTAGGATAGGACCTGCAAAGTACGGACTAACGGGATTGTAATACTTCCATAAATTGGAGGTTTGTGTTATGGCATATTGGAATATTGATGACAGTAGTACAGAAACTCCCTCTGGACCAAACGGATGGGTAGCGGGCGTTGATAACAACCATGGAGACATCAGGTATTGTGGCACCATTGCCGATACCGCTCTGTGGACATCAACAGCTTTGGGAGAAGGTAATGAATTTGTACTGGTTGTAGAAGCCACAGGGCTAGGAACTACAGGGGTCCAGACAACAACAGCTTTTAATCTCAACGGCTCGGGCGGTCAAGTAATCATTAGAGCAACCACTGATATTGCTGATATTCCTAATACAGTAATGGTAGGTGGTGACTCCAATAGTGCAAACGCTGCGTTTACGCCTCTGCAAGAAGCAGTTATGCGTGTTTCTTACTACAAGAGTGCTGTGGTCAACAACAAATGGAACGAGTTTCTTGGAGTGTGGTCCTTGGGTTATCCAGAGTCTGCAACCTCAGGTGCTTGGAGTATTTTGGCAGATACTGATCAAGCTGCTACGATGAGAACGTCTCAAACGGACTCCGGTGTCAACGTGACCCAAGATCGTCCCGGACAGCTGGTTTACCAATATGGTAACCCGTTGCCCCAACAAGACGAATATTCACGTAAGTATAACTGGTAATGACAAAGAGAAGAGAGCCTCTTCGGAGGCTTTCTTTTTTTTCTTTTATAAAAAGTGTCTGTTATATTATGAACGAGGCTTGGGAACTAATTCGTAATGTAGCTCAAGTAGTGGGAATGGTTCTTATTCCTATCTTGGCGTGGACCTTACACACAGTTATCTCACACAGCAAACAACTAATTCTACTGGAGGAAAAGGTGAACAACTCTTTGAACTCTCGGTTGATGAACCTCGAAAGCAAGTTTGATGTTCTTGAAGAAAAAATAGAAGTAAAAATGGATAAGATTGAAG
>Ga0208684_1001141_pt1 | contig 15055 bp, 22 predicted proteins | sample MalvireepMed_b05_FD_184245 | JGI IMG/M metagenome (GOLD analysis project Ga0208684, IMG submission 184245) | Marine viral communities from the Global Malaspina Expedition - Malaspina viral metaG DeepMed_b05 (SPAdes) (version 2) | ecosystem: Environmental > Aquatic > Marine > Oceanic | place... | reverse complement strand
GTAAGAGTATGCATGTTCATAATTATTTCAGTAACCTTTTCATGGTCGAATGGTTTGTTTGTCATTGTTAACTCCTGTTATTTGTCGCTTAATATTTTATATACTATCCAAATTGCTACTCCAATTACTATAATACCTGCTAACGATACTATAGCAAGCTGAGTTACTTCTATTAACTGTATCATTAACTTTCTCCCATTATTTGTTCTATAAACTCTTTAGTGTTAAGAGGTGAAAAGTTACTCTTGTTAATTGTATCAAATGTAATATACATCATTATAGTTTTATCTATATTAGGTACAGAGTCATCGTTTAAGAACTTATGTATAGCTTCAATTATTTCTGATGCTGCATCGCTAGTACGAAATATACCATTAAATCTATCTTGATTATGAGATATGACACCAGTTACATAATCGTTATCTAATCCTAACGCATCAGCCATATTTTCTTCGTCATGCTTAAATTTGAATGTTCGGTTTGTGTTTGTCATTGTTGACTCCTTTTAAACTAGATTATAAACATCTGATGCTTTAACAAATTTGTTCCAGCACCCTTTATGTACGTACATGTTGCTTCCAACTTGTTCTAAAGACTTTTTGTACTTTACTTGCTTACTACAATGGTGGCAAATAATCTTTGTCTTCATTTTGAATTTGTTCACTGTTGGCTCCTTTTATCTGAACTGTTAGCCATTCTTTCTATAGCTATTAAAGCACCAATTACTTCACTAATATGATCTTGCAGAATAACTATCTCACCTTGGTCTTCACCATCATCTTGTTCTTTGATTGAATAAACTCTAGCTTTCCAGTCAGGACCTTCAGCGAAATGACTGTCGATTATATAAGAAAAGCCTTTATGGTGTTTAATAATGATTGTGTGTTCCATACTGTTATTCATTGATGACTCCTTTTTGTTTATTTTTCTTCCTCTAATAATTTGCTAATACCACCATTTACAACTGCATCTACTGTATCGTGAATATGTCTTACCATACAGTTAGTTTGTTCACTTAAACCAGCTGTGTATCCATCTTTGTATCCTCTCTTATAATGGCTGTCCTTTGATACTACTGTTATTAGCCAGATTGTCACTGAAAATACTATTGACCACATTATAAAGAACCATGTCTCTACAACTGGTATGTCGAATGTATTAAATGCTGTGTCCATTGTTCACTCCTTTATTTAGTATTTCCTAGCATCTCTTAATGCTTGTTGGGATATTTGATAGTGTGAGTACGGCTGTGAATCATGATGAGGCTCTATATTCCTCTTCTTCATATATTCTGACTTGTACTCAGTCTTTGTAACCAGCCACTTTACATATTTATATAACTTCTTCAGCATTGTTTACTCCTTATTGTTACATTATTAATTGTTTGAAGGTAGACTCCTTTTTAATTCTTTGTATAATCTGCGACCCCAACTTTTTATTAAAAGAATATATCTTTCAGCGTCAATCTCAATTAAATCCCTGTAATTCGGAAATACTCTTTCCTCCCAAGGTGTCATATGACGATTTTCTGGTAAATCATATTGTATTGGAATACGACGATCATCTTTTGAACTTCCTGGTTTCTTCCACTCATAATATTTAGTTTCACGTTTGAAAATGCACCTTCCTTCCTTTTAATTATATTTGTTATTCCTGCGCTGCTTGTTTAATCGCTCAGGAGAACTGTACCTTGGAAAGTCACTATTAAATATTATCATACAAGTATCTAACTGTAAATATGTTGCCCTGTTACGTTGCTCTACTGATATTACTTTGTCAGGGAACTTGTTTATGATCTCTTTAATAGATAAATTGTCTAAAGAATGCCTATTGATAGGATTGTTGACATGTTTAGTATTCGCCATAATATGCCTTGTAGTGTATGTTAGAATCTTCATAGTGCTGTCTACCAATATATACATCAACTGGTTCTACTGCTGATGATGTTTCTTGGTACTCGTCAGTTAATAACACAACTGTACCAGCTATGCCTAACCTATTCAACACTTCATACTGCCTGTTTGATGCTAAATAATCATTTAACTTCTGTTCACTTGTAAACTGTTTTAATACTGTCATTGTTGACTCCTTTACATTATGTTAATGACCAAGTTACTACAAATATTTAATATATGATAGAGAAATATAGCAGGTTATAGTGCTACTGACTATTCCCATTAGATAATATACAACTGGTATAACTAATAGGACTCATGTTATATCCTCCCTTCAAGGATTTATGGTTTAATTCACCTCATATTTTCTACAGGACACATTACATGCCCTGCATGAGGCTAGTCCTCTTTAGCTTTCTGAACAATAAGTCTACATAAGATGTCTATCCTTTCACAGATAAGACAAACCAAGTAGTACTTAATACCCGTTGGCTTAGGACAATCCTCGATAGACCAGCGTATTTTCATACAGACCTCCCTTTCGAAGATATTACTTGTGTTAAGTATAAGTTTGTACATCTATAATCCCTAGCTTTATAGTCGCCAAGACCTACGACTGTGCCTGCTATACTCCTTATTATCATCACAACAGTGTAATACAAAAGAAAAGGGGACCGAAGTCCCCAATCCGTTACTCTGCTACTGTTCCAATCTTGACTTCTTCCTCGTCGGGGTCTACGTAGACTGGGTCCCAACCGAAGTATGCACAGACTAGGTTTAATGTTTGCAGGTCGGCTACTGCTGATGCCTGTACGTCACGCTTACTAGGTATTGATACCTTGGCTAGTGGTGACCATCCTCTACGTACATCTGCACGCTGAACGTCCTTGATCATCTTCAAGAGTATACCTTTCGCCTCGGATATGAGACCTGCACGGGTGATATTGTTATCAGTCATGATAACTCCTTTCTGGTTATGTTAAAGATTACTATGAATATCTAAAAATGAAATTTAACTAAAAACTGAATTATCAAAATCCCTGGATAGGGTATATAGAGGGTAAAAAGGCCGCGCATCAAAATGACGCAATTTTTTCAAGTTCTCTCTACGCGCGTGCGTATTATATAATATATATATAATTAGTGTTAATGATTGATGTACACTATGGGTGGTATGGGTGGTGTTTAAGAGGAGGGAAAGGAGGGTATAAATTCAGATAAGTCTTGATTGGCGAGTGGTTTTTATAGTAAGCTTTATCATCATGCAGAAAGATATGGAAATTCTTAGTAAGTTGACTGCTGAAGAGCAAGTATCTGTATTATCAATTATATCGAGAAGTACATCTGATTTAAGCCCTATAGAGATCGACGATGTAGTGTACCAAATACCAGAAACTGTGCATGACTTGATTGACAATCTAGCGTTACAAATTAAAGAATTATCTACTTTAGATGGCGATATAAGCAAGCCAAACTAAATGGAGTATCGCAAGATAAAAGGAGTGAAGCATTACGTATTCGATGATGTACACGACTTCAATAGCTTCTTCACTGACGAAGACAATAGACCAAATATAAGCTTTGACTGGCGCACAGCAAATGAAGGTAACTGGGTTTTAGCTGACGATGGCGGAGTCATACAGTTACTTAAAAGGTCAAATATTAGACATCCGAATGACAGAAGAAACTATAAATATTGTGAAAATTATGTTCGCACTGTTGTTGGCACTTTCTTATGCTTACCTAAAACGTATATGGACACTGATTTCTCACAGCACAAGAACAGGTATACATTCTCAAAGTCGATTAAAAGACCTGATACTAATTTTTACAAAAGAGATAAAACTACTAAAAAAGAAAAAGTATTTGCAACGAACGTTGCAGTTGGTATGGGTGCCGTTAAAAGTTACATGGATGCGTTTAGTGAATTGGACTCGTACAAAGCTGGGAAGAAAGCGGCGATATTATTAAGGCAGGAGAGAGTTATGAAAGAAGTTGAAAAATCAGTAGTAGATGTAGCTAAGTCATTAGGTGTTGACCATGAGTATGTATTAACTAAGTTGAAGTGTTTAGTAGACAGCTCACCTGAAGATAATATTGTTTTAAATGCTGTAAAAGAAATAGGCAAAGCTATAGGTACTATAGGTGGAGCTACTGTTAAACATAAGGAAACTGGTATAATAGGACTATTCCAAGGTTTTCAGCCTGATCAGCTTGAAGAAGCTAAAAGACCTGAACTATCCGAAATAACTGAAAAAGGAGAATAATATGTTATGTCCCCATTGTGCATCAATGCACACTAAGATACATGGGTACCGTCGTAATACAGATAACGATCTGATGCAACGTCACTTATGTCGTAAATGTAATCACACTTTCACAATACCATATGAAACACAAGTACAAGATAGTGATACTGAAGATTCTGTGCGTGTGAAGTCAGGTGGATTGTTAACGTTTGAGTATAATGGTAAAATAAGGATACATGGATTAACTGATGTTCATGTAGGAGCTAACGAGCATGACCATAAGAAACTGAAAGAAGCTATAAGCGTAATCAAGAAAGATAAGTTTGCCAGGTGGTTTGGTAATGGTGACTTAATAGAATGCATACCTCCAAACTATCATATCCCTCAGCGTGGTCAGAGTATGTCACCAGATGATCAGTATGAAGAGTTCATAAAATTATGTAGACCTATTGCGGATAAGTGTTTGTTTATTCGTGGTGGTAATCATGATTATTTAAGAAGCTTGAGAGTTCTTGATTTTGATATATCAAGAGGCATAGCTAATGCTTTGCAAGTACCTTATTATGAATTGCCTGGGTATACATCAATTGTAACATCTGGCAGAACTTGGAATCTTGTTAGTGGTCATGGTACAAGTGGAGCAAAGAATGGAGATTTAGAATTAGACAGGTTGGCTGCTGTCTATAGTGATGGCGATGTATTCTTTTTAGGTCATAATCATCAGCTATATACTAAGCCTATAGACTCTATAGCTATATATAATAATGAGGAAACTTTACATAGAAGGTGGTACATAAGAGGCGGTAGCTTCTTACGTTACGCGGACTACGCACGATACTCCATGTATCAGATTGTTAGGACAGGATGGGTGACAATGGAGTTTGATCAAGATAGAATTGAATGTTGGGTAAACTGATGGCAAAGCGTAAAAAAGCAATAACAAAACATGATATGATACGTTCTATAAATGTATTGAACGCTAAAGTAGATTATGTTGATAATGCAGTTACATCAATGAGTGAGATGTTTAGAGATTTTGTAACTTTCATGGAATTTGAAGACCAGTTCTTTGAATATCTTGATGCAAAATTTAAAGAAGATGAAGATAAAGACTAATGCCGTTAAACGAATATAGGTATTTAAAAAAGACAGACAAAGGCAAACATATAAATTTGGCTACAGGTCAGCCTAAAGAAAAAAAGAAAGCTAAGTATACTCCGTATTATGCTGTTAAAGATGGAAGAAGATTGACAGGTAGTGAGGTAAAGAGACATGAGATAGTACTTACTGAAAAAGGCAAGCCTATTCCTAATCCAATGGCTACTCCTGGAATTATATCTCTTTTGCCTACTAGTCTTTATGATTTAGCTTTTGAGACTTTACTAACTGGAATGTCTTATGCAGAAGGTGTTGACCCAAGAGTGGCTATTGTAGCTGGTCTTGCAGCTGGAAAAGTAGCTCCTAAATTGCCATCCGCAGTTAAAGCTGCCAATATTAAGAGTGGAGCATATTTGACAAGGAGAGCTGTAGACAAAGGGTTTGAAGCTGTGAAAAGAGACCCAATGCTTGCTGATATTCCATTTGAAAAAGTTTCTAAGTTTTTACCTAAAACTGGAAAAACATTGGTTTCTGGATCGTATTGGCCTCATATGGGGAAAAATTTAATGCGCTCTACTGGACCGCCTTTCGTGCCAGTAAAGAGGGTTTCTCAAGGGTGGGAACCAGTTTTTACATTTCAAGAGCAATCGTTATTAGATTTACTTGCTTCATCTGGAGGATTTAGTGCTCCGACTATTTTTAAACGAAGGTGGGGTGAATCTGTTGTTAGACACGAAGGTCGTCATTATAAACAAAATGTAGAAGGTTTGCGAAATAAAATAAGAAGGGGAAATTTGGAAGCAATGGAACGACCATTAACAGGTGGAGTAGCAGGTCTTGAATACAGTACATTGATTAATATACCACAACCTAAAAATTGGAAAAAAATTATACCTAAAAAATATATTGATTCAAAAGGTAGTCTCAAATCTGCAGAGATTATTTATGAAGAAGCTTTGTCGGCAGGTAAATCGACTGCGTATGCAAAAAAATATCTTGGTAGATATAAAAAGAATATTGAAGATTATGAGTACGTTACACGACATATTGAAGTTGAAGCAAGAATAGAGGAGATTTCGTCATTAGGCAAAAAGAATTGGCATGCGTACAGAGATTTAACAAAACGCGCTGGATTTACTAAAAATCAGGTAGAAGATATGGTTTCTGATTATCGAATGGCGAAGTTTAAAAAATATCCATATGTTCCTCAATCCCTTGCTGAGGGAATTACAAAACTAAAAAAGTGAATATAAACAGTCAAAATATAAGCGAAGCTGAGGAAGCTTTAAAGTTATCTAGTAAAGACTTAATATCTTTTGGTAAGTTATTTTTACCTGAAGACTTTATGCGTAGTGAGACGCCTCCATTCCACTATGAAATATCTGATTGTATTGATAATAAAGAGGTAAAGCAGTTAGCTGTTATTGTTCCTAGAGGGCATGGTAAGACTATTTTAACAAAAGCTTCTATACTGAAAGATTTCATTTTTTGTCCACCTGATGATTTTTATTTCTATGCCTGGGTATCTGCAACACAAAAACTTTCAGTTGGTAATATGGATTATATTAAACATCATTTAGATTATAATGAAAGAATAAGATATTATTTTGGAAATTTAAGAGGTAGGAAATGGACTGAAGAAGATATAGAACTTTCTAATGGATGTAAGTTAATTAGTAAATCTAATGTTGCTGGTATTCGTGGTGGCGCTAAGTTACACAAAAGATATGATTTAATTATACTTGATGACTTTGAACATGAAGCAAATACTATTACAAGAGAAGCTCGTGATAAGAACGCTAACTTAGTAACTGCTGTTGTATACCCAGCATTAGAACCTCATACAGGTAGATTAAGAGTAAATGGCACTCCAGTGCATTATGATTCGTTTATTAATAATTTGTTAGTACAGCATAGTAAAGCTATGAAGGATGGAAGGGAGTTTGCCTGGGAAGTAATTACATATAAAGCATTGCAAGGAGATGGAACACCTCTATGGCAATCATTCTTCCCAGCCTCTAAGATCGAGGAAAAGAAAAGGTTTTATTCTGATTCAGGTCAACCTCATAAGTTCTACCAAGAATATATGATGGAAGTGATGAGTGAGGAAGATGCTGTATGGACAAGGAAGCATTTAAAGTACTATGATGGTTATTATAAGAATGAAGATGATATAAATTATCTTAGTATTGATGGTGAGGATGTACCAGTTAATACATTTATTGGATGTGATCCTGCTACAGATATAGATACTAAGCATTCTGACTTTAGTGTTATCATGGTAGTCGCAGTAGATGCAAATAATGAGTTATATGTTTTAGAGTATGAAAGGCATAGGAGTATCCCTACTATTGGCACAAAGAGCGCTGATGGAGGTATCATTGGTCGTACTGGAGTTGTTGATTATATATTGGAACTACATGAGAAGTATAATTGTATATCATCTACAGTCGAAGATGTTGCTATGAATCGTAGTATATTCCAAGCGTTGAATGATGAAAGAAGACGGTTAAATCGTTATGACATAGCAGTCATTCCTCAAAAGCCAGGTGGCTCTAATAAGAGGAATCGTATATATTCTGGTCTTTCTGGTAGATTTAGTATGGGAACAGTACATATTAGAAAAAATATGTTTGATCTAATTAATGAAATTGTTACATTTGGACCTAAAATGTCCCATGATGATACCATTGAGACTCTATATTATGCACAAATCCACGCATTTCCGCCTAATATGAAGAAGAATAAAGACAAAAAGGTTTGGTTTAAGCCTAAAAAGAGAGCTAAAAGCTGGTTAGTGGCATAATAATGGCTGGACGTACTTTATTAGATATATTCACTGGTGGCAGAGTTAAACATACTGGAGTAGGTAAGTATAGAGGATCACCAGGAGCTGCACCTACTGTTCCAGCTGTGTTTTCTAAGTTATATGAATCAATGACAGAATATCAAGAAAGAGGAATGTCTGAAGAAGTTTTTCCAGCAGGTAAAAATATATTTGGTCAACCTACAGAGCCTATAACTCAGGGTAATTTGTATGAAATTGCTATGGGTGCAGCTGGAGTTGGTGCTGTTGTTAAAACAGCTAGTACTGCAAGGAGGTTATTCTCAGGATGGGCAGAGAATTTACGTAAATATAGGGGAGAAAGTAAAGCAACGGATGCTATTATAAATAGAGCTTCTAGGCTTGTAAATGAAAATGATATAAAGGGAACTCAAAACTCTTTAGTTAAACTAAATAACAAACTAGGGTTAGGAAAAAAAGTAGTGGTTCCTGAAATTAAAGGAGCTGCTGGAGCTGGAACGAAACAAGCTGCACAGGCAAAAGGAGCTACAAAGAAAGCAAAAGAAGCAAGTATGACTAGAAGTAGAAAAGAAGTTGAGAGAAAGGCTAAAAGAGCTTTAGAGGAGGAACAAAAAACTGGATATGAGCCATACCATAGAGGGACTCAGAAGTTAGATAGATAATGCCTCCTCAAAATCAAATTTCAAAAAATGCAGGTTCATTAAAAGGTGGTAATTATTGGCAGAATTTCGTACCTCATCAGAAATTCTCATTAGATCAGCAATATGCTGGAAAACAACCTCTGATTAGTTCACCACTTTTTATGAGTCATAGTACAACTGATCTTTCATCGTCTACCTATGGCACTGGTTACTCTGGTGATCAAAGCAGAAGTCTTTCTGATTTTTTAGATATTAAATCAATTATTAAGAGTGGAGGAAAAAAAGGAGCTGTTGTGTTTCCAGTTGGTAAAAGTGGTGTCCTTTCAGGTCGTTGGGATGTAAGTGGAAAATCACCATATGAGCATAAAGCAAAGTTAAAATATAGTTGGTCAATATAAAATGCCTAATGGGAAAGAATATTCATTTGGGGAGACTTATTCTCCATTTGGCTCAGAGTCAATGAGTTTTACTCCTGAAGCAGGTAAATCAATTGAAAGCGCAGTTTCAGATTGGTTGAAAACAGGAGGAGATGTATCAAAATGGGGAGGGTTAGGAGGCAAACTGAAGAAAGGATTAGACGTAGTGAACCTTTTTGGGTCTGCATCAAGAACATATGCAGAGCAGGAAGCTTTATATAAAGAAAAAGGTCCAGGATATGCTAAGAAACCTGGAACATCATTACATGAAACTGGAACAGCTGTTGATATTCCTGAATCCCTTGCGTATTTTAGAAATTGGTTAGCTGAATCTGGGCAAAAATATGGGTGGAGTCAGAGAAAGTATAGTGGAACTAAACATCATTTTGAATATAACAAACCTGTGCAATCTTCAGAAGATTTAGCAATGTCTGCTATGCAAAAACCAAGTGAATCTTTATTTTAATTAAGGAGTAAGTATTGGCTAAAAGAGGAAGAAAAAATAAAGCAGCTATCAATAAGCAATTATGGGATAGAGCTAACGGTACAGATAGATCAAAGTGGTATTTAAAAAGTCAGAAAGGCTATGATTTTTATTTAGACGAACAGCTCTCTGAGGCTGATAGGGATTCTTTAGAAGAAGCTGGAATGCCAACATTCACGATTAATAGGATATTACCTATTATCGAGATAATGAGATATTTTGTAACCGCTAATAACCCAAGGTGGAAAGCTGTCGGTGTGACTGGTGATGATGTTGATATTGCTCAAGTACACTCAGAACTTGCTGATTATTGTTGGCATTTGTCTAATGGTAAGTCTGTTTATGGTCAAGTAATATTAGATAGCTTAGTCAAAGGGCTAGGTTATTTTCTTGTAGATGTAGATCAAGACGCTGATCATGGTAAAGGTGAAGTAACTTTTAGTCGTATTGATCCATATGATGTATTTGTAGACCCTGCAAGTAGAGACTTCTTATTCAGAGATGCTGGGTTTATTATGATAAAGAAGCTTTTATCTAAGACACAGTTAAAGAATATGTTCCCTCAACATGCAGCTAAGATTAATAAAGCATCTGGTGGCTCTAGTATTTATTCTTATTCTGATAGAGATATAGAAAGTTCTAAAGTTGTATACCCTGATGATATTTCATCAACATATACTCCAGAATCAGAAGAAGATGAACTTATAGGATATTATGAGAACTATAGTAAAATAAAAGTTCCATTTGTTAATGTATTTTTACGCATTGAGCCAACTGAAGAGGAACTAGATCAGATTCAAAGGTCTGTTGAAGTACAAGTAAAAGAGTTTGAAGCTGAAGTTAGTGTTCAGTTGCAAGAGAATACATTACAAATACAACAAGCTTTTCAATCTGGAGAAATAATAGAAGAAAGAGCTGCATTAGAGATAGAGAAAGCTAATAAGATGGCTGAAACATCTGTAGCTGAAAAAAGACAAGAATTAATGTCTATGGCTCAAGATGCTGTTACTAGGATAGAGCAGCGTGTATTACGTAAGAAAGAATTCGATTCTTTAATGAAGTCAAAAGAGTTTAAGAAAGCTGTCGTTGATTTTGTTGAATTTTATGAAACAAGGATTGTATTAGTGTGTAGTGTTGGAGATGATACTTTCTTATATGAATATGAGTTACCAATCACTGAATATCCGATAGTGCCAATTCCATATCTTTATACTGGCACTCCATATCCAATGTCAGCTGTAATGCCTCTTATAGGTAAACAGCAAGAGATTAACAAAGCTCACCAGATTATGATCCACAATGCTAACTTAGCTTCTAATTTAAGATGGATGTATGAAGAAGGTTCTGTTGATGAAGAAGAATGGGAACAATATTCTTCTGCTCCAGGGGCTTTATTAAAGTATAGGCAGGGATTCACTCCTCCAACTCCTGTATTACCAGCTCCTATCAACAACGCTTTTTATACTATTACTCAAGAAGGTAAGGGGGATGCGGAGTATATAAGCGGAGTTCCTTCAGCTATGATGGGATTTACTCAAGACCAAGCTGAGACTTATAGAGGATTATTAGCTAATGATGAATTTGGTACTAGGCGATTAAAATCTTGGATGTCTACTATTGTCGAACCAGCCTTAGAATATTTAGGTAAATGTTTCCAGATGGTAGCTCAAAGACATTATACAATAGACAAAGTATTTCGTATTGTCCAGCCTGGGGCTGGTGGTGAAGAGCCAGGTGAGAAAGAATCACGTATAAATATTCCTATCTACAATGATTACGGTGAAGCAATAGGTAAATATATGGATTATGAATCATCAAGGTTTGATATTAGGATGATATCAGGTGCTACTATGCCTGTTAATAGATGGGCTTTGTTAGAAGAATATTTTAGATGGTTCCAAGCTGGATTGATTGATGATATAGCTATGGTAGCTGAGACTGATATAAGAAACAAGAAACAGTTGATAGAAAGAAAGAGTATGTATTCTGAGATGAGGGGACAGTTGGAGCAGTTATCAGAAGCTTTAAAAGATAAAGAAGGTACAATTGAAACATTAGAAAGACAATTAGTACAAGCAGGTATAAAAATGAAAGTTCAAGAAGGTGGAGTTGAAGTAAGAAAAGGTGTACTTCAAACAGAAGCTGAACAGAAACTATTGCGTAATATGATGCGTAGTGAGTTCCAAGCAGCTAAGAGAGAGCTATCAAGAGAAATAAAGATGGCTGTTAATGAAGAAAAAAATAAACAGAAAAAAGACTTTGACAACAATAGTTAACTGTCATAGATTAAAAGCAAATACATAAAAAGGACGAATTATGGAAGAAAATGTACAAGTAAGCAACGCTCCTGAGAATGGAGTCCCTGAAAGTAATACTGAGAGTTCTGGCGATGATTTTTTCGAGGCGCTAGATACTCAAGTTAATAGTGGTATATTAGACATGCCTTTACAAGAGCAGACAACCTCTGATTATAATGACGAGCAAGCTGGGGATGAATATCTCAAGCAGCAAGCATCAGACCAGAGCCCTGTTGAAGGACAAAAGCCAGTGGATATTGAAAATCTGCAAACAAGGTATAGTGATTCTAGTCGAGAAGCTAAAAAGTTAAATAGTAAGCTAAAAGAAATAGAGCCATATATGCCGATCCTCGATGCAATGAGAGAAGACCCTAATTTAGTTCAGCATGTGCGGAATTATTTTGAGGGTGGAGGTCAAGCCCCGGTAAGCATGAAGGAACAGCTTGCATTGCCAGAAGAGTTTGTGTTTGACCCTGATGAAGCTATGTCCAATCCCGAATCGGACTCAGCGAGAGTTTTAGGTGCAACAATTGATGGAGTTGTCCAAAAACGTCTTAATGACACTCTTTCTGCTCAGAAAGCCGAAAATGTTAGATTTTCAAAAGAATCTGCGTTTAGGCAGAAGCATAATATGTCAAATGACGAATGGACTAATTTCCTAAGTTTTGCAAAAGATAAGACTCTCGAGTTAGAAGATATTTATTATCTTATGAATCGTCAGACAAGGGAACAGAATATAGCCCAAAATGCAAATCAGGAAGTATCCTCTCAAATGAGAAGGGTACAGCAGAAACCACAATCTTTAGCCTCGGCAGGCAGCCAACCCGAACCACAAGTATCTCCTGAAGATAAAGTGTTCGATGAAATACTGGGATTTGACAGTAAATTGGACGAAGCATTTGGTGCATAGCACTTAGTGCTTCATAATTAATAATACGAAGGAGATAAATCATGGCTGATTTATTTCAACTCGAGTCAACTGCTGATGTTGCTGCGGGTGCTGCCGAACCTCGGTTAGGAACAGACCTTAGCACTGGTGCTCTTCGTAGAAAATACAATTTTGGGGATAGAGTTTCAGAGTTATCAATAGCTTCAGACCCTTTTTTCAGAATGGTATCAAAACTATCGAAGAAACCAACAGATGACCCAGAGTTTAAATTCACAGAACGCAGACCTTCTTTTCATAAGAGATATGCATATATTGTTGCATTCGACTCCAATGGTTCTCCAGAATATCACGATTCAGAACTAGATCGCTCGGATGCTGCTGCCGCAGTAACTGCTGTAGGTCAAAATGTTGCTCTCTATATGGCAACTGATTATAAATCATCTGGTAATTTATCCAGTGTTTATGGTCAAACTGGCGATAATGTACAGATTGGTGGAACAGGGACTCGACCAGAGTTCTTTTTGCCTGACCAATTGGTGAAAATACCAATTATGTCAGCAACTACAGGAACTACACAATCTGGTTATCATGTTATGAAAATCAGTTCAGTAGTGACTGCTGATATTACTACTAATGCTGGTGTTGACAATGATAGTATGGAATGCAAGAAGATTAGTGGGACTGTTGTGAAATTCAGTAGTGGTGGAAACGAGTTAGCGGCTTTCGCTTATAATTCTACATCTGCCGATACCGGATTTCAGACTGGTTCAAGTAATGGTTCTAATGAAGTATATGACCGTACAATTTCTGGTCATTTAGAGCCAATACGATCTTATGTAATTGGTACTGCGCATGCTCAGGGTAGTGGTTATCCTGAAACATGGAAAGACCAACCTTTCTCGACGGCTTATGGGCGTACACAAATCTGGAAAACTGCTATGGCAATGGATAACACTACACGTGCTACCGTGCTGAAGTATGAGCCAAATGAGTGGGCTCGTGTTTGGCGTGAAAAGTTGATAGAACATAAATGGGATATCGAACAAAGTGTTTTGTTTGGTTCTCAATACGACTCAGGTAGTGAATGGTATACACAAGGTGCCGTTGATTACATTTCAAGTTACGGAAATGTGTTTAGTTTGACACACGCAAGTAAAACACAAGATGATTTCTTGGATGATTTGAGTAGCTTCCTTGACCCAAGGTACAATAATGCAAATGCGTCATTGTTCTTTGTGGACACCGCTACTTATAATTGGTTACATAAGTTAAGTGGATATTTTCAGAATAATCTTGAGATATCACCTAACTTCCGTGCTGATATGTCGTTAACATCTAAAAAGAAGGTTTTCGGAGTTGATATTAGTGTTATTTCTACACCTTATGGTGATATGAACGTAGCTCGTAATATTCACTTAGATGGTTCACTTATTAAGATACTTGCCGTTAACATGAGGCACTGTGCATACAGACCTCTTGTTGGCAATGGTTTAAATCGTGATACTGCGATTTATGTAGGTGTTCAGACCTTAGAAAACAGTGGCGTCGACCGTAGAGTTGACTTAATCCAAACAGAAGCTGGGATGGAATGGCAAATGCCAGAAGCCCATGCTTACTGGTCATAAGGGGGTAAATAATGAAAAATCCTTTATATGGACAAAATAAGTATGACGCTAATGTTGGTTCAAAAATAGACCCTGGAGTTCCTAATCTTTCGATTGGAACAGGCGCTCAGACAATAACTATAGCTGAGTTATTAGTTCAAGTTATTGGAGAAGACCCTACAGCTGATGTAGCTTGGACTCTTCCTACAGCTGCTTTAGCAGTTGCTGGTGTTGAAGGAGCATCTGTCGGAGATTGTATAGATTTCTATATAATTAACACAGGTACAGCTAGTGAAGATGAAATTATCACATTAGCTGCAGGTGCTAACGGAACACTAGTAGGAAGTGGAGCTGTTCTTACTGCAAATCCAGTTGATGATGCTTTTAGTAGCGGTAGTGGTCATTTCAGACTCAGGTTTACTAACGTAACCTCTGGTTCTGAGACATACACCTGCTATAGATTAGCGTAAGGAGGTAAATGATGGCTAAGTTAGGTTCAAGGGCTAGTTTTGGAGGCACTGTTGTTGAAAATATAACAGCTGCCAAAACATTAGACCCTTCGGATTCTGGTAAGGTATTTACCATAGATCAGGATGCTGCATTTTCCATCACTTTGCCTACTGCTGCTCAAGCAGGAGCTGGTTGGACAGCAAGGTTCATAATGACTGATATTGGT
>Ga0208684_1001133_pt1 | contig 15123 bp, 12 predicted proteins | sample MalvireepMed_b05_FD_184245 | JGI IMG/M metagenome (GOLD analysis project Ga0208684, IMG submission 184245) | Marine viral communities from the Global Malaspina Expedition - Malaspina viral metaG DeepMed_b05 (SPAdes) (version 2) | ecosystem: Environmental > Aquatic > Marine > Oceanic | place... | reverse complement strand
CTTTTGAAGATGCTAAAGCAGCAGAGATTGCAAAAGTGCAAGCAGCGGCAGCAGCAAGTGGAGCGCCTTTCGAACATTATTATGTTGGAGGAGATCCAACTACAGAACAAGAAAAATTTATGCAAGAAGCAGGCGCAGCAGCGTCGATGGTGGGCCGAGAACAATGGCCCGCGGCTCGTGGTGGAAGAGTACCAGCAGCTTTCGGTGGCATTATGGATAGTGCAACTGGAAGACGAGCTTATGGTTTAGGAAGCGTGTTTAAGAAAGCAGCGAAAGCTGTCAAGAGCATTATTAAAAGTCCAGTAGGCATGGCAGCGTTAGCCGCTTTTGGTTTACCTGCTTTAGGAAAAACAAGCTTTTTTTCTCCTAGTAGTTTCATGGGAACTTTAGGAAAGCATGGATGGGCAAAAGCTTTGATGGGAACTGAAGGAGCGATGAAAGGACTTTCAACAGCTCCTGGTAGACCTGGAGGTCAATATATTCCAGGCATACGTAGTCTTTGGGATAGAATTAATCCTATGTACGCAGCGGCAGGTTTAGCAGCCACTCCTTTCCTATTTCAAGGTGAAGAATATCCAACTGATATTCATCCAGATACTGGAGAAGGATTAGATCTTCTTGGAATAAGAAAAAAGATTTTAGATAAAAAAGGAACACGAGAAGAGTTTCCATATTTGAATCCAGATCAATATGCACCTCGAGCTCAAGGCGGAAGAATTGGATATCAGGATGGACGATCAGTTAGATCAGTAGCTTTAAATCAACTGTATGGAATTATGCCTAAAAGAAAAGAAGCTCAAGAAGGTGGCTTAATGGATTTAGGTGGCATGGAAAAAGATTACAGAGAAGAAGGTGGATTTGTACCTATTGGTGGACAAGAACGAGCAGATGATGTACCAGCAAGATTAAGCAAAAATGAATTTGTATTTACAGCAGATGCAGTCCGTGCGGCAGGCGGAGGAGACATCGACAAAGGCGCTGAAGTAATGGAAAACGTTATGAATAACTTAGAACAAGGCGGACAAGTATCAGAAGAATCTCAAGGATTAGAGGGCGCAAGAAATATGTTCGCCACAGCGCAAAGATTAGAAGGAGTATTATAATGGCAATAACACAAACAAGACAAGACCCATCAAAACTTATAGGACAATTAGGTCAGGATTATGCAACACAGCTTACAGGTTTAACTTCTGTACCATTAGATACTTCACAATTTGCACCAACAGTTGCAGGTCAAGACCCATTACAAACACAGGCTGCATCATTAGCAGCATCAGGTGTGGGTGGTTATGCTCCTTATTTAAGTCAAGCAGCAACTTATGGAACACAGGCTGGAACAACTATGGGTGGAGTTTCTCCATACATAACAGGTGCTGCAGGACTAACAGGAACGGGAGCTGGAACAGGAGCAGGATCAATTTCTTCTTACATGTCTCCATATCAATCACAAGTTATTGATGCAACGTTATCAGAATTCGACAAGCAAGCTGCAATGAGACAACAATCTATTTCTGATGCAGCAATAGGTGTTGGTGGTTATGGCGGAGGACGTCACGGCGTAGCTCAAGCAGAATACCAAACTCAATCAGATAAAAACCGTGCACTACTACAAGCACAAATGTTACAACAAGGCTTTGGCCAAGGTGCAGCATTAAGACAACAAGATTATACAAATTTATTAGGACTTGGAGGAGCACAAGCAGGTTTAGCTCAGGGTCAATTAGGACTAGGACAATACCAAAAAGGACTAGCACAACTTGCACCACAATTAGCTGGAGGAGATATTCAAACGCTAAGTGGAGTAGGTGCAATTCAACAGCAACAAGGTCAAAGAGTTTTAGACGCACAAGCTCAAGCAAATCAGATGATGGCTATGGAACCTTATCAAAGACTTGGAACTTATGGTCAAGGTATAGGTCAGTTAGCTCCAATGATGGGATCACAAACAACACAAATATCTCCTGATCCAACTGCATTACAAACAGCATTAGGATGGACATCTGTAATGGGTGGAATTATGAATCCAAATATAGGAACTCAGTATTTAAACTGGCCTGGACAAGGTGATACTGGACGAACTACTAGTATGATTCCAGGACCTATTCAAGGTGTATTATACTAATGAACAGAGTATTAAGAAGACCAATGTTTAGAACAGGCGGAAGCGCTGAAGGATTAACTTCAGGGCTACAAGCTCCTAGACAAAAATATGACTTGGGTAAAGACGTTCAAAAAATTACACAGCAAAGAGATTTAATTAACACTCTAGCTCCTAGAAAAGATACTGGTCTAAGAGATTTTTTAATTAACTTTGGTTTAGATATTGCATCGAGACCACCACAGGGAAGTATTTTTTCAACAGCTGCAGCAGCAGCCAAAGGACCTTTTGAACAATACCAAGCAAAGAAATTTCACGCAGAGCAATCAGATAGAGATTTAATTACTCAATTAGTTAAAGGTTTAAGCGATGATCAATTATCCGCTTTAATGAAAGATGTTGAAGCTGGTATGAAATCTGGTCTATTTAAAACAGAAGCTGAAGGTATAAACTGGTTACTGAAGAAAAAAATATTTGGAGTTCAAAAAGAAGAAGGTGAAATAAAACAAGACATAGTACAAACTAGAGCTGGTATCTTACTTGAACAAGACGAGGATCTGGGTTATGATTCAGCTATATCTATAGCCGAAGCTGCACAAAGAATATTTGATGGTGAAGTTGAAGGCGTAACAAAAGAAGATATAGACACGGATCAATTATTCATTGAATCAGAAACATTATTATATATGGGTGAACCAGATGCAGATACTGGAGTCTACACTTTGCCAACAGACGCAAGTCCAGGTGATCAAACTGACCTTGAGGATACTTATCAAGATGGCATGGTTTATTATAATTATAGAAACGGACGATTCTACAGAAAAAATGGCAAACAATTTATCCCAGTAGATCAACCTGAATAGGAGTCTACATGGCTGAAGATAGAAACATACTTCAAAAAATAATATCCCCCACTAAAGAAGAAAAAGAAAAGTTTATAAAAAAACAGGACCTTAGTCAAAAGATGATGCGTATCCTTAGGGAAGAAGGATATATCAATTACGAATTAAGAAAAATTTCAGAAAGAGCTTTACAAGATGGTGTACCTGCCGAGCAAATAAAAAAGAACATGGCGGAGGCCAGAGAAAAATTAATCAAGGATGGTGGTACTAAAGTTAAGATACTTAATTTCCTTTATCCAGGTAAAGGATCAAGATTTGAACTTGGTGATGAGAAAAGAGAATTTGATTACGAGAAAAAACAAGACACAAAAAAAGAAAAGAAAAAAATAAGTAGGGATAAAGTTGGTATTCCAACCAACGTACATAATGAAGCTACTTTATCTGAGTCTTTAGCAGGGGCTACTGTTAGTGGTGTAATTAAAATAGGAACAGGTACTATCAACTTTGGATTATTACTTACTGACATAATGAGAGAACAACTAGGTGCAGATGTTCCTGTTGATAAAGGTTTAGCTGAAAGATTTAATAAAGCTTTTGAAGGTACTTGGCTAGGTGTAATTGAACAGCAAGCAGAAGAAGATGCAGTACAGACAGCTAGTGGCAGAATTATTCAAGCGCTAGTACAATTATATGGTGGAGTTAAAGTTGCACAAAAAACAGCAATCCCTGCTGTGTCTTATATATCAAATAAAGCAAGACAATTAGTTAAAGCAATTAAAGGGGATAGATATGTTAAAACTACAAACAATAAAATTTTAAATCAAGCAAAAACTAAAATAGATGAATTAAATAAATTATCTAAATTTGATAAATACGTTGGAGCAACTGTTGGTGGTGGTTTTGGTGTAGGTGCTGTGGTTATGAAAGCAGAAGACATAGGAACTTTTGGAGACTCGTGGGATTGGCTACCTACAGGCATGGACCGAGAGAAAAAAGCTATGGCAGGAGAAGATGCTGTAAGACAGATGATAAATAAATTTAAATTTGGAGCTGAACTTGCTGTCCCCATATTTCCTTTTTTCTATCTTCCATACAAAGGTGTGCAAAGAATACTACAAACAAAGAATCAAAATTTAGCACTCAGTAATAGCAAAATAGATAGATGGATAGAAAAATTTAGTTCTATATTTAGAGCTAGAAGTGTTAAACATCCAGCTATCTTTGAAGGTGTACAAAAACTTGAAGGAATTAAAACTAAATATAATTTAATTGCAAAAGATTTCACTAGAAATATTGATGACTCATTAAGAAAGATGTCTAAAAATACTAGTAAACTTTCTGAAGCAACAGAGCCAGAAGTTTTATCTAAATTAATTTCAAATTTTATAATGAGTACTGATGATGTTGTTAAAAAAATAAAAGGAAAAAATAGAATACTTTTTCAAGGATTTACTAAAGAAGTTTCTAAAAATTTTAAAGATGCTATAAAAAAAATTGGTGGTACAGCAGAAGATGCAACTAATTTAATAGATGATGCAACTAAATTCAGAACAACAGCCGCTCTATTGAAAGATGCTATACTAAAAGGTGGTAACATTCAAACAGGTGCAAAAGAATTTAATACTATTATGAATGATAGAGTTCTTAATTATTTATCTAGTGACTATAAATTCTTTGATATGGATAAAGGTTTTTGGAATAAATTTAAACCTCTTAAAGAAGCTAAAGATGATGTTGTTAAAATTTTTGAAAGAAATGCTAAAGCTAACTTAAAACGTGGTGAAACATATGTTCCAGGGACAGCGGAAATATTGGTAGAGAATATACTTAAAAGAGGTATAACAACACTTAATCCTATAACTAAGACACCACAGTTTCCTTATCCAGCAGGCAATGTTTTAGATGATGTGGCTGTAAAGATAAAGAATCTAGCAGACAATGTTACAGGTGGTAAATTTAAACCAGACGCTAAAGGTGGTTTAATACAAACGAAATCAGATCTTGCAGCCTTTAATAAATTGTTTGGTAAATACAAAGACTATAAAAATATTATTGCTAATGTTACATCAGACTTAGCTAGTATTGCAGGTCGAGATAGATTCTATAACATGGTAAAAGCTGCTTCTGATATAGAAAGAGCAGCATATTCAAAAGCAGTTTCTAATATACCTAAAGAAATACTAGCAAAAGAAGGTGCCTTAACTAATCCTGGTATTGTTTTTAAATCATACAACGAGGCTCTAGCAAAATTTCCTCACCACAAAATTATTGATAACCCAAATGGTTTAAAATTAACTACTAACCTAGCAGAAGAATTATATACAAGTCCTTTAGATGGTATGTTTACCACTAAGCAATGGGCAGACGCATTAAAACACGGGGATATGATAGTAGGAAGTAATATAACTAAAAGTCTACCTTATCGTATGCTCATTTTAGTGCCTAAAGGTTTGGCCAATGCATCAAAAACAGTTTTTGGACCCTACACTCACACTAGAAACTTTACTACCGCAGCAGCAACAACAATACATAGTGGTAATATTTTTATATCACCACTTAAACTTGCACAATTTGCAAAACAATCATTTCAAGCTTTGCAACCACAGCTGTTGTACAAAATGACAAAGAATCCAAAATATAGAAACCTGCCAGAAGCAGATAGATTGTATCATTTTTTATTAGACAATGGAGTTGTAAACCAGAGTGTAAGAGGAAGAGAAGTAACAGGAATGTGGGATGATATTTTAGCAGGTCAAGGAGACATTATAGATAGAGCTTTCAATAGTATGTCTAGCAAACTAAAAAAGCTTGGTCAATTTGCTCAAGAATTATATATAGCTGAGGATGATTTCTTTAGAATATTTAACTTTCTAGCTGAAGGCCATAAATTAACAGAAGCTTATAAAACAGCAGTTAAAAATGGTGTTAAAAATTTAGATGGTTCAGTAGTTAAGATGCCTAATGCATTAGAACTTATGGAGGATGCAGCTAGGATTGTAAGAGAAACAGTACCAAACTATGCCTACGTTAACGATGCAATTAAAAACCTTAGAAAGTCTCCTCTTGGAGCATTCGCGTCATTTAAATCAGAAATTTATAGAACAGGTACTAATACAACAATGAATGCTATTAAAGAAATAAAGAATCCTGTAAAAAAAACAATTGGACACAGACGTTTAGTAGGTCAAATAATGACTTATACTGCTATACCTATTGCAATGGTCGAAGGAGCAAAGGCTCTTTATGGAATAAGTAATGATCAGCTTAGAGCAATAAGAGAGTTATTTGTAAATGATACTTACGCTGAAGGAGATGTGATCATACCTATTTATGAAGATGGTAAATATAAAATTATAAATCTTAGTAATGGTTATTTTTATGACACTATGATTAATCCTATTATGACAGTAATATCACACGTAGATACTCATCCAGAAGAACCATTATTAAAAGCACTAGCAACAGGTATGGCAATATCTGCGGGTAAAGAATTAGAACCATTCATAGGTGAATCCATTTGGCTGCAAGCAGTGTTAGATGTGTTTGCAAGAAATGGTTTAAATAAGGATGGTTATAGAATATATAATCCAGAAGATAGTGTTGGAAATATAGTTAAAGAGACAGCTGCTCATGTTGGAATGAATTTATCTCCAGGCTCACTTCCACAATTTAAAAGACTCGTAGCAGCTCTAAGAGATAAAACAATTAATGGAGTTGAATACGAATTAACTGATGAAGCATTAGGCTTCATAGGTCTAAGACAAATTCCATTGGATATTGAAAGAAAATTAAATTCTAAAATTGGAGAGTTTACATTTAAAGTTTCCGATGAAAGAAAATTAATTTACAAAGGTAGTTTAACTGGTGATCCAGTTAAAGATGATGATTTAATTGTTAAACAATTTATCTTTGCTAACCAACAGAAATTAAAAAATTATAATCAAATGAGAAAATATTATGACGCTGCGAGAATGTTAGGTTTGTCAAGTAAAAAAATTAAAGCAGAGTTTGAACGAAGAGGATACAAAGCTTTGTATGATGATATTAAAAAAAATAAATTTAAACCTTTTGAAATAACAGACCGTATGGTTGAAGCTTATGAATATCAATCTAAAAAATATGGTATTGAAAATCCTTTAAATAGAAGAGTTAAGAAAAAAATTAAAAAAATAATTAAAAGATTAAAAAAACAAAAACTAAATAGAGAGTTTAGAATTGATGAAGCAGATTATATATCATCGCTACCTGATATTGGAACTGTAGCACCACAGCCGCCAAAAGCAACACAACTAGCACAGACACCAATGCCTGATCAAAAATTAGTAGCGAGTATGCCACAAATTAACCAACAAACTGGGTTGACACGTACGCAAAGTGCACTACTATCACCAAGCGAACAGGTAATTGCAAGGAGAACATGATCGAAAAATTAATGACAATGCTGGTTGGAATCTTGTTGGCGTTAGCTGGCTGGAGTCTATCTAGAACTTTTGAACTGTCAACTATTCAGGCAGTACACGAAGATAAAGTACATACCCTTCAAGCACAAGTTTTAAAACTAGAAGATCAAGTAGATAAGATGATGGATTCAGATAAAGAAATCATGGACCAGCATAAAAAACTATTTGAAGTTCTAGATTCAGATCAACCCTCAACAGGATATAATTATAACTAATGCCTAAACAAAACGCATTACAACGAATCGAATCGCATGAAAAACTATGTAGAATTATGCAGAAACAAACTTACGACAAAATCCACAAATTAGAGAAACAAATTAATAGAATTGAAAGCATTCTATTAGTATCTGTAGGAGCCTTGATTACAGGTATGGCGTATGTTATATTTACTTTATTAACAACATAAAAGGTAGGAAATCATGCAACTATCAAAACATTTTAAACTCGAAGAGATGACCAAGAGTATGACGGCAACTCGTAAGGGTATTGACAATTCACCAGGAGCAGGTGACATTAAAAATTTAGAGAACGTGTGCTATGAAATACTAGAACCCGTTCGTGCACACTTTGACAAACCAATAACAATAACGTCCGGCTACCGTAGCGAGGCGCTGTGTGAAGCGATCGGCAGCAAAAAAACGTCGCAACATGCTAAGGGCCAGGCGGTTGACTTCGAAATTGCAGGTGTTCCAAACATTAAGATTGCTTATTGGTTACAAAATAACGTAGACTTTGACCAACTTATATTAGAATTCTACAAAAAAGATGATCCAGCAGGTGGCTGGGTGCACGTCAGCTACAATGAAAAAGGTGCTAACAGAAAACAAGTTTTAACTTATGATGGTAAAACCTACGAAAATGGCCTTCCAGACATGAAATGGGAAGCTGGAAAAGTTGTAGGGTAAGTATTGCATTTCTTATAAAAATCATTATATAAGGCTCATAGGTGCCTTTACGGGCCTATTTTATTAACTGTCTAAACAAGGAGGTTACATGACATTCAATAAATTACCATCAATCTTTAATCAATTAAGACCTGTCTCGATAGGCTTCGATAATATTTTCGATCATTTTGAAAGAATGTTTGAAGATAGTGACGAATTCTTTCGTAAACCTACGGCTGCATTTCCTTTTTACAATATTGTAAAAACTGGAGATACAACTTACAACATAGAAGTTGCGCTTGCGGGTTATACTAAGAAGGATATCAAAGTCGATTATGCAGACAACTTATTGACTATCAAATCCGTTAAGGAAGAGAAAGATAGCAAAGAATCTAATGGAATAATCCATAAAGGTATTGCTAAAAGATATTTCTCTAAAGTATTTACCATCGCTGATGATGTAGAAATCAAAGGTGCTGAGTTAAAAGACGGATTACTGAAAGTATCTTTAAATAAGATTCTTCCAGAATCTAAAAAGTCAAGATCAATCGAAGTAAAATAGGGATTTGAAAATTTGCGCGCGCTACGCGTGTAGTCCTACGTTTTACTGGATTAAATCCAAGCTTTTAAGTCTTCTCCAAGAACTTGAGAAGCAATATTGACTTTATCGCGAAGTGCTTTGACGATTTTTTCGTCAACTGTGTCTTCTGCGATAATATCCACGTACGTGACATTTTTCTTTTGACCTATTCTATGCGCTCTATCTTCTGATTGGAGTCTTTTCTCTAAATCATAGCCATTAGAGTAGTAAATTACAGTATTGGCTGCGGTAAGTGTTATACCGTAGCCACCTGTTTGAGGAGTTCCTACTAAAAATCTACATTTATCATTATTTTGAAATCTTTTTATATTTTCTTGTCTTTCTGATTGAGGCGTGAGCCCATAATAGTCAACAATGGAACCTGGACCATGGACCTTAACAACTTCTTTAATAATATTTCTAATATCATGTTGATAATTTGCCCATATAATCGCTTTTCCTTCTAATTCGTCTAAGACACTCATTAATTCACTAATTCTATTATTAGCTATTTCCTGTGTAGTTCCATCATCAGCAGTAAAATGACCACATGTAATTTGATGTAATCTCATCAATTGAGTTAAAACAGTCATAGTAGATGTAATTTTACCATTTAAATGTGCAAGAGCTGTTTGTTTCATTTCAGTATAAATCTTTCTTTGATCTGCAGATAAAGTAATTTGTCTTTTAGTCCAATTTTTTTCTGGTAAATCTAAACAATCTTCTTTTAATACTCTATAAGAAAATGGCTTTAACTTCTCTGATAATTCTCCTAAGTGTTTAAATCCGCCCACAACTTGTATAGAACGTCCACTAACATATAGTGTTTTCATAGTAGCATATCTCATTCTGTACGAATAATAAGATTCATGTTCTAAATGAAAAGGATCCAAAAAATAACACTGAGTAAATAAATCTAATGGATTTTTTGTAACTGGAGAACCTGTCATAATTCTTCTGTATTTAGTTCTAGGTGCAAGTTTTAAAATATTTTTAGTCCTTTGTGCTTTAGGATTTTTAATTGTTGTACTTTCATCAATAGCCATTAAAGTATTATGAGAAGATATAAATTTAGAAGCAAAATCTACACCTTTAGTTGTACTAAAAGCTTCTACATTCATAATTAAAATATGAAGTTCTTCTCCAGTATTAAATAAAGTGCCTAATTTTTTAGATTGACCTTTAGTAATGTTTGGTTGCCATAATACTGACACATTTTCTACATGTTTTGGTAAGTGTGTGGGTATTTCTTGCTCATACCAAGTTTTAACAACACCCTTTGGTGCCACAATTAATGCACCATCTATTTTACCCTTATCATAGAGCATTGCAGCATTGTCTATCAATACTTTAGTTTTACCTGTACCCATTTCCATAAAATAGGCATACGTTTCCCTATTCCATGACTTTTCTAAAGCAGTCAATTGATGCTTGTAAGGCTTTGTCTTAAATTTATAATTCATAATTTTTCTTTCTATGGGTTGACATATAATCCATGATGAACTATATGTCAAGATAGGAAAGACAAAAATATGAAATATGAAGAAATAAATAAAAAGGTAAATAAAGAGCCAATTGTTTATGTTATTCAAGAAATACCAGGAACGCAAGCGGGCAATCCAAAAATAAATATTATAGGTGCTTCTCAGTATGGAAGATTTAAATTTCTATTACCAGAGTTTTCACAAATAATATTTTCTCCAGGTCCTTTAATTTTTAAATTAAGAAAACGTTTAAAGGATTTTAAAGAAGGAGATTATTTATTATTGACAGGTGATCCTGCAATAATTGGTGTTGCGTGTTCTATAGTTTCTGATATCACAAATGGAAAATACAATCTACTAAAATGGGATAAACAGGAAAGAAAATATTATCCCATATCAATTAATTTATATGAGAAAGGAGAATTAGATGATTGATTTTGAAAAGGACCAGCAGGAGGTCATTAAAAAAACTGACAACATACAATCTTTAGCTGATCAAGTTGAAAGATTAGAACAACTTCAAAGAAGTATAGAAAACCAAGAAGAAAATTTGAAGAGTTCAAAAAAGAAACTAGAACATTTATCTGGAGAAGTAATTCCAACCATGATGGCAGAGATGGGTTTATCTCATCTTAAACTTATGGATGGATCCTCAGTGGATGTTAAGCCTTTTTACAGTGCAACTATAACTGTAGCTAATAAAGAAAAGGCGTTTAAATGGCTTCGTGACAATGGACTAGGAGATATAATCAAAAACGAGATATCCGTATCTTTTGGTCGTAACGAAGAAAACAAGGCAGCTGATTATGCTGCTCTTGCACAAGAGCGTGGGTTTCAGCCAACACAAAAGTTGAAGGTTGAACCCATGACTCTGAAAGCGCTGGTCCGTGAGCGTACTGAGGCAGGTAAAGACATGCCAACGGAACTTTTCAACATATTTGTTGGAAATAAAACAACAATAAAAAGGAAACAATAACTATGAACCAAGAAACAAACATAGCTAAGAAAGAAAAAGCAGGTGCATTAACTCCAAATTTATTTGAAGCTGATGCTAATGCAGGTGCAGAAAACATTTCTCAAGAGGATTTAGCTTTACCATTTCTTAAAGTGTTAGGACAACTATCACCAGAAATAAATGAAGTACATGCTAAATACATTGAGGGTGCAAAACCTGGAATGATTTTAAATACTGTAAGTGGTCATCTTTATGACGGCAGAAAAGGTATTGAGGTTATTCCTGTTTATTATAAGAGACAGTTAGTAGAATGGCAAGACAGAGGATCAAGTGCAGGTGCTCCAGTTGCTATTCATAGTGCTGACAGTGATATTATGAGTAAAACAACTCGTGATAAATCTTATAAAGATAGATTACCTAGTGGTAATTATATCGAGAACACAGCAAATCATTTTGTAGTCTTGTTAGGAGATAGCCCAACAACAGCTTTGATTTCTATGAAAGCTACTCAATTAAAAGTGAGTAGAAAATGGAACTCAATGATGATGGGTATTAAACTACAAGGTAAAAATGGTATGTTTACGCCACCAACATATAGCCACATTTACAAACTAAAAACAGTTCAAATGTCTAATGACAAAGGAACATGGTTTGGATGGGATGTATCTCAGGTTGGTCCTGTATCAGATAAAAATATATATGATACAGCTAAAAATTTCGCCAAAAGAGTAGGTAGTGGTGAGATTGAGGCTAAACCTGAAACACACGAAGAAGTTAAAAGCACATTAAATTTATAAGTTCCTCGGGGATTGGGCGGCGAAGCGAGAGTGGATCCGCCCACTCAAAAAATATGATAGATGAATTTATAAAAATATTTGAAGGATTGGACCGTGCTTATGGACAGTTTAAGAGAAACGAATCCCGTGTATCTGCGAAAGTAGAAGGAAAACCCTGGGTCGAGCATAAGTCTCCTAAAAGAAGTTTGTGGGAAAATCATTTAAAAGGTATAGGCGTGAGTCTTGGAATATTTCCTTTAACAGATGAGGGAACTTGTAAGTGGGGTGCCATAGACATTGACGTTGATAATTTAGATTACGAAGAACTTCTCAGAAAAATCAGAGAGTTAAAGCTCCCATTAATTATGTTCAGATCAAAAAGTGGTAGAGCCCACGTTTATCTATTCATGAAAAATTTCACATCAGCAGAAGAAGTACGATTGGTTATGAAAAAGTTTGCGTCTAAGTTAGGTTTAGCAGATAAGCTTGATAGAATATATCCAATGCAAACAGAATTAAGTGAGAAAGAAACAGGGTCTTGGTTAAATTTACCTTATTTTAATCATGAAGAAGGAAGTAGATATGCGTACAAAGATGATTTTGATGCGGCTACAATAGAAGAATTTTTTGAAATGCACAAACAATACGTGCAAGAAAATCTAGATGACTACCTACTGGAAGAAATAAAACGACCTATAAAAAAGGCTAAGCATACAAGCTTAGAAGAATTATTTATACCATGTCAGAAGAATTCCTTACGACTAAACAATAATAAAATTCCAACAGATATAGGAAGAAATGATTTTTTACTTCATAGTTTTGTCTGGGCAAAAAGAGCACAAACACATACTAAAAAAATAGAAGCATACAAACACCTTGATCCAAAAGGTTTATTAAAACATTTTAATAAAAATTACTTTAAAGAGCCGCTACCTGAAGATGAAATGGAAAAAACAATTTTTAAATCAGAAGACAAAGAATATAAATATTTATGTACAAGACCAAAAATAAAAAAATATTGCGATCCATCTGCATGCACAAGACATATTTGTGGCATAACTCCCCAACAAGCCTCAGAGTTAGTAGGAGCAGAAGAAGCTCTTGGACAAATAACACAATACTGTAGCACTCCTCCAATATTTTACGAAAGCGTTGATGTAAAAACAGACGACAAAGGAGGACATAAACGAATTAGAATAGAAATGGATGGATCTTTCTTTTTATATAAAGATAAATACCTAACTAGATTAGCGAACGCAGGGCATTTTCCTCATGATTCTATACTTAATATGAAATCTATAGAGTTTAGAAAAATGAACCTCGCTAGATTAGCAATAAGAAACTATGAAAAAGCAGCAGAAGAAGCAACTCCTGAATATGAATTTAAGACACTTATACATGATTTTTTAAATAAATGTACTGTAAGTGTTGTTAAGTCTCACTTACTGGATGGTGCATGTTATTACAACCAGGAAACAAAAGAAATGGACATAAGGATACATAAATTATTAGAATATTTAAAAGCTAACAGAGACTTCAGGCCTGTAAGAAAATTATGTCTTGATTTAAAACATATTCTGGGGGCTAAGAAAATAAACGGAACAGTAAAAAATACTTTTGAAAAAGAAAAATCTTGTCCGACCTGGCGTTTCAAAGAAAATCCAAAAAACTTTGTAATAACACTAGCCCCAGGACAACAGCAGCAACAAATAGAGGAGAAAAAAAATGAAGAAGATTAGAATAGCTGGGCCACCTGGCACAGGTAAAACAAGACGTTTGGCAGATAAGTTTTATAATCATATACAAGAATATTCTGCCACAGAAATAATAGCAATATCTCACACTAACACTGCGGCCGATGAAATTAGAAAAAGAGTACTAAATAAAAATAATATTCAGGACTATCAAGATAGAACTGGGGTAACTGATGAGTTTAAAAAGCTAGTAACAGAATCTAGAAATACCGTAAAGGAAACCATAACAACAATGCATAAATGTTTTATGTCAAGAATAAAAGGAAGGCCGACTGTTTTTAGTATCAGCAACAATATCGATGACTACAGTAATTTAAAAGAAATATACCCTTTGTTTGACAAATATACTGGCTTTATAAAGTTTCATAACTTTGAAATGTTGTTAACTGGACATCCTTTTTTCAAGTTTCATAGTACGGCTAGAGATAATGGTAAAGATACAGTGTCATATTACCGATCTTTAACTTTTGAAGAAAAACGTGACTATAAATATAATATGACTGAACTCCAGGAGTTAGAAAAAGACTATAATAGTTTTAAAAACAATCAAAAAATAAATCAGCGGGCAGAAAAAATACTAGATTTCCAAGATATGATTGAACATTTTACAAACTCTGATGAAATAAAACCTGAAGATTTAGGTATAAAAGTTCTAATTGTTGATGAAGCTCAGGACTCAAGTGTACTACAGAGAGCCGCTGAGAAAAAGATGGCGGCAGGTGTAGAATATTTTTATAAAGCAGGTGATCCCGATCAAGCTTTATTTGAATTTGCAGGAGCTGATCCTGACGAATTTCACAAAGAGTTTGCTCATCCAGAAGAAGAGCTAGAACAAGGGTTTAGATGCCCAAGAGTCATCAACGAATACTGTAAAGAAATAATTAAACCAATATGGGATCATTACGGTTACAAAAGAGTATGGGCTCCTAGAAAGGAAAATGGTCAAATCGTAGAAGGTGAACTATATGAAATGATGAATCTAACACAAGATCCTCATCTCGCTGAACTCACTAAAAGACTGACGGAAACTAATGAAACTTTTGCATTCACATACAGAGGTAATGAACCAAAAGCGGCAATAAAGTACCTAATGAAACTAGGAGTACCTTTTAAAATAGTTGATAAACACCACAAATTTAAGTTTAAGTATCCTACCGCAGATATAAAAAATCAGAGAGAATTTAAAAAATTAATTAGTGAAAATAAAAAACTTACTCCTGCAGCTGTCAAAGGAATACTAAAAAATACACTTCCTGAATATTTAGGAAAAAATTATTCAGAGGATAATTT
>Ga0208684_1001126_pt1 | contig 15159 bp, 33 predicted proteins | sample MalvireepMed_b05_FD_184245 | JGI IMG/M metagenome (GOLD analysis project Ga0208684, IMG submission 184245) | Marine viral communities from the Global Malaspina Expedition - Malaspina viral metaG DeepMed_b05 (SPAdes) (version 2) | ecosystem: Environmental > Aquatic > Marine > Oceanic | place... | reverse complement strand
CTCCAAGCTGCAAGCTGCAAGCTGCAAGCTGCAAGCGTCAAGCACCAAGCTGATATAAAAAATCTCTAATAGCATCAAGCCCCAAGCAGAACGGTTCAAGATCCCGGCCGGAAGTTTCAAGCGCCAAGATCCCTGAGCCTGGGTACAAATGAAAACGATTCGTGGATCTTGGACCAAGGGCCTGGACCAAGATAAATGTATTCTTAGGATGCACAAAATGCCATGAAATTTGATGTGGTGAAAATCGGATTTTTCTACCCTTCGTTACTTTCAGTTCGACAGTAAAAAATGTTCCAGAACTATTATATCCCAATAGATCAGGCATGCCAGGAATGGCAAGATTTTCAATCCTATTCCAGATAATTTTAGGTGTTTTGGATTTTAATTTTTTGTATAATTTCTGCTCTGCGCCCACTAATTTTTAGGGGTAACTTTGTCTTTCTCTTTGCCATTAGTTTTAGGCTTTAAAGACACTAACATGGCAATTAAAGTAAAAACTTCAGAGTAAGGTCTTTTAGACAAATACTCTAATAATTGTTTTCTTTGCTCAACTGTTATTTCCATTTTTCCTCCTTAATAATTTTTTATTAACTTATCATCTAATTTTAATTTTTCTTCTTTATGAGTTTTTAGTACAAGTCTTAAACCTGGCTGCCCTATAATTGTATGCTCTTGCACTTCCATTCTTTTAATCTCTTCTAGATAACCACCCTTCTCAATATATATTTTAGCATGACTAATAGCATTGCCTTTAAGCTTGTCAGTAAAACTACCTAAGAATTGTTGCAGATCTTTAACTAACATTACACTCCTGAGTCACGAGAATTTTTTACGCGAACATTAAAATAATCATCTATCTGTTTAGCAAGTCTTTTATTATCTGTTTTTATTTCTTCATTCTCTTGAATCTGTTTACCCATCAGGTCTTGATGGGATTTATTAATTGCTAACAGCTCATTAACACGCTTTCTTAACTCCTTAATAAGCTCATCCTTATCTTCAACTTGTTTGGTTAAATCCAATTCTCCTCGATCATCTTTCATATTGACAATATAGGATAGTTACCTTAAATTGTCAATATGGGAGTTCCAAAAAGATTAACAGAAATGCAAAAAAGATTTGCAGAATACCTGATATTTAACGAAGGTAGAACCACAGGTGCAGATGCAGCAATAGCTGCTGGATACAGTGAGAAAAGAGCTAGAGTAGAAGCGTCAGAATTACAAAACCCTAGGTTGTCTCCATTAGTAGTACAATATATTGGAGCATTACGAGAAGAGAAACTCAAAAAATATGAAGTCACTTACGACAAACATGTCGCAGAACTTGGTAAGATTAGAGAGGCCGCTTTAAATAAAGGTGCCTTTTCAGCTGCGACCAACGCAGAAAAAAACCGTGGCATGGCTGCAGGATTGTACATAGACCGCAAAATAATAAAAACAGGTAAATTAGAGGAAATGTCAGAAGAGCAACTAGAAGCAAAAATGAAAAAAATATTAGAAGACTACGCACCGATTTTAAATGCGAAGCAGGTTGAAGGTGAGGCATTAGAAGTTACTGAATCTTCACAATCTTCTTCACACAAGCCAAAGGAATCATCGTCCGATCCCCAAAAGTTAGAGAGCCATCCTCATCCCGATCATAAGAAGCAAACAACTTAATAGCATATTTATCTTTGTTATATAACCAACCTTCATTAACAGGTGAAGCTAATCTCATTTTATTAAAACCTCTTTCATCAGCCCAACCAGAATCAGATAAGATGTCAATCCACTCCACCCTGACCTTTGAATAAGGGATAACGTCGTTGACGTTTTGGTTTAAGTTTAATTTTCTTTTTGTTCTTCGTGGCATAATAATACTTTGAGTTGTGTTTCTTGTGGAATCTATCCCAAAAATCTGCTTCTGTCATCATACTAATTACCATCGATAATACCACAATTTTGCCACAATTCACTCTTCCGATACATACACAGTTAAAAATATTTTTATTTTCATCTCCGCACCTTTTTTATTTTTACCCCTCGGAAGTATCGGAAGTCAATAAAATCAACGTTTTAGGTATCGGACATGTATCGGAAAAGGTAACTTTGGTATCGGAAAATATGCTCTATGTATCGGAAATTTTGGGCAAAATGACCTACATTTTAGAATTATTCCAGATTGGGACAATTTTCCGATACATAAGGGGTCGGATCCGATACTTCTCCGATACTTCTCCGACACTTCTCCGACACTTCGTGTTGGACACATTTCTGCCACATTTCAGTCTTAATTCATAAATTATGGTAAGGACCCTATTCTAAGAGGTCCGGGATCCGTGGTCCATCAGTGGGTGGGGATGATCACTTTTTCTTCTTCTTATTGACAAGATAATCTCCAAATCTACCCTTCCAGCCATATGATCCATGATGCGTGGTCCATGAGTCAAGATTCGCGTATATTTTAAACCCAGCAGCTTTAGCCCTCTCACAGAACGCTAAATCCTCGCCTTTCCATTCACCAGTATCCAACCTAAAAGTCGTATCCCAGAAGTTATACATATATCGATCTATCGCATCTTCAACAGCTCCAATTTCCTTATTCATCTTGGTCCTTGTAGCCTCATTAAACTTAATCTTTAGCTCTGGATACTTATCCATTAGTCTTTCATAAACCTTTCTACTAATAAGCATTAATCCCGCTGGACCTTCTTCAATTTCAACTAGATCCCATTCTAATATTTTGATATTATCCTTATCTTTAAATTTTACAGAATATCTGTCAATCCAAGGATCTTCCTTATTTCTATAAGGAGTACAGATTATATCTTTCTCAGGCACTAACATTCTCATCACTGCTTCAGGAGAAAATTCAACATCAGCATCAACGAACAACATATAATCAAACCCAGAATCTAGAAAACCACAGGTTAACAAATTCCTACCATGTGTTACAAGGGATGATTTAACCGATTTAAACTTACACTCTATTCCAGAGCCACCTAACGCGCTAAAAGTATCTATTAAAGATACACAGGTCTCGACCTTCATATCGCCATAGCATGGCATGGCAATATATACTTTAGGTTTTGTTTTTTTCATTAAATTCTTCTGGATCCATTTCAACATTAGCCTGTTCCTTCTCATCGAACTTTAGCTCGTGGTACATGTCCAGTCTCTTAAGCCACTTATGCTTCCACGACCTTAATTCTTCATCTTGAAATTTAAACTCCTGAAAATATAAGTCAGGAGTACATATCATTATTATACCCTGTCTAATCGTAGATTGATAGACATAATCGTGCGCCATGCAATACGCTGCAATTTGCAAATAATAATCCTCTATCCATTCTACTTTCTTTGGGCGGTTGGATTGTTTAAAATCAATAATGGTGTCTAAACCATTGTGATTACATACCAGGTCAGTACTGCCAGCATATAACCCAGGATAATACAACATAACCTCACTACCATAGTACTCTTCAACAGATGTGAGACCCACTTCAATAATTTTTTTGGCCATGGGCTTCGCCGCCTGTCCGAGTTCTGTAAGATCATCGTAGCCAATTCCTTGTACATGAGACTCGATGAACTTGTGCATGGCAGTTCCCCGCCTGCTAGATAAATTCTTGATTCGCTCTGCTTCTGTTTCACCGACTTTCGCCTTCCAGTCTTTTAAAAATTGTTGATTTTTTGTTTTGCCTAATATCGTAGTTACACTTGGAAGTCTAGAACCATTGAAGTCATAAATTCGAGTTCCAGATTCTTCATCTGTAATCTGTTTTCCTCGTATATAGTTGTATTTATTAGCTTTTTTTAGGGTCATATAATTTATATTTTAATGTTAATTCTTCTCCTTCTTCAATATCTTCAAGAGTCATAACGCTCCACTTATCATACCCTGGCTTCACTCTAACTTGATGACGTTGACAATTAGGTTCATCAGAATGATTTATAAATCCTCCCAGAGGAGTCCTAATATATTCTCCATCAATTCTATAATGAGAAATACCCAACACTGTTCCCATCACTAATCTTCGAGTAGTAAATAATCCCTGGCCCGAGATCTGTGAGTCAGCAACTATAATTCCTGAAGGGAGTGGATTGTATCTTTTCAATTGATCTAGATCGTGAAATTCTTTTATATCTTCATCTGACATCATATCTTTACTACCTTCATTCCGTAATTATTAATTCCTTCTTTAATCTTTAATCCTTTTTTCTTTTTTAATTTATTATTTTTAAATGGTTTATAATCTACTTTGTGGTGCCAACGATTAAATTTCCAAACAACTTCAGCTACATCTGGATGAAGTCTTGATAACATTTTAGATTTATCCAATGTGCCATTTTTATAAATTTCTTCATTGCCGCCCTTCATAGTTTGTGTGGTAGCTTTTTCTTGTATGAATGCATTGAACTGAATTGTACACCAACCATTTTTTAAAACTCTTAAGGATAAATCTGTATCTTCATTATATTTTGCACGCCAACGATAGGGAATATCATTTCGAATTAATAGACATGAATAGATTCTAGTATTCGTTACAAATGCGGGTAGTTTTGTTTTAGCTTTAGCTAGAAAATCATAATTAAATCCAGCGAGCGCAACGTTTTCATATCTTTCTATAAAATCTTCTGCAGCTTTGAATATAGTTCCTGATGTAACGTGGATATATAGATTTCTATTTATTCTACCAAATGCTTTGATGTTGTCATCTAATAACCAATGACTTGTGGCACCATTTTCTAATGCATGTTCCCAGCAGAAATTTCTAGCTGGACCAGAGCCAGTTCCGTGGTCCGTGGTGCATGAGTCGTAGTCCTCGATGTATTTTTTAGGGAGAATTAAAATTTTATCTTTATCGATGAACCTTGCGTATTGTTCGTATTCATAATCTTCAACCACGATAGAATAAGGCATATTCATCTTCTCTAAAGCTGTGCTAGTGTGTCTACTATCCCATCGTCCTTTGGATATGATGTAAACTGGATGTTTAGGATTCATCAACGTACCGCTTGTCAGCATATCTCCTCTTTTTCCATTCAGGATACCAAAGACTAGGAGCTTTGGTTATCTTTTGACCAATCAATTCAGCAAATTTATCTATGTCCTCTTGATTTCTAAAATGTATGACTATCTTTCTAAAAGAAGATAAGTCTTCCATTTCAAACTCTGGCATATCCTGCCATTCTTTTTTCCATTCTCTTTCTCTTTTATTTCTTAAAGATTGTTCATAACTTTCTTTTAACTCTTCTTGTTCTTTCATGAAAGGATCTTTATCATTTTTCATATTTTTTTATGTTCTAATTTTTCTATATCTTCATATGGAACCCAGCAGAATTTATCTTTTTTACCAAAAAAAGACCTATCATATGTTGCATAAGCTTCTATTTCATACCAAGGTTTATTTGATTTAGAGTAATCTCTTTCTTCTAATTTCTGTTTTAACATATCCCATAGTGCTTGACGATTAACAACTAACCAGGAATATTTTTTTCTTTTGAATGCAATATAATCAGCCTTACCTTGCACCCACCCAGGATAACCTGTAACACCTACGTATTCAACACAGGCCATTTCGTCTTGAGGTTCAGGATCTTTACGTTTAAATTTTTTTAAGTCTTTCACGTCAAACTTCAGAAGTTTACCGTTAAGAGTTCCCTGTACGTCCCAATGTTCTCTAAAATTTTGATTTTTATCCGCTTGAATAGGGTTTTCCAGATTCTTGGCAAACTCTTCTTCTATTTTTTTAGCTGCCTCTCTAAAAGATTTCCATTTATCGTTCATTATTTTTTTCCTTTCATAATTCTATATTCATCAAGACTTACAACATTATTTTTATTTAAAGCTTCTTTAGAATAGTGTGCAATAATCTTTTGAATCTTGGGTAGTTTGGTATGCGACCATGGCCAAATTAAGAGACACACATAATAAGCATCTCTAAACGTGCAACGCCATCTGTATTGCATTAAATACTTTGTACCATTTTTTCTAAGTCCTTTTCTAGGTTTGTTGGTTAATGTGCCACAACCTAAGACTTCGTGTAGCCATAACAGTACAGATCTATCCGTCATAGATATTTCCATACTGATACGCATAGAATTAGATATTCTATATCCTTCTCCTTTATGTTTCTTTTTCTTTTCAGGTCTTCTGGTAAAATTTATACTGCCTTCTCCATCAAACAGTCCAGCAATATATGCTTTATCTGTATCACTTATCATTTTTTACTGCCTCTCTTATTACAGTTGTCCAGGGATTTAGGTTAAAGTCTTTAGTGCAAGAGCTTGTTAGCAGTACGAGTATCGTTATCAACAACATCATATTGAGATACTTCGGGTTTATAAACATAAAACTCTCCTTCCGAATCGCAGTCCCAACATTGATGAATCATTTCATCAGAGTCAAAACTTGTAACTTTAACAAATCCATTACCTTTACAGGTAGGACATATTAGTTTTTTTACTTTATATTTTTTTAATTTTACCATTTAACTTCTTCGCTTTCTCATTTGCAAGTGATTCGATTGTTTTGCTAATAGATAATTTTGCATCTGGCAATAAAACCTTCGACAAAGCAATTAAAACCTTGTATGTTTCGTGAGTTAGAGAAACATTACGGTATTTTGTTATATCAGTCATAGTCCCTTTCATTTATTTATTATGACTATATAGGATTTCTTTGGGGGGAAGTCAATGGAAAAATTTATTATTTTTATGTGGTTATGCACCGCAACAGCTACAGTTGATTGTCAGCAGATTAAAGTGGATAGAGTGAAGTTTAATGATCAGTATGATTGCACTGTATATGGTTATACACATTCTACAAAATTATTAAGAGAATTTGGTAGAAAAGAAGTCAATAAATTAAATTTATATACTAAATTCTTATGTATTCCAGAGTCTGCAGGACCTAAAACTGAAACTTAATTGACAATGTGGCAGAATTGTGGTAGGGGGAGTTTCTTACCTTTAATACCTATCCTATCCTTCTCTCTTTAGGATAGGTCCGTGATCCGTGATTAGTTTTCCATTTATATGATCCATTTCATGTTGCACCACTCTACACGGTAAATAATAAAATGTTTTATGTTGAGATTTACCGTGACGACATTTCCATTCTAAATTAATAGAAATAGATCTACTTACTTTAACTTCTTCACCAGGGCATGATAAACACCCTTCAATATCATTCATCTTTATGTTATTTTTAGATTTTACAATTGGGTTAATAAATACTTGAGGATTGTCTTTTTCATTAGATGTGTCCATTACAAACATTCGTCTATCGTAGCCTATTTGATTAGCAGCTAGTCCAATACCATTAGCTTGGTACATAACCTTAATCATATTATCTAAGATAATATTGTTTTCTTCACTTAGTGGAAATTCTATTTCTTCCGTAGGTCGTTTTAAAATTGCTCCAGCATACTCTTGATGACTTAATATTTTTATTTTCATTTACACATACATCCGATCCAGTTTCCACTGCCATCGTTCATAATATGTAAGTTCAGAGTATTTACATACCCTGTTAATTTTAATCTTAATATCTCACACAACTCAAAACAATCTGTCTCAGCTGTTATTACGATTCCTTCCATTATTTCTTTTGTTACTGGAATCAGTTGATACAGTCCGTCGTTCCAGATTATTAGATCCATTATTTCTTTTCTTTAGAATCGTATCTTCTTTTGCCCCATGATACTACTTTATTAAACCCTGCTGTTTGTATCTCTAATTTAGCATAGGGTCTCCATTGATCTTTTATCATATTTAACTCAATAAGTAATACAGACCATTGTTTAGGACTTATGTTCTTACTCGTTATTGTTAGCTTTTTCATATTTACTTTCTTTTGGGCAGTTATTATTAAGGCTCATACCCAGGAGCCTTAAATACTATATAGGATATCAGAGGACACTTGTCAATGTCTTTTTTTACCTTTTCTTCTTTTCTTTTGCTGTCTTTTTTCGCTTTTATTTAAGCATTTTTTATGGCGTCCAGGTCTTTTTCTAGGTTTATCTCTTTTATAGGTATTGACACCCCACTTTGGTGCTTTAGCCATTTGGCGCTTCGAATCTTATTTTTTCAGGATTACTTACATGTGGAATATATGAAATTTTACCATTAATGTGTTGTTTTAAATCTGATCCACAAGTAATACATCTAAAATAATCTTTTGCAACTGACACTAGAAGTGTATCACAGGTACAAGTGGGACATTTTCCATTAACTATTTCAGTTTTTATATTAATATCTCCAAACATTAGTTACAATTCATTTTATCAAGGTCAGCTGGTTTATCTTTATAAAACCAGAACCAAGATGAAATCTTTGTTCCTTCTTGTGTATATGTACATTTTTGCCCGACCGAGCAGGCGCTTAACGCGAATAATAATGCTATTACTAGATACAGCTTTTTCATATTAGTTTGATAGTGGATTTGACGTAGATACTTTAATTTCTTCTATTTGAACTTTTAGTAATTCGATTTCTTTAGCATTGACTAAAGATTTAGTTTTGTATTGTGCTAATCCATCTTCTAGACTTGAGAGGTCAACACCTTCTACATTTTCTAATGCTGCTACTTTTTCTTCAAGAACAGCAATGGATGTTTCTATTGATGTAGTATTAACTACTACTTGTTCTCTAGCTTCTATTGCATCTAGTTTAGTCGTAATTTCACCATACTTAACGAAGCCACCACCTATTGCAACAATGGCTGCAATCAAAGCTGCTATTCCTGCGAGTTGATCTTTTAGATTAAATTTTTTATCAGCCATTATACTGGTGTACCTTTCTTTTTATTGGTGTACTTTTGACCCCACGCTCTATTTAAAAAATTTGTAGCTGCAGATAATCTTCCCCTTTTAGTTGAATGAGGTTTTTTTTCACCTCCTCCACTAGCCCAAAGTCCTAATCCTTCAGTAGGACCAGCGTTAACTTCTTCTTCAAAAGTTTTTATACGTGCTTTTGACTTTTGGCTTACTCCTGGTGTTTGCTGTCGGCTTTTCCCTGTGGGAGAATCGTATAATACTTTTCCTCTTCCTCTTAATGATCTATCACCCATTTTTTAATATCTCCAATTCCATTAAAAGCCTTTGCTTCTTGATATTTATTTCTTGAAGTTTTCTAGCTTTGATTTCAATCTTATCATTTTGAACATAACTTGCAAGACTTGTATTTGGGTATATTTGCCTAAAATCAAAAATATTTAATTGGTCTAAATATATATCTTTTGGCCTATAAAATACTGCATTTTGATACATGTCCAAAGATGCCTGCTCACTTGTCATAGCATCCATTTTTATGATATTCTTAACAGCTAAATTTTTAGCTATGTCTTTAATATCCTTGTCAACCTTATCCATTATTCTATCAAGATTTTTGACAATAGCTTTTTTCTGTTGTATCTTTTTTTGTTTGGTAAGCTTCTTAGTCTGAACAGCGGACTTCTTAGGAGTCTCGCTATCAGATTTCTCTTCTTTAATTTCTTCTTCTTCATTATTTGCTTCTACCATTTCAGTAGGCTCTTCTTCAATAGCTTCTTCTTCAGCCATTTCAGTAGGTTCTTCTTCTATTACTTCTTCTTCGGCCATTTCTGTAGATTCCTCTTCTATTACTTCTTCCTCTTCAGTCATCACAGGTTCTTCTTCAATTATTTCTTCTTCGAACGTTTCTCCTGTCTCGGTTGATTCCATGAAAAAGGGTCCATCTGATTCGACGAACGATTCCTCAGATGAAAATTCCTCTTCTTCAGAAACCATCGGTAAGAATGTTGCAATGATTTCGTTTGTTTCTTCATAAATTTCCTCCATTTCTGTGTCTGCAAATTCAAACATTGGCCCATCTTCAAATGTCATACCCTCATCTTCTATAAAAACCTCTTCCTCCATAAAGAATTCTTCTGTAAATGTAAATTCTTCCATTTCCATCTCAAACTGGGGTTCTTCATTGAAAGTAAAAGTTTCTTCTTCAAATGTAAATTCCTCTATATCTTCAAAGACTTCTTCTTGTAAATCTTCAAAAATCTCATTTATTTCATCTTGAATAGATTGATCTATAGGTTCTGATTCATATGTAACTGTAAGAGAAGGTTGTTTTAAGTCCACTGAATAGTGACTTGTTGAATTAGATGTATCTGTAAAATCATATCTTACATTAATATCAAAGTCTGTTTGAGTACTTCTAGATATAGATAAAGTGTCCGATCCAGATTGATAACTACCACAGTTAATATAACCGCAACCAGTGGAATTATATGTTCTAATTTGTGTTGTTGCTTCACCATCAGCTCCAGTTATTGTTACCGTTGATTTAACTGTGGAATTATAATTATTCCAATGCCAATATTTAAAAGAATGGTTTGATGTAAAACCGTCTTGTAATTGTACTTCTGTTAAATTTGCGTCGTCTTTTAAACTTACATCGTCAGATTTAATGTATGTATTATTAACAGCAGCAACAGTACCATTACCATGCCGTAGAGTAGCCGTACCAGACCAGCTTGTTGAAAAATCTTGGCTAAGTAGATTACTTGTTGTTGTTTCTTCTGCTGAAGTTGTAAGGGTTAACATCGTCAGCAAACTTATTAATACGATAAATCGCATATCCCGCTCCTATTATTATTGTTAACCAAATCATTTTTTTCTTCCCATATAATGTTCTGAGGGTTCATAATCCCATTTTTTACCGTGATGTCCACGAATATCTGCCCACCACATTCTTAATCTAACTATCCATTTTCGAACTGGTCTAGGCATTATTTAGGCGATTCCCAAGTTACTGGTTTTTTCTTAGGTGTAATAACCTTTTCTTTTTCTAATTCTTTTTCTAATTTTTCAAATTCTTTAGTCATTTTAGCTTCTTCTTTAAGTCTTTTCTTTTCTTCTAAAGCTTTTTTCTTAGCTATTTCTTTTTCTTTTTTCTCTCGCTCCTTCATACGTTTTACATATATGTCATAATCAGGTCTTTCATGATCATATTTAGACCATAATGCTTTAGCTTCTTTACCTATTTTACCATCAATTGGACAAGGTGTTCCTGCTTGTATCATTGACTCAAACACTCTTTCGTCTTGACAAAGAATAGCAACAGCCGCAACTTTCATACCAAAGTCATTTAAAATTCTTGCTAGTTTTAATCTTTCACAATTTTTATCAATTACATGTTTTCCACCACTAACTCCAATTCCAAATGTTTGTATCCCTGCAGAAATTCCTACGGCACAAACATCTTGTGTCATAGCATTGTAAGATGGAGCAGATGCTGATGGTGGGGAAGACCTTATATCTGAATTTGTAGTATTGTTAGTTGTTGATGTAGACTCAGAACCTGATTCATATGTAGTTGTAGCAGTTGAAGTATATCCACCTTCGATCGCAGTATTAGAGCCACTAACATTTGTTTGCGTAGAGTCTGCTTGAGCTGGTCCGCATAAAGTTAATAAACATATTAATGTAATTAATATACCTGTAAAATAGTAGTTCATACTACCCCCTATTGACACGATTCACATTCTCCTGTGTCGTCTATTACAAGACCACCATTGTTTTCATAAGACATATCATTGGCCCATTCCTTGCGAGTCTTATATGTTCTTTTCTTCCCACATTTACAATTTTCACACGCGCATGCTCCACCTTTATCTAAATTATCTTCAGGTAAATGCATTGCACTATCACAGTGACAATCACAATAACAATTTGTGCACTTAGCCATTTGCAGCCTCTCTGCAAGAAGGACATGTTTTTTTATAAGTATCTGGATGTTTTTCGCAAATTTTATTTATTTTTGCTTCTTCTTTTGGTTTAAAAGTACTTACTTTTTTCTTTGCTTTAAACAAATTTTTAATCCAATCTATAATTTTTTTAATCATTTTTCTTTTCCTCAATTTTGTAGAAGAATCTATCAGTGTCTTCAGTCTTCCATTTACGAGTGTCTTCTACGTTCCACTCGGAGGTTTGCACTTTCCAGTCAGGTACTTCATCCTTAACCGTGAATGAAGGTATATCCCAAAGGATACGATTGTTAGGTTGTGCTGCATAATTTCCATCCTCTAGGGCGAGAATGTGTGCGCACTTATGTTCGTGCGGTATTTCAGAATGATCTGTGTCTACTATATTACTCTCTGGGTGAGCCCAGTCAACAGTAAATAAGTATGCTCCAGGATGGAGTTTCTTATCTTTTCCAAAATATTTACCTGATTGTCCGTCTAGGATATCAAAAGAAGTGACAGCAGGATAGTAACTAAAACAATTCCAAAGCTCCAGCTCGTCAAGTCGCATCCTAGGAATTTCTTTCGGGTCAAAACCCCTTTGAACGAAGGCACTAATAGGTAGACGATAGAATACTGCACCGTTTTCCATAATAGCATGAAATAATATAGGACGCCCTGTAATCGATGCCAGGCCAAAAATAATGCAGTCTTCAACTTCTCCATGATGTTCTTTAAGATCATAGAGGTATTCTCTCCTGATCTGTGCATAGATCACAGGAATGTTTGCATTTAAATAGGCCATCGGTCATATAGTTCCTAGTTTACTAAAAAATATATGGCAATGATTACTACCACAACAGCGGCAGATATCTTTGGATTAGCTTTTGCTAATGCCCATACTTGTTTTACTTTTTCCATAGTTTCCTCCATTTTTTATTTTATTATACCCCAATTTTTACCTTTTTTATAGTTAACTTTATTAGGTATTTCAAGGGGGATAGCAGTCTCCATTATTTCTTTTACCAGTGTAGCTTTTTCTTCATTCTCAATAGAAATACATAACTCATCATGTATTTGTATTCGAGGCACAATACCTTTTTTGTATAGCTCAACCATTGCTTTTTTTGTCATATCGGCAGCCGATCCTTGTATTAATTTATTCAAAGCTTTGTACGTAAAAGCAGGTCTATAATATTCTTCAAAGTATTCACAATTAGGATCGTTTTCGGCTAGTCTTCTAGACCTATTTGCTAAGTAATGGTCCTTAGCTTTCTTTAAGTCCATAATTGGAACAGGGTTTTTTACAATTTGTTTTCTACCATTAATCTCTTCATACTCACTGTAAACAAACACCCCTTTTTCTGCATCCCATTCTTTATCTACAGGTTCCCATTTATTAAATCTACAGAATCTATCTTCCAATGTAAAAACATTTTTGTTTCTTTCTGCAAATCTTTGTAGACCGTTAGATAATTCCCTTACAAAGGGTACTTTTCTGTGATACTGTTCAAATAATTCTCTTGATTCTTCTGGTTCTAGTTCTAGTGACCTTGCTAGTTTACCTTTACCCATACCATAAAATAATCCTAAGTTAATTGTCTTTGCTTGTTTCCTAGTTATTTTAGCCATTTTTGCTACTATAGCGTGGAAGTCTGTTGTGGGATCTTTTTGATATTGCTTCGCTAAATCTTTAGCTCCTCTCATTCCATTTTTTAAAGCATAGTGAACAACTAGTCTCGGCTCCTGTTGCGAGTAATCGAATGAAGCCCACTCTTCTCTTTCTTCAGGCAAAAATAAAGATCTAATTATATTTCCATATTTTCCTTTGCCTGGAATCTGTTGTAGGTTTGGATTTCTCATTGAGAATCTTCCAGTTACTGTTCCACCTCTTTCTGATCTAATTTGATTTATTTCGGCGTGAATTCTACCCTTGTGTACAAACTTTAAAATACCGTCCACAAAAACGTTGATTAGTTTATCATACTGTCGTGCTCTTGCAATTAATTTTAAATAAATATTTGAGTGGGATTCCAGGTAGTTTTTCGATAGACTAGCTCTCCCAGATTTAGGAGTTTTTTTAAAATCCGTGATACCTTGTTGGTCTAATAATTTTTGTATGGAACTCGCTGCCCATATTTCTATTGCAATTCCTGTTCTTTTTTTTATACCTTTTATAATATTGTTTTTTCTTTTATTTAAATCCATACCTAAAGTTTTAGCCTTTTCAGTATCTACTCTAACTCCGTTAAATCTCATATCAACGAGACATGGAAATAGACTTGTCTCTAAATTAAATATATTTTCCAGAGTTTTTTTGTTCTTACTGTCTGTTTCTATTGGAGTCTTTATAATTTTTTCAAAAATATTCCAAAGCCTTAACGTTAAACTAACGTCTTGTTCCGCATAGTCTTTAACTAAAGAGTAAGGTAGTCTATGCATATTTGACATGGGATCTGATACCCCATGATCTTCTAAAGCCTTTTCTGCTAAATCATACTTGTACTTAGAATCGTCTAGATAATCTTTTGCTAATGAATCTAGACTGTACTTTTGTCTGTTCTCATCTATCACGGACGCTGCTATCATTGTATCGACGATAGGTCCTTGAACCATGAGTTTTGATTCTTGTCTAATCCAACACACATCATACATTGCATTGTGAAATACTTTAGTTACATTTTTATTTTGAAATATCTTTTTGTTTAAAACTTTCCATACTAGATTAGGTGCTAGATTTGATACTGTATCGCTATGTCGTATGGGAAAGTAAAATTTTTTATCATTATAAGCTAGGGCTATTCCAACTACTTTGCCTTTATTTATAATGGATCCTGATCCGTGTTTCTTCAATTCTGGATCATATGTTTCTAAGTCAACAGCAACAACATCACCATCTTTTATTATCACATCGGGTAACTCTGGTATCATTTATAATCTCTTTCAATTATCATATCTATAAAATGTTTTGCTTTTTCTAAGTCTTGCTTTCCACCTTTGTAAGGATGCCTACAGATATACTTAATAACATTTCCTTCAGGAAATGCCAATTTATTTTCAATCACGAATCTACTCGGTTGAATCTTCATTTTCTTGTAATGAGTTCCACCAATTTGAATATCGTACGGGTTTACAGTGTCATTCCGTTTCTGCTTTTTATTATCCATAATGTTTTCCTTGCTCTTGAACATGCAACGAACTTTATCCTCCTTTTTGTAAAGTTCGTCTCTTCTCTTTGTATAGTTAAATCTACAATAGCATTATCAAATTCCTTTCCTTTTATTGTGTGTATATTTTCTAAAAATATTTTAGGGTTTCTTACTGAATCTCCATCTGGGTCAGATCTTATAACAGCTCTAATAAAATTTTTCATTTCAATTGTTAATATTCTATTAATATTTTGAAAATCATCGGAGTTTTTGACAATTGGGTCTAAAAATTGGTTTTTAATTAACC
>Ga0208684_1001125_pt1 | contig 15159 bp, 24 predicted proteins | sample MalvireepMed_b05_FD_184245 | JGI IMG/M metagenome (GOLD analysis project Ga0208684, IMG submission 184245) | Marine viral communities from the Global Malaspina Expedition - Malaspina viral metaG DeepMed_b05 (SPAdes) (version 2) | ecosystem: Environmental > Aquatic > Marine > Oceanic | place... | reverse complement strand
GAGATTTACCATCTGGATTAGATACTGTTGAAAAAATAAACGCAAAAGAATTTCCAACAAAACCAGGAGATTAATTTATGGCATATATAGGAAAAGAACCAATAGTAGGAAACTTTCAAAAGTGTGATGCAATTACTGTTGTTAATGGACAAGCAGCATACACACTACAAGTAAGCTCAACAAATGTAATTCCTGAGAGTTCGTCACACATGCTTGTATCGCTGAATGGAATACTTCAGGCTCCAGTTACTTCATTTACAGTATCAGGTGCAACACTTACCTTTGCATCAAACTTAGTAACTGGCGATGTAATAGACTTTGTAATCTTGTTAGGTAATGTTTTAGACTTGGGAGTTCCATCAGACGATACAGTAGGTGCGGCACAAATTAAAGATGATCTTATTTCTGGAACAACTGCTTTAGCAAGTGAGCCAGCAGATACTGATGAGTTCTTGGTTTCAGATGCTGGAACATTAAAAAGAATTGATTACTCATTAATTAAAGGTGGTGGAAAAATTGCACAAGTTGTTTCAACAACTAAAACAGATACTTTTTCATCTAGTTCTGGAACATTAACAGATATTACAGGAATGAGTGTAGCAATTACTCCAAGTGCTACAAGTAGTAAAGTTTTAGTTTTAGTAAATATGAATGTTCATGTTACAGCAACTGATAGGTATGCTGGTTTTCAGCTTTTAAGAGGTAGTACAGCTATTTCTCTTGGAGATGCGGCAAGTTCAAGAACAAGAACATCTGCTTGGATTTCTGTTTATGGAGGATCAGTTGATATAGTTGAAAAATCAATTATTTTTTTAGATAGTCCATCTACAACATCAGCAACTACTTATAAAATGCAAGGTTTAGTTCAAACTGATGATTCTCCTAGTTTTGTTATAAATAGGTCTGGTGGCGATGCAGATGCCGCACATGGTGCAAGAACAGCATCATCAATTACAGTAATGGAGGTATTAGCATAATGGATTTACATAAAGCAATAAGAGCAATACATAATTCAGTTGTAACTATTAATGGAGATAATCAAAATGATATTATTGCTTGGGATAAAGATGGCAATAAAGTTTCTATTAATTGGACAGATGTAAATGCTTGGACAGACCCAGAGCAGTATAAATATGATAGAGCATCAGAATATCCATCTATTGTAGATCAATTAGATGACATTTATCACAATGGAATAGATGGTTGGAAAGCTACTATTAAAGTAACTAAAGATAAATATCCAAAGGAGTAATCAATGGCAATCAAAGTAGCCAATAATCAATCCTTGACAGCGATTACAGCTTTACCATCAGCAGTTTCTGGTGGTGCTATGACTTTATTAGAAACGCAGACTGCATCAAGTAGCTCTACAATAACTTTTGATAGTAATATTGATAGCACTTATTCTGTATATTTATTTAAGTTTATAGATGTTCATCCATCAAATGATGGAGTTGGTTTATATGTTAATTTTAGAGATGGCAGTACAGCTTACGATGCTACAAAAACTACAACATTTTTTTATAATGAACATACTGAATCAGATAGTAGTACAGCATTAGGATATAGTGCTAGTAGTGATTTAGCACAATCTACATCTGCACAAAAACTAGCTGGAAATATAGGTAACGATAATGATCAATCTGCATCTGGAGAATTATGGCTTTTTGCTCCATCTGACACTACCTATGTAAAACATTTTTTTGGTAAAGCAAATGAAGTTCAGGCAGATGATAGAATTTCAAATGTTCATTATGCTGGTTATTGCAATGTAACAGCTGCCATTGATGGAGTGCAATTTTCAATAAGTGCTGGAACAATAGATACTGGAACTTTTAAACTTTATGGAGTTTCTTAATGGCATTAGTTAAATACAACAACAATAGTTTAAGTGCTATTACAGCAGCTTCTAGCTTACCTACTGGTGCTATGACTTTAATTAAAGAACAAACAGCATCTTCAAGTGCAACTATTAGCTTTGTTCATGGTACATCAGATGTAGTTTTGGACAGCACATATCCTATTTATTTATTTAAATTTATAAATATACATCCTCAAACAGATGCTACTTTATTTCAAATGAATGGCTCTATTGATGCTGGATCAAATTATAATGTAACAAAAACAACTACAGTTTTTTATGCAATACATAGAGAAAGTGAAACCAGTCCAGCTCTTTCCTATGATACTGGATCAGATTTAGCTCAATCAACTGCATTTTCAAGAATTATTGGAGCTGGAAATACTGGTAATGATAATGATCAATCTGGTGCTGGAGAAATGTGGTTATTCAATCCAAGCTCTACTACATATGTAAAACATTTTATAGCAACTGGACTAACTATTGCAGATAGTAATTATCAAGCTCCAGGTTATATAGCTGGATATTTTAATGATACAAATGATGTTGATGCTATTCAGTTTAAAATGAACTCAGGAAACATAGATGCTGGTACATTCAAACTCTATGGAATTAAGGATTCATAATGGCTTTAGTTAAATTAAATAATAGAGGTGTAAGATCAGCGACAACCTTTGGAAGCATATCAGCTTTAGGAGAAATGAGGTTTATTAAAAAACTAACAGCTTCTGGTTCTGCTACTTTATCTTTTGTTGATGGAACAAGTGATGTAGTTTTGGATGATACTTACAAGGAATACTTATTTACATTTAATAATATGCACCCAGCTACTGATGCAGCTAAATTTCAATTTCAAGGAAATGCTGCTGGGGGTAGTGGATATAATGAAACTATTACATCTAGTTTTTTTTATAGTGTTCACACAGAAGACGATGGAACAGCAAATCTTTCTTACGATGGAGATAATGACCAAGCACAAGGAACAAGTTTTCAACCTTTAATTGGTTCTGTAGGAAATGGAAATGATGAAAGTTGTAGTGGAGAACTTTGGCTTTTTGGATTGTCATCGACAACCTATGTAAAACATTTTATTGCTAGAACATCTGGTTATTATCATGGAGACGGAAATAGTGATAGTTACGCAGCTGGTTATTTTAACACAACTTCAGCAATAGACGAAATACAATTTAAAATGAGTTCAGGCAATATAGATGCTGGAGATATTTGTTTATATGGAATTAACTAAGGAGGAAACATGGCAAGACATCATTTAATCAATGGAATAAAAGTACCTTTTACAAGTGCTGAAGAGACAGCTTGGGATAATGCTGAAACAGCTTATGCTAATGGTGCGTATGACAGGGCAATAGCTGATATGAGATCTAGAAGAAATAGATTATTAGCTGATACAGATTTTTATGCTTTATCCGATGTGACTATGGCTGATAATATGAAAACATACAGACAAGCACTACGAGATTTACCATCAGGTTTAGATACTTTAGAAAAAGTAAATAATAAAGCTTATCCAACTAAACCATAGTATGGGCAAAGCACCCAAATATGGGGCAGTAGTACAATATACTAAAACTTTAAAAGGAACAAGTATTGGCAGAAGACCAATAACAAGCACAATGAATAAAAATAAACGAAGACAATTAGGAAAAAAATATAGAGGACAAGGAAGATAATTATGGCTACAACTAAATTACCCACAGGTGCTCTGGCACCAGGACAAACAGAACAGGTAGGTAGTAAAGCTGCTGTTACTTTACTTGATTCATTATTAAGTACTCCAAGTTTACCCCAGGGTACATCCATAACACCTCAGGCACAAAGTGTACAAGCTAATGAATTATTAGCAACTCCTGGAGTTACAGGAACACTGGCAGCACAAGTTGGGACTGCAGCAGCACCTACAGCGGTTGGAGCAACAGCACCTACAACCACAGCAGTTGGGGCAATAACACCTCAAACAGCAGCTGGGTATACAGGTCAAGTAGTTGGAACAGCACCAACAATGACTGCTGCAACAGGGGCTGTAACAGCTCCTATGACAGCTGCCCAACAGTCAATAAGTACATTAGATCCTAAAGCAACTGTTAGAGGTCAGTTAGAAGGTATTACAACAGATATTGAAGCTTCATTAGCATCAGGTAGTAACTTACCTGCGTTTGCTAGAGGAGCTGCGGAAGCTGCAAAAGCAACTATGCAAGCTAGAGGCTTAGGCTCCTCTACAATGTTAGCTGAAGCATTAGCCGAGGGTATTCTTAAATCTTCTATACCTATAGCTGCTGCAGATGCTCAAACATACAAAGAAGTTATATTTCAGAATTTAAGTAATAATCAACAAGCTTCTTTAGTTAATGCCCAAGCTTATCTTCAAATGGATATAGCTAATTTGTCTAATGCACAACAGGCAAGTTTACAGAATTTACACGCAAGTCAACAAACTTTATTAAGTGATAATGCTGCTAGAAATGCTGCATTACAATTTAATGCAACTAGCCAGAATCAGGTTAATCAGTTTTATGATAATTTAAATACAAATATACAATCTCAGAATGCTCAAAGATCAGATGCTATGGCACAGTATACTAATGCTGAAGCTAATAAAATTGCAGCTTTAAATGCTAAGAATGCTACAGCTGTGGCAGATGCTAATGCTCAAAGGGATACGGCTATTAGCCAATTTAATAAAACATTAGAAGATGCACGATCAAGATTTAATGTAGAGAATCAGAGAGTAATTGATCAATCTAATGCTGTATGGAGACGTTCTATTAATACAGCTAATAGTACAGCAGCTAATGCAGCTAATGAAACTAATGCTATGAATCTTTTAAATTTATCTAACTTTGCAATGTCAGGACTATGGCAGCAGTGGAGAGATGAAGCTTCGTGGGTACAGACATCTTCTCAGAATGTAGATAATAGAGATCATAATATGGCTATTGCTGCTCTTGAGAGAACAACAGCTTTTGATTTACAAAACAGTGCACAGAAAGCTGCCTTATATGGATTACTTGGGCAGTTTGGTATGGAAGCATTTGCAAAACCATAGGATATAAATTATGATAACAGAAAATACAAAAAAGATATTTAATAATGCAGCTAAAGCAACTGAAAGATTTACCAGAGAAGCTATTTCAGTATTTCCTAAAATTAAAATTGTTAAAAATATTCCTGATAAAAAATTAAAAAAATTTATAGAAAATAATAAGGAGAAAATATGACAATAATTTTACCAAAAAAGAAACCAAGAAAAACTAAAGAAAATACAGTGTATACTGGTACTCCGATAGAAAGAGGCAAACGAGCAGTTAAAGCAATGTTAGGTCTTACAAATGAAAAAGTAGATCGAGGTGCACAATTTGCTAATTATCTAGCAATGATTGATCGTCTTTCTAAAAAAAGAGTTAATCTTGCAAGAGGATTCGTTGCTGATCCAGGAGAAAAATTAACTGCTACAGCAGGACAAGTAGGAACTGTAGGTAGAAATGTAGCAGGTACAAGTGTAAGTATGAGTAGAATATTAGATGAATATCATGATCGTGCATTAAGATTAGCACAAGCTAAATACTACCAAAAGCAAGTAGGTTAATATGAAAAATATAGCAGATTTTACAGAAACAGAATATAATGAATTTGATGCTCCTATTCCAGGACAATCATTAACAGATACTCCAGGGAATGCACCGTGGGAACATCCACCCCAAATAACAGACCCAGAAGAAGTATTACAAAGCTTATATGATAAAATTACAAATGGGGAATTTACAGAACAATTAATTGCAATGCTGGATGCAGGAGTACCTGTTGAAGCAGTTACCAGAGTTATTATATTTGGTGGATTTATGCAAGGTAAATATACTCCTGATGTTGGATTTTTAATTGCTGAACCTGTAATGAAATTAATAGCAGCTGTTGGTATTAGAGCAGGAGTAAAAAAATTAAAATTATCTTTAGATGATTTATCAAATAATAAATTTATCAGTGATATGGCTGAATTAAAAGCAGCTGGTGAAGAAGTAAGTCAAATCTCAGAAGAAATAAAAGAAGAATTACCACAACCTGAAGCAGGTCCAGGTTTATTGGCAAGACCACAACCACAGGGAGTAGCATAGTATGGCATTATCAGGATTTTTAGTACCTTTTGCAACAGGGGCACTTACAAAAGCTCAAGATATTAGGGATGAACAAGATGAAATTGCAGGAGCAATGATTGATGAATCTTCTGCTAATTGGCGAACAAAATTTGAGTCAGAAAGAGAACGTATTAAAAAGAAAAAAGAATTATATAATGAAATTGAAAATGGATGGGGAAAACCTATAGCTGAAATTATGGGTCACCTTGGATTTTTAGATGATGGTGATACAGAGAAAGCCTACGCCTGGCTTAAAGAAATAGGTCCAGAAAATATTGCAAAATTCAAAGCATTAAAACCAGAAGACTATAAATCTGTTTTCCTTGAAAATGCAGATCAAATTACTAAATCTATTGAATCAAAAGAAAATGTTCTTGCAAAAAATTCAACTAGAGAAGGTTTAAAGCATATGTCTGATTTATGGTTTGGTGATACCATTAGAAAAGAAGGTGGTAAACTTGATACAGCTAGACAATTTTTATTTGGGGGTCCTATTCTAGGTGAAAAAGATATAGAAGCATCTAGATTACAATTAGCAAAAGAGATTAGAGCAGAAGAACCAACCCTAGAGCCACCTGATGAAGCTTTATTAAAAACATTTGCAGACTTAGATCTTGGTCCTATATCATTAGGGGATGGAACTACCAAAGGGATGACTTATGCAGAAGAAAGGGCAAGAGAAAATATTGGTATTGATGTTGCTTTATCAGCAGCAGGTTTAGAAGGTACATATTCAAGAGTTGAAGGTGGACCTATTCAATTTACTGATTTTACTCAATCTGATCATACATTATATGCAGCAGCTAATGTATTAATTAGTAGAGAATTTAATAAACCAACTTTTAATTGGGATACTTATAGAGAAATAGGTGCTTTAGTTGGAAAATATCTTAATAAAAATGTTGTATTGGCAAATAATGAATATAAAAATTTTATAGACTGGGCTGTTAAAGCAGATAAAAGAATAGATGCAATAATCAAAACACCTGAAAATCCTAAAGGTATATTTAATCAAGAAGGATATGATTTCTGGGTTTTACAAAATGCACAGATGATTGCTGCATATATGGCAGATGATGCATTGAGACCTATGTTTAGAATTAAGTATGGTGCAACAGCAACTAGTTCTGGAGGTTTCCTTCCTTATTTTGATAAATTAGATGAAGAAATAGCAGCTAATGCTGATTCTGGAGGTTAAGTTATTATGGTTCAATTAGAGCAATTAAACACAGGTCAATCCTATTCAATTGATCAAATTAAAGGTTTCTTTGACGATAAAATTAATAAATATAAAGATAAACTTCCCCCCCCACAACTTAGAAAACCTAGTAATGTTTTAATTCTTGATAAGGATAGTAAAAAATATTCATTTGAAAAGGATGATGCTAATAGTATTTATAAGGATAAAAAGTTAATAGAAACAGCAAAGGCTTTTTATTTGTTAAGAGATGGATTAAAATTTGAAAATGATGATGCTATTGTTAGAAAATATATTAATGATAGAACATGGAAGCAAGCTAACACAGGGAGTATTGGAAAAGAATTAATATATGCGACCTCTGAAAGTATTGACCCAGATCAAAAAGCAAGACTTGCATACTTAGTTAATTATTGGGGTAATCTTCCTCATTTTTGGCAAGATGGTGGTCGAGGTTGGACTGAAGGTATATGGTCAAATCTTTGGAGAGGTACATTAGATCCCACTAATTTAATTGGTCCAGTAGTAGCGAAGGCAACAGTTGGAACACTCATAAGTTCAGCTGCAAAAAAAGGAACTCAAGTTGCCCTTAAAAATGTACTATTGAAAGGTGTAGGTGTTGGTACAGGAGCACAATTTGGGGCTGATATGGTTGTTGGTGCCAGTGTAGATGCTGCTATTCAAGCTACTGAAAAAGAATTATTACTTAGAACTAAATTCGATAAGAAACGAATGTTTACTACGGCTGTTATGTTTGGAGGTATTGGTATTGCTCCTGGATTACCTTATACCTATGGAGTAGCTAAAGCTTATACAAAATCTGCTGAATTAAACTTAACTATTAAAACTTTAGCTCAAGAAATATTTGACTTTGCCCATCCTGTTAAAGATTTAAATCATAAAATATATGGTGTAAAAAGTAATATTGAAGGATACAAAGCAAAAGGAAAAGAAATTGATAAACTTTTAAAGAATTTTATAAGTGAAGAACCTGATCATCCTTTAGCTAAAAAAATTGATGCCTACTTTAAAACTGATAATGATAAATTAGGTGTTGCTGCTGGATTAAAATTAAGTAAAAAAGAAATTGCTCTATTAAAGGAAATTAGTATTGGTGATTCAAAAGTAGTTAAACCTTCAAAAGTAAATTATTTAGATCTAAGAGATCCAGGAGATTATGGTTATATTCATTTAAGAGAATTAGCTTCAAGTTTAACAAGAGCTGAAGGAGCTATTCATGCAGATGGTGCTGTAGTCTTACCTGTAACAGCTAACAGAACTAAAATTGGAATAGATAAAGAAATTGTTGTTAAGGGAGGTTATGAAAAAACTAATGCAACTCCTCTTTTAAAAATATATGAACCCTTATCTGATGCTAAACTAATAAAAACATTTAACGATTACATTCAGGCTAGAAGATCTCAGGTTTATAATAGAGCTGGTATTGTAACAACCATGAAGTCGCCTGAAATTAAAAAGGCTATTCATGCATTTAAGGTTGCTAAACAAAAAGGAAATAATAAAACAATCTTAAATACTGCTTTAACAGAATTAAAACTTTATACACGAACTTTATTAGAATTAAATAAAAGAGTTGGTATAATTTCTGACGCTGAATATAATAAAATATTAAAGTCTAATCCTATTTATGCACCTTTCTATGCAAGAACAAAAGAATCTACAATTTCTAATTTAAAAAGACCTGATACAGTTGCAAGAATTACAGATATAGGACAGCCTAAAATAGTTGAAGGAAAACCTACTTTAACAGCAGCAGGTGTTAAAACTCCTGCTAAACTTGAATTAACTGGTAGTGATGCCGCTATTAGACCTTTACATGAAAGTCTAATGAGTTATACTTTTCATACTTACCAGGCAGCGGAAAAAAATTTAGCAAAACTACGTTTATATAGTGAAATTAATGATGCTGTTACTACAGGTGTTCTTAAAAAGGGTGAAATTGTTAAAAGACTTTCCCGTGTAGAATTTACAGATGCAATTAAAAAAAGTATTATTAAAGCACTTCAGGCAGAAGCAGATAGTTTAGGACTTAAATTTAGTAAGGCATTAAGTTCAGGTCTTCTTGAAGGTGAAGATGCAATTAAAGTAGCTGCTTTTAAAAATAATATTAAATTAAAAGATGGAAGAATTATAGATTTAGTCTATGAAAATGGAAGACTTAAAGCTTATGAAATTATAGATCCTGCTTATGTTGAACTTTTTAAAACATTAGGTGGTATATCAAGCCACTATGTAGGAAGATTATCTAATTTTTTAGATGGATTAATTAAAGGTACAAACATTCCAATACTTAAAGGATTAGGAGAACCAAAAACAAGACCAGCCACAATAGGAAGAATGGTTAGGGGGGTATCACGATGGTTTCCTAATCTTATTACCCATTCACCACCTTTTATTGCCTTTAATGGTATTAGGGATACACTAACAGGAAGTATTAATAGTGCATTTGGATTTAATGCTCTAGGCTTTTTTCCAGGATTCAGTACTGCAAGAGGACTTTTTAAAACTTTTAAACCTGTAAAAGAAATTTTAAGTGAATTATCAGGATTAGTTAGACCAAAGCATCCTAACTTTTTACAGTTAATGCGAGGAATGAAAAATGCATTTGGTGCTAGTAGAATATATCAAAAAGGTTTATTAGCTGGTGGTGGATTTGCAAGTAGAAGAGATAGTGAACTCCTAGTAAAGAATATAACAAGACAAATTAAAAATGCAGATATTCCTACAAAAGATAGAAAAGTTTATCTTGATTCTTTTAATTGGTTAAAAAGTATTGGCTACTATGGAGAAAACTTTTTTAAAGCATATGGTCAAATAGTTAATAGAGTAGAATATTCTTCTAGACTAGGGGAATTTATGCTGGCTAAAAAAGCAGGTATGAGTGATAGAGTAGCTGGATTTGCTATGAGAGAAATCTCTACTGACTTTGGCATGCATGGTTCAAATGTTGGATTAAATGCTTATAATAGAGTTACAATGTTTTTTAACGCAGGACTTCAAGGATTTTATAGAGGAGTTATAAGAAGACCTATAGAAAATCCTGGAAAGTTTGCAACAGGTGTTATTGCAACTATTGTTGCTCCTGAAATAATACTATGGACATTGAATAATGAAACTCCAGAGTATGAAGAAATAAGTGATGATATTAAATTACTTCATTACATGATTCCAATTTATATGGAAGATAAAGTAGATGGTAGTCATTTAAGAACATTACCAGATGGTTCAGTACAAAGAAGAATTGAAAGATTTTTTTTAATTCCTAAACCTTATGATTTTGGTGCCTTTGCAAATATTTCTGTTGGTATATTAGAAGCTATTCAAGAAGGTGCTCCAGAAATTGCTCTAGAATATGCTTATTTATCATTAGCAAAAGTATTTCCTGGATTAACAAAACCTACTTTAATATCCCCTGTTATGGATTTAGTTTTAAATAAAAATTATAAAGATAAAGCTATTATCCCTTATTATAATGCAAAAAGTATGTATAAAGATACTTTAATTAATAGTAACACAAGGATATCATCAGTTGCAATAGCAAGAGTTCTTAATGATTGGTATCAAACTTTACCTCATGTTACCGACCCTGAAGAGGGTTGGGCTAACCCATTAGTTATTGACTATTTAATTACTAATTATTTAGTAGGATTAGCAGCTTATGCACCTGATATTGTAGAAGCTGAATATGCCTGGGATGAGGAAGCTTATGGGGCAAGACCTGAAAAACGAATAGATGAAAATGATATAACTAATAATATTTTTTCTATTGTCACACGTAGGTTTACAGCAAAAACAACACCAACAAGATTTAGTAAAAATCTATCTTTAATATTTGATTTAAAGAAATTAGCAAGTAAGAAATTAGGAAATGTTGATTCATCAGTAAAAGATCTTAGTGAAACTTTAAGAGAAAAAGGAATTGATATTGATAAAATGACAAGACAGGAGGTTACTGATTCTTTACAGGCTTTTCCCATGTTAGATGCAGCTGTAAAAGCAATTCAAGGTATTGACGAGCAAATGAAAGTTGTTAAATTTAGTAAGTATCAAGCAGATGGATCATTACACACATCTGAATCAAAAAAAATAAAAATAGATGAACTTAGAACTATAAGAAATGAATTAGCTTATAATGTATTTAATAATATAAGAGATTTTCAAGACCCAACATTTTTAATATCTATATTTGGGACTAAACTATATAAAGACTACGCAAAGAAAAATATTAAAACTAGAGCATTTCAAAAAATCTTTGCAAAAATACAAACAAAATTATTTGATTAAATAATGAAACAGCCAAAGACAACTAATGAACACATTATAGCTCTTTACGGGCATGTGAAAGGGTTGAAGACGACTATTACAAATATAAGAACAAACGATTTAAAACATATACATGGAGATATAGATAGACTACATGGTAAAATAGACAGACTACTTTATTGGCTACTAGGTGGGCTAGGTGCTACCGTGGCTGCACTTGTGGGGATATTTAAATAATGGCAAAAAGAGAAACAACAGATACAATAGTAATTCACTGTACACAAACACCCCCTGGTATGGATGTTGATGTAGATAAAGTTACACAATGGCATAAAGAGAGAGGATTTGATACAATCGGATACCACTATTTGATCAAACGAGATGGCACGTTACAAGAAGGAAGACAGCAAGATGAAGTAGGTGCTCATGCAGTTGCAGTTAATGGTACATCTGTAGGTGTTGCAATGGCTGGTGGAGGCACACCAGATATGGGCTGGGAAGATAACTTTGCACCTATACAATTTCAAACATTAAAAACAATTATAATGAAATTAAAAAAAGATTATGTGATAGAAAAAGTAATAGGTCACTATCAAGTAGATGATAAGAAAGAATGCCCATCATTTGATGTACCAAAATGGTTAGAGAAAAATAATGTATAGGAGAAACAATCATGGAAACAGTTAAAAGATATATTAAAATGGCACAGGATAACAAGAAGATTGTTATGGCTGGTGTTGTTGTACTTATTGTAATTATTGCGTTAATTAATTAATACAGAATTATTATCATATGATAATGATAGTACCGATGCTATAATAGGTTGGTGCTTAATCTTGCTTAACAAAGGAGGTTATTATGACAAGATATGATTTAATGGACTTTGATCCATTTAGAAATTATACAATAGGATTTGATAGAATATTTGATTCTCTATTGGAGGTTTCAAAACTAAATACTTCAAACTTTCCACCATATAATATAAGAAAGTTAGAGGATGGTAAATATCAGGTTGAGTTAGCTTTAGCTGGTTTTACTAAAAAGGATATTCAGGTTGAATTAAAAGAAGGAACTTTAAGTATCTCTGCAAAAAGAGAAGAAAAAGATTCAGATAATTTAGTTCATCAGGGTATTGCTTCAAGAAGTGTACTTAGAAAATTTTCTTTATCGGAATACATGGAAATAGAGGATGCTGATTTTAAAGATGGTATGCTTAAAATTAAATGTTTTGAAAATATTCCAGAAGAAAAGAAACCTAAAATAATAAAAATAAATTAAAGGAAATTGGGGGGTGGCATAATAACTATCCCCCATAATTTTATAGGAGGAATTAATGTGGTTTAGTGCAGTTAAATTAGCTTTGAATGCTGGCACACATATATATAAAAAGCGTCAAGAGACTAAGATGGCTATGGCTGATGCCCAGCATATGGCTGCTACTAAGATGGCTCGTGGGGAGACGGAGTATCAGGGCAAATTATTAGAAGCCCGTCAGAATGACTATAAAGACGAGGTCGTTTTAGCGATTCTCACACTGCCCATAATTGTGCTCGCCTGGGGAGTATGGTCAGACGATCCTGCTGCTATGGAAAAGATAAATATTTTCTTTGAGCATTTTTCAGCACTTCCAAGTTGGTTTACCAATCTTTGGATTTTAGTTTGTGCAAGTATTTTTGGTATAAAAGGAACACAGATTTTTAGAAATAATAAAAAGTAATGAAAAATAAATACAAAAGAGCTAGAACTAAAAAAGGTCATTACAGAAAAGATGATAAGAGTACTCCTTTTTGGAATGAAGCTTGGGCTAAAGGAAGTTCTCCAAAAAAGGGAAAGAATTTTTTAAGCAAATTTGTTGATTGGAGGATAAACTAATGATTAAAAAACTTTTAAAATTTATTTTATATCCATTTAAAAAATTTATGGATTGGTTAGCTAATGGCTTACCAAAAGGAAATGGAAATGACTGAACGATTCTGTAAGAAATGTAACCACCTATGCCACTGCATAGAGGCAGATCATAATACATGTAAATGTGAAAACTGTGAATGTGAAACTCTAAATAAAGATCAAGAACATGCAACTGATCTAAGTTTTGAAAACAATGGTGAACTTGTAATTGACAGTACAGACGATTGTGAATCGTGCCAGTAAATGAAATTTATATTAGCCCTTATACTATGCTCATATACAGCAGGATCCTGTCTTCCACCCTATGTTTACCCAACAAAATTTGAAGACCAATATAGTTGTTTTATGGAAGGATATAAACAATCCATGATAAAAATGGAAGAGATTGGAAAAGAAGAAATTAATGAGCATGAAATTTATATTAGGTTTATATGCTCTCAGTATATTCCAACAGAACAGGATACTTAAATATGAAAACCCCTCTAATAATTTTAATATTGCTATTACTTACTACTTCAGTATTTGCAGACACTACACAAAGCAACGTAAGTGGATCTAATACAGCAATCGAAGGTGGGTATGAATCAACTACAGAAACTACATATCAATCTGGATCTGAATCCACAACTACAACTAATAATACTACAAATTCAAATATAAAATCTTCGCCACCATCAGCATCTGCACCATCATATAATAGTATGACACAAGATGTTTGTGCTGTTGGAATTTCTGCAGGTATTCAAACATTTGGTGTTGGTATATCAGGCGGGAAACATGTAATAGATAAAAATTGTGAAAGACTAAAGTTAGCTAGAATACTTAATGACTTTGGTATGAAGGTAGGAGCAGTAGCTTTATTATGTCAGGATGAAAGAGTATTTGAAGCTATGATACAAGCTGGTACACCTTGCCCAATTGATGGACGTATCGGAAAAGAAGCTATGGCTTTATGGTCTAAATATGATCATGAAAGACCTGACTATAAAACATATGTTAAACGTATGGATGATAGAAAAGAAACTGATAAATTAGAACAAATTGAAATGACTAAAGAGTTTGAAAGAATAGAAAAGGAAAGAATTAAAGAAGAGGCAAAGAAAATGAAAAATATAGAATGGGTAGATAAAAAATAAATATGAAAAATATACTATTATTAATTACAATATCTGTGCTATTATCTGGATGCTTTATATCCATAGGTAAAAAATGCACATATACACAAGATGGAACTAAAATTTCATCTATAGTCTGGCTCTATAAAGATAAACCTATAGACTTAGATAAAATGAATTGTAATTAAAGTGATTTGGTTAATACTATTTATAGGAGTTATGGCTTATGCGGTGTATCGTATTAACACTTTTGCTGATGATGTTAATCCATACGACTTCAGCCGAAGAGACAACGACAAATAATTTAATTAGTCAAGACTTCTCTACAGGTTGGTCTGGTACGGCTACTCAAAGACATGGTAATAGTACGGTTGCTGCTGTTGATGATACATACATTAAATCTGATGATGTAAGTTTAAAAGATGATGCAAATTTAACTGAAGCACAATTACAAGATGGCTTTACATCAAATCATTCTTTTAAATATTGGCATTGGAATAATTATAATTCAACAGTTACTTCAACAGTAACAGTAACTAAAGCAGATGGTGAAGCAACAACACAAATTAGAACATATAATTCTACTGGTTGTGGTTATATTAACTGTGGTAGTTATCAATCTGGATCTGATACTTTGTCTATATC
>Ga0208684_1001123_pt1 | contig 15164 bp, 24 predicted proteins | sample MalvireepMed_b05_FD_184245 | JGI IMG/M metagenome (GOLD analysis project Ga0208684, IMG submission 184245) | Marine viral communities from the Global Malaspina Expedition - Malaspina viral metaG DeepMed_b05 (SPAdes) (version 2) | ecosystem: Environmental > Aquatic > Marine > Oceanic | place... | reverse complement strand
ATCCTATTTGAGCTAGGATGTCTCTCATGTTGTTTTTATATAAAGGGAACGGGCAGTAATCGAATTGGAAAGGGAGGGTGTTTGGGTTAGGTTACGATCACTGCCCATCAAGTCTGATTTCCGAGGTTTGGTCGATAGATGATTTCAGCACCCTTACCATGTTGCCGACTTTCTTTATCCTAAGTGTTTTGTTTTTGCCTGGTTTTAGGGCTCTACGGATGGATTTTTCAGAAATGCCGATGTATTTTGCGGCATCTTTGACTGAAAGCCATTGATCATTGTGTAATATATAGTTATCCTGGAAAAAGTTCATCTAACTTCATTTCTGTAACATAGCAGATGCTATTTTTATGATACTCAGACATGGTTCTTTTTCCAGATAGCATAAGATTCATAAGCGATGGACTCACCTGGATATGTCGTGCTAACCACGATTTTGACCGCTCATTTTCTTGGAGCCATGTAACTAGGGGTTGAAATTCATTTAAATTCATATTAATCCTTCAAAATGTTAAAATAACGTAATATATATTATATATATGTGTCAATAAATACTTTACAAATATTGTTTGTAAATACTATTTAGACACCATATATTTCAATAGATTACAACCTTTGGAAGGGGTTAAGATGTTTAAATATGATGCTATTAAAAAAATAATTAGTGAATCTGGAAAATCTGTTAATGAATGGTCGAATCTAACTGGTGTCAGTAGGCAGCATATATATCGTTGGATAAAAGGTGAAACAAAAAATATACGACCTACATCACTAGATGTATTTGCCAAATATGCCGGTTACAAAATTAAATGGAAGTCGCTTGATCGCCAGGAATGTGATTTGGTCCCGATGGATGACATTACTGATCCATATAAGATGGAAAGTATGTCCACGATGGTTCCAGTCGTATCGTTCACTGACGCTGGCCGAAAAGGTGTATATACTGAGGGAGATATAATGGAATACATTAGTAGGCCGCAGGGTGTCAGTAAGTCAGCGTATGCAGTAACAATAAATCGAGGTTCAGACTCAATGCCACCATTTGTGGCGGGCACTAAATTAATTGCATCACCAAATGTAGAAGTGCAGACTGGTGATCTGGCGATTGTTAGATTAAATAATGGTGCTGTGTTTTTTAAGAAAATCCGTATTATGGAAAATGGCTTTGAATTACAGTCTTATTCAGAAAAATATGAACCAATGGTTTTTATGAAGGATGAAGTGGAATCCTGTCATCCTGTATTCTGGATACGGCTACCAAGATAAAAGGAGAAATATTATGGCTAAGAAAATTTATAAAGGCAAAGACAAATTTGGTGTACCGCGCTGGTTATTTGACTGGAATGACTACCATACTGGCAAACGCCACCGCAAGACATTTACAATGGCTGAAGGTGACGCTGAAGAAAAAAGATCCAAACTGGAAAGCCTGGAAATGTGCCGTGAAACCGGCATACCAGTGGATGTAAAAGACCCTAACAGTGTAACGGTCCAGTATGTCTTTGATTCTTTTTTAAATCATTATCTAAACCTATGCAGTCAAAAAAAGCGTAGCTATAAGAGTCTCAAGAGACATGAATTCTCATTGAAAAAGTTTCTTGAAGTTTTTCCAGGTACCACTCCGATAGCCAGTTTAATTGTGGCCGTAGTCGATGGTGTAGTCCATAATCCAATGCAGAAATTCAATGATCACTATGACTATCACAGTCCATCTGGTATTAATAATAACCTACAAGGTATTTCATCGGCATTTAATTGGGCCAAGAGAAATAAGATTATATCTGCAACACCAGTGGCAGTTAGGGAAGTAGTTAAAAAGAAAAAGGTGCATATATTAACCGATGAGGAAATTCGCACTATCATGCACACTGAAATAGATCAAGATACTAAGAATCTATTTATACTATATCTTAGCACTGGTGCCCGTAAAATAGAGATTCTTAAAGATAATCTTACTTGGGACGATATAGACTGGCAGAGAAAGGAAATTAATTTATTGCGTAAGAATGATGAAAGGCACACTATTGTAGTGAATGATATGGTGCTTAGTATTTTGGCCGGGTATAAACATAGATCACATCCTATACCTTTTGGTGCCAGTTATGTGGATAAGCGTATTGTAGAATTAAGAGAATTAAGCGGTATCTACTTCACTTGTCACGATATACGTCGTGCCGCCGGTGCCCTATTAGTCCGCAGCGGTGTGCGCCTAGCGAAAGTATCCAAATGGATGAATCATAAAGATATAAAGATAACGTATGATCACTATTATGATATTATCGACACTGAGCGTGAAAATATAGCTAATAAGCTAGAAAAGAAATGTCTGGAAATGATGTTGTCACATGATGTGACAACATATGATTTGGCAAATTAGGGCACACAATCACCTAAGTCCACATATTGCTAGTACGTTTATCGATGGCATGCATCAAGCGATATGTAACATGAAAAATGCATGAAATTTGTGTTTCACCGACGATGAGATCATTAATATAAAATATGTAATATATATTAAAACCTGGTCACATTAGGACAGTAATGGACAGGTTTTTGGCAATATATGGCACTACTTTTTCTTACGTCTTGATCTCTTCTTCTTTTTCTTGGAGTACTTGCCGCCTAAACCTTTTTTCGGCATTAGAATTCCTCTTCGATTTTCATTTTTACATTAAAAAGATTTGGTGCCACTTGGTTCATTTGTAAAGAATTGTGAGTAAATCTGGCGAAAATATGTTCTGACTCTGCATCCGCACCTTCAGAGTCTTTATCGATCGAAAAAATGAATGGTATATGTGGGCCATTAGTCTTATTCCATACATCTTCTACTACCGCGTCATCACTGGTGGAAATAGAGTGCATTTCATTAGGCATCAAATCAGTTGAATCTATAAAGCTAAAATTCATGTCATAAGTGATTCTGCCGCCATGTATGGATGTTGTATAAATTGATGTGGCAAACGGTGAAAGCGTTGTAGAAGAAACTCGTTTCCCTGGATTGCTCATGTTTGCAAATCTCTGTCCACCGGCAGATTCCAAGACTTCTACTCCATCGTAAGCCACAGATCTAGTTATGGCCATGTCTGGAGCGTGTGGCATCTCATAAATCTCACCGATTAAGATGCAGCCTATATGAAGGTCGGTTGATCCATCAAATGTACCAGACCCATCACCTTCAAATTGAATACCCCAATATCGTAAATTAGATTCATCAAATCTTACTATTGTGCTTCCGTCTGACGCTGGAGTAACAATACTCGAACTTATTGCATCAGCATTAACCACTTCAGCCGGATTAGACATTGCAGTAGCACTGCCCATATCAACTGCTTGGACATGACTTTCTGTATCACTGGCTTTTATTCTTACTTTTGCATCCGCAGAATCCATATTGTGATTTAATATAGCCACAAAACTTTTCTTAAAAGCACCAGCGGTATTAATGTTAATAAGTACATGATCGCTAGTTGCAGCGGATGTATTAAAATCCACTTTATTTAATGGATTCATGTCAAATAGTTCTGGTTCTGACCCATTCTGTATCCCTATTAAGTTAGATCCGGTTTCTACATCAAAATTTCCATTTTGAGCTATACCTCTGCTTAATAAATAACTTATATGGTCGGGGTAGAACCTTGGGGTCCCTATATTCATATTTGCCATATTAACTCACCTTTATTGCTTTTATGGAACTTGTTTGTGGGGATTTAGATATACTCTGTACCATATAGTAATCTGTACCCATAGCTGTTCCATATATTTTAATTTTTGAATCCCAGTTTGAGAATTTGATTATGTCACCGATTTCCAGTTCATTATATTTCGGCGTTAAGCAAACAAAGTCCAGGGCAGGTTTTTGATCTTTGAATAATGTTTTGTACGCATCTGCCAGTTGTGTTGCAGTATCATCATCTAAAATTCCAAAAGCATCCATCTTTAATTTCAATGTTTGATTAATTCCGCTTGTTCCAGTACCGTAACTTGTAGCGTCAGTAGAATTTTTTGAAGCCGTGAAAGATTCAGATTGGTAATCGAAAGCATAATTGATAGTCACATCGTTTTTTACATCACTGATTGGTGTTTTGGAAATGCCCTTTAGATCTATGTCGTCATAATTAATTATTTTATTTTCCGAATCATAGTCATCGGTCCTTCTAAGTGTCTTAATCCTAAACTTTCCATCGCCACCAAGAAATACATAAGAGCAGCACTGCCTTCCTATACCTTCTATAAGTTCCTTCGAGTTAATAAACTTGTAATTAGAGAAGGCAAATTTTATATCACCTATTGCATCATTAAAAGCATCGTCTATGTGCCCATTTGTTGTATTCCCGGAAGTATCAAATGTTGCATGATCTATTTGGGTAGAAGTAAGGCCACATTCATTTCTTAATATGTCCTCAATTATGTAAACTGGGTTTTCAATTAAAGCAGCTTCGTTATAACCATTAATCCTTGAATCAGCATCTACCCAGGCACCGTACTCTCTACCTTTGCCAGAATAATAAATATAATCCAGGTTTTGGCCTGTTAATGCAGTACCAACTTCAGTATTTACGATTTTGTAGCCACCAGGATCATTAACTTCACCAGTATATATTACTTCTCTTTGAAATACGGGTCTGGTAAAGTTTTGATCTGGTTTAAATTCCAATTGTAATCCCATTTGGGCAATGGCTGCGAAAGTAGTTCCACTTGTTCTTTTTATAGATACCACCATATCTGTATCAGTAAGATCTAATGATTCTCTATCAGTAGCATCAAATGCAGAAGTATGAAATGCAGCGACAGTTTGTGTTCCTGTGGCGTGAGAAATGTCAACTTCATTGGTAGAAGTATTTGGTGCTTCAACCCTAAAATGCGTTGGTGCTGTACCAGAAATAGTAGCGATATTCACTATTATATCAACCTTGCTATTAGCCGTAAGCATCCCGACTTTAGGAATTTTAGGGAACCTTAAAGACATTTCATCTTCACCGTTACTTACTCCAAACGACTCATTGGTTGAAAAATCTCTATCAGTTAATTCGCCAATGGTTAAACCAGCAGAATCAGAAGCACTTTCAAAGTCAAAATAGCCAAAGAAGCTATTTCCTTTTATTTTTATAAGATTTTCATCATCTGTACCTGGGGTGTCATCTGATCCAGCGGATGCATTTCCGACTATCGTATTAGCATTAGCGCATTGTAAATAAACATTACTCAATCCCATATAGGTATTATTAGAATGTAATTGATTAAGCAATACAGCATTATTCTGTGTATCTCCATTAATATCAACATAAGACTTATTTGTATCTGGTAAGGCATTTACATAGCCGCTAGAATCTTCCTTATCAACTACGATAGCCGGGAAATGACTCTTTACAAAATGATTCTCGAAGTCTCCATTGGTTGTGTCTTGACCAAAATCTCCATAGCTCATAGGTACTGGTGCATCACGATTATTACTGGGACTATTAGCATAATTCGTTGCGTCTACAGTGCGATATGGAATTCGCTTGTGATAACGGGAGCTATTGTCCAGTAGAACTAATGATGCTTTATTTATATCATATTTAAGATCTCCACCTATAATACCATTACCAATCATCCTAGCAGCGGTATCATAGGTACCGGCCTGGGCCGTATTCTGGAACAGTTCCCACCTCCTATTTGCAAAATTATTTGATGAGAATAGATCTGAGAATCGCCCTCCTTCTATTGCTTTTTCAGCGTTGATTATATTCACAGTCATATTTCCTGCTGTGGTAGTAAACTTAAAGAAATTTAAAGATTGCTGATAGTTCCCCCAGGACGATATTAGTCCATGATAAATATCTTCAGAATCTTCTCTATATTTGTCGCTAAATCCATACCAGTCATCATAGTATATGGCAGTGTTATTAAGATGTCTCGCAGCGGTAGTGCCCTTTTGTGCCCTGACCACAGTTAGCGTGTGAGTTGATACATTAGTAATCTTCATTATTTCACTGTCAATTTTTATATAATCACCAGCCACAAAAGCAGTGCCATAATCAACTACGATAGATGTTTCGTCGCTACCGTAACCACTTGCCTTTAAAGATACCTCGTCTAAAGTACCATTGCTTTGACTGGCAATAACCGCAGTAAACCATAAATGGGTCGCATCAGCCGATGGTTGAAAAGTCACTGTATGTGTTCCAGCCGTATAATTTGCCGCCGCTACATAGGTTTCATCGGCACTGTTTCCACTTAAATCCCCACCGCCGATAGCTAGATTTAAAGTTGCTGTGCCTACTTCAAAACTCAATGTATAATTTTCACCAGCATCTATCTTATCACCGGTAAGGGAATTGACCATTGAAGAAGTCTCTGAATCTTGGTAAACTGGAGGGTTTGCCCCTGACCAACCGCCAGAACCGCCATCTGCATCACGGATAGTCCAATTACCATTCGGCGCAAGATTGCCACCGCTTGTGACTAATTCACTGCCTAAATGATTAATTAAATTAGCTGTCGATCCATCTGATTGGTATGCCTGAGTGTCTTCGCCGTTATAATATAGTTTCAATACCCAAAAAGAAGTGGTATTTCTGAGTGCTAAAGCGTTTGATAAGCTGGAATCAAAACTAAGCATTTAGCTTTGCGCCGGTACCTGTTGCCTTGTTTATTGCTGGAATTAAAGTATTACGGACATAATCATCCTGGACTACTCCACCACTTATATTTATAGTCACGCCACCGCCCTGGGGACCTTGGAGATTGCTGTCTACAAGCGGAGTGACTTGCACATGCTCGGGACCGCTACCTTCACCAACCATCATCATCTGCGGTCCCGATGTAACGAAATCAGCACCATGTTTTGCACTACCCATTTCAGCGATTTGAGTTTGAATCTCTTTTACGTTTGCCATCCCTGCTGCGATCACAGAAGCACCAGTTAAAAATCCCAAAACACCACCCTGGGCAAATGCTTTATTTGCACCAGCAAATGTATCAATAATAGCCGATGCCTGGGCCAACCTTGCCGCTGTCATTGCGAATCCTTTATTTGTACCAGCCAACTTACCGAGGTTATCTAAAAGATCAGCACCAGCTTTTAATTCTGCTTGCTGAATAATGCTTCCAAGTTTAAATCTTTTCATTTTTAGAGCAGTTAGATCATTTTCCTGTTTTATAGTTTTTTCAAGACCAGCTTCTACTGTTGCGTCCATTATTAATTGTTGCTGCCGAATCTCTAAGTTTAAATCTTTTCTTTTTTTATACATTTCATGTTCTAAGGCTAAACTCTTAATAAATTTTTCAACATTTCTATTTGCGTCTACCCATACAAAGTTGCCTTTTTCATTTTCTTCACCAAGCAGTTTAAGCGTCTCAGTCTCTTCTTTAATTAGATCTATGGCTCTTTGTAATCCTGCCAAAACCTCTGGATCTGGCCTAAAATCTGCTTCTTTATTTGCTGCTGCTGCTGCTATTAATTGAGCTTCAGTTACGCCTAATGCGATAGTCCATTGCGCTAAAAAATCTGCCCCCGTATCAAGATTTTTGAAAAAATTCTGCATTGTTACTAAGTATCTAGAAATGCCTTCTGTGAAAAATAATTTAAGTCTTGTAGTAGCTTCTTTAGTTGGTAACGCAACTAAGCCCATTACTTCATTTAAGTCGCTTATTTTATTTTCTAATTGATCTATTTGTCCTAATGTAGTTGTAGCTAATTCTCTAGCTAGTCCCTTAAAATTCTTATCTAATTCATTAACTAAAAATGCAAATTCTTTTGTAGCACTAGCGGCTCTAGCCGATTTAAGAGCAGTTTTGTCTATCAATACACCGCTGCGAGAAAGGGCACCTACCTGGCCAGTGAACGCTTTACCTAACTGTAAGGCAATAGTGGTAAGGCCATCGCCACCGGTCCCTTGCGCTACCGCCATATCCAACATTCTTTCTGTTAGACTAGCAATAGCGTCTTCATTTAACTGGAACGTGGCCAGCATAGCCTGACCGGCTATGATCTGTTCATCGCCAAAGGTGGTAACTTCTTGTAGGGCGGCTGCAAGAGCAATAAGTTTGTCCGCACCATCCTTAGAAGCTGTAGAGACATTTCGTAGCGATGCTCTTAGTTTAGTCTCTGCTTCTATTTGTTTTCTGTATGCTTCAACAGTTTTGTTTATTGCTACGATTAAACCGCCAAATGCGAATGTTATCAGCAATAAATTATTACGTAGTGCAGAAAAAGAGCTTCTGAGTTTTGCAGTTGCACTCCTTGCTCTATTAGCATTATTTACAAAGGCTCTACTCTGCGTATTTAACTTGTTTAAATCTTTATGAGCGTCTGTAAAACCCTTAGTTCTAACCTCTATAATAAATCTATTTGCCATTGTGTATCTCTCTTTTTCTTATTTCACAAGCAGTAAGTTCTTCATTAATTGTTGAAAGGATGACTGAACGATTGTAGGTCATGTCATCCAGTGAGCTTGCTGGCGGTATATTTAGTCTTTTACAGGTAATGTACTCGTTAATGTGCATTAACGATTCTGAGTCGTAGAAGTATTTGGGATTAGCGAAATGGGGAATATTGTAGAATAGATTCTGCCCTGGAGTAAACTCACCTTTTTTATCTTCTGCGATCACTCTATCCACTTCTTTCCATATTTCAGCACTATCGTACATAATTTTCTTATGCTTTGTAGGACTCATTGCTTCATACGGAAAAGAATCGGTAGGTAATGGTGATTCACTCCAACCGAAATAACTATACCAGGTGTTTATGCGTACAGCTAAGTCTTTTTTTTACTAGGACCCTTATAATGCTGATATACGTCAGACAAGACCTCATCTATGTCATTGTCATCAAGATGGCTAAGTTCCTTTTCAGAATCCTTAAATGCGTATTCACGCACCCACTCAAGAATATCAAAGAACTTCTCCTGGCTTACATCACCATTAGCGGCAATAGTCTGAATTTCCAGGCGGTGCAGTTTCCTGCGGTCCGGGAATTTCATGTCACGGACGTTAAACTCGCCGTGAGCAGTCTTTATTTTCATGTATTTACGATATAGTTATACTAACAATGTTAGCAGAAACACCGGCTGCAAATGCTCTAAATGGGATTGTCTGCATCAAAAATGCACCACCATTATCTATTTCCGATGGTCCTTCTATCATTACGTCTGGCAAGTCTAAATTGAATCCAGAAGATTCGTCAATACTTAAATTTACTCCGGCACTACTGCCCTTCATCTGAGTTAATAAATCATATACTGAATCATCACGCTTTGCTGACAATGATCCTGTTACTTCCCATGGCCCTGTCTGTGCATAGCCAAATGGTAAATAGTTTGAATAGTCCTGGCTATGAATACGCTCTAAAGACCTGGACATAGTAACTTCCCAGGAATTAAGTAACAATGCTTCACTATTAAGCGTGGTAGCACTTTTACTAAAAATACTTTTTGGTGCCGCAGTGTCAGTGGCATCAGCGGCTACAGTGTTTGCTTCTTCTACTGGAGGGTACGCCGTCCAAAAACTCACATCACAAACCATCTGCCCACCTTCAGACCCTACATCTTCTTTTATTGTAACAGATTGGGCCAAACATCCTCTGGCTACTAAGTCATCCGCAGTAGCATCAGAGCCAGCTCCAATAAAAATAACCGTGGCAGCATTACCGTAGGTTGTGCCATGTTTCATAATAGCAGAATTAGCAGTTCCATTTCCTATACCAAGGTTTGCATTTAGTTCTGCTGCACTAGCTCCATCGCCAAAGGCCCAAGTGCATGCTTTTAGCACTGCGGTTGGTGTTCCTTTAAAGCTCACATCGAATGTCCAGACATTCAGATCGCGGCGATGTCTACCTTGCGTTTCTAGTTGTGCTAATGTACCACTTCTTGGTGACGCTACTTCCAGAGCAGCGGAATCATTTGCTGGCAATGAAAAGGATATAACTGGCAGTGCTGTAAATGTGTCAGCGGCTACATGGGCCGTACCAAAAGCCTTATCGCCAGAACCAAATAATAGTGAAATACCCTGACTGCCTTGAAAATTAGTTTCAGCCATCTTTCTTTACTCCTTTAATCTTTTTATCGATACAGTCCAGATGTTTCGCTAAACTCTCAGGTGGACTGTCAATTTCTACTTCTTCACCGGCCAATAGCCTGTTATGCTTTACCGGTGAGTCAAAACTCTTGTAATTCTCGCTATCCTTTAGCTTCTTATAAGAATCTTTAGCTTTATATTTCATGCTATAATCTCCACGATTGTGCAAGCAAATGTTGCCAGTGCCCTTAATACGTCAGGATTGTCTGGATCACGTTCATAAGTAATGCTATCTACTGCTCCATCCTGGAACTTATATGTTCCCGATGGACTATAATTTTTATTATCATACAACAATCTTTTCAATCTTTCACTAACAGTAGAAACACGTTTAAAGTTATTCCTACCATAATTCCCACCAGAATTCAGTTCATAACTGATTAAGGTGGTATAGTTCCTCACCTGACCGCTGGCAAGTGACTGTTCCAGTTCATCTTCCTGTGGCACTATCAAAAAACTTTGATTACCTCTATGCTCATCAACATAGATGGGTACAGAAAATTCGTCAGCAATCAGTGTATTCAATGAATCAACAACCTGGTCAGCAATATTAGTATAGGTGATTGCCATCTCATATATCGTTAATTGGGTGACACTTCTGTGCTATTGCAGTTAAACTGCATTTCAGTTTGTAATATAGAATCTAATCTTGTATGCGTTATGGCAGATATACGGGCATTGTTCCAGTGATATATACTGGAAGGTGTGTAATCGATATTGTTATACATCAATCGCTTTACGCGCTCAGTAATTTCTGTAACCTGTTTAAGCGTATTTCTATTATATGTTCCACCGCTATCTAACTGATACTGAATCATAACTGAATATTCTCGATCCTGACCGAACATATAGGGTGCAATGATTGCATCATCGCCTGGGATAAGAAGGAAGCTCTGGTTTCCCTTGTGGGAATCCATGTAGATCGGTATATGGAATTCGTCGGCCAGGATCGCAAAGATGCTATCAACAATTCTATCATATATTACGTTTTCGTAGACACTTTCAGCGATATTCCAAGTTTCTTGCTCTTTTTCCCATAATTTGGTGTTTAATCCCCAACTAAAAAGATCGCGATCTATTACTGTGGCCATTATCTATAAATCTGTGCTGACTTAACACTTCCTATTGGAAGATCAGATGATTGAAAAATTATTGACCAGGAATCTGAGGCGGTGTATAACCCTTCAGAAAACCTTATTTTTGCACCGTAAGCGAGAGTCTGATAGCTGCCGTCTACTTGTTGTGCTGATAACACTGTATTCATGCCAATACCACTGTCATTTTTGGTCTTTACTGTATAATAAACTGGACTTGTAGTGCCAGCAGCGAAAGTACCGCCAGTGGAAATAGATACGCGTACGTCATCCCAGTCTACACCGGGCGGTCCAATGAGTTTCACATCCTCGATGACACCGGTAGTGTTTGCATTAACACTCACATCCTGTATTACACCGCCTTCTGTTCGCCAGGAAGTCTCATTCCATAGAACATATTCTTTTCTCCGCAACCGGTCCAGTAGGCCATCGCCTTCTGGGTTGGTAATTCGGGATTCAATATCTTCTGCCTTTTCGGGATCATAACTTCTAATTAAGTCCGCAACGGCCAGCGCAGCATTACAGCGCACCAATATCCAGTCATAGTTCCTTTCACTGGCCCCCTGGGCCTGGGACCGCTTGCGTTTGTAGACCGGCCTATTTAAAAATGATCGAATTCTGTCTGCCTGTTCCTTACATACAGTGCCCTTTAGATCGTCCCAGTCCTGGCCACCCTCAAATACTATAGAATTCAGTGCAGAGGTGGAACTTGATGCCAGGTAAAATTGGATACTGTCAGTTGCTTCCTGGTATCTCCAGCCATTGTCTCCTGCCGGTTTTGATCCTGCTTCCGTACCGAGGTCTTGACCGTCCTTGAAAAGAACACTCGTAAATCCAGAATTGTTTAGTTGGTATAGGTTAGCAGTCCCCTCTGCTACCCAATTAGGACTAAGTACACGCTTGCGATCATAACTATCGATTGTACTTAAAATAGCCTGGAGATCGGTGCTGTTATTACAAAATGCTTCGTATCTACTGCTCATGCTTGTGCCGTTTCTTTAAATTCAATTTGTTCATACTCTATAATCTCAGGACATTCCATGCGCTGGATTATCGTTAAGATGTTTTTTACGTCTGGATCTTGCTCTGTGGCCAAGACCTTTAACCGGTCCAAATCATCAAAAAACTTTATAATATCTGACACTGCGACTACCATCTATATATACCCATATCGTTTACTTGATCAGCTCCAGCCAGTGTTCGTGAGTGGCCTTGCCCTGCTCCGTATTATAATATTTCTTATAATAGAGCCACTGTTCATCTAAGGTCTTCGGTAATGGTTTTGGGACTCTTCTATAATGCAACCTACAAAAAGCGATCATGGCTGCAATATTCGTTTCCAATATCCATGCCCAGTCATCTTCCTTTGGATCTGTGAAATATGAAAGTTTCACGCAACATGCATTAGCTACCTTTTTCATTAGATCCGGGCGATAAGAAAGATAGTTGGTTATGCAATCTACCGAAACCCAGGATTCGCATTGCCCAAGTCCGACCGCAGGGCCCTTTATTTGACGAATGTATTCTAACTGACTCTCTACTTTCATGGTCTTTAGTACCAGATCAGCCGCATCCTTAGAATAGAGATCTATCTTTTCAAGAACTCTATCAATCAAATCTTTCAGTTGTTTCTCATTCATTTATTGTCTGATCTAAGACCGCGTACAAATTCAGAGATACCATTGGAGACAATATTGTCGACTGCATCCACTACCCAGGGTTCGATAGTCTTATTCCAGACACCCTTGGTTACTTTCCATTTGGCCAGTCCTAGCGTACATGCTACACCGGCACCGTACATCAATAGGCCGAATTTGGCCTTAATTTTATCATTAGGAATCCTTTTTAAGACCCAGGCTATGCCTACTGCGGCTACACCGCCAGCGGCGTACTGTGCTGCCTGGACACCTACTTGTGCTACTACCCATTCTAACATGTCTAACTCCTTGTAAATAAATATGCAAACAGGGAAGAAAACATTACCGAGATTATTGCACCTATTGCCTTGAATCCAGACATCTCTCCCTCCATTTTTCGTACTCTGCCGTTTCGTTCTTTTTCTATATTCTCTATTCTATCAATAGTTTCCATGATATGCTTTATATCTGAACCTTGGCTTGCAGAGATAACCGTCAGTTGCTTTATATCGGATCCCTGACTCGCAATTAAAATTGTCTGCTCTTCTGCTCGAGACTGAAGATTATACCTATAGCTGTCAACTTCTTTTTTGTTCATCTTTACCGTTTACAAGTCTCTTTTTAATGATTAATGCCTTTAACTGCGAATTTCTAATAATCATCTTGGCCCTGCCACCATTTAATAAATCGCCATGGAATATAGTTTTGAAGATAGTCATGCGTATTACGCGCCATCTGCGTTCATCCGGGCCAAGTAATAGGTTGTCATCGAGATTAACATCGTTTCCCTTTAGCATCATCAAGCCACTGAGGAATTCTTCGATAAATCCCCTGGCAAGCCATAATGCCGCTAATCCAATTAGGTACCATGTTGCTTCTCCGAGTATATCTTTAAAAAATTCTTCATTCACTGATGAACCTTTCTATTAAATCGTAATTCCTCACTGCTATAAATAACACCATTATAAATACTGCTGGAGCCAGTAACGGTGACTTTACCTGGCTTAGAATCAAAGAGTTGTCCCCAACTATTTTCAGAATCAACAATGACTCTATCACCCATAATATTATGCTTAATTGTCTCACTCATAACTCACACTTACATAAGCCATTGGTGTGGTTTTTTCCAAATATTCCCCAGGAAGGAAAGCAGTATTAATACCGGAATAATGTCCTAATATTTTCTTCCCACTTTCTATAAATATTTCTTTAGTTCCTGACCATGATACACTATCATCTGTTACAAGATAAGCGTGGAAGTAAGCATCGTATGCTCCTTCCTCTAAATGATACACGTAGTAGGTAAACTCTGGATACCAAGTATTCTCATAATCATAATTCGGCATCGCATCACAATAAAAATAAAGAGGAACTTTATTCTGTGCATCAATAATACGGTTTTCATAGGTAACATAGTCATCACCGCATGATGTTAATAAAAATGAAAAGTATAACAATAATTCCCAAGGAAAAGCCAATGCTAGTATTAATTTTTTCATTTCTCTATTGGTTTGTCTGTCATTTCTGGCATACCACAAGTATGTGATTCTTGTCCTTTACAGCATTGTGGTATATTATCCCCTGGTGTAGGCTGTACACCTACACAAGATGTAATCATAAATAATATTAGTATTAATTTTTTCATTTCTATTTACTAAACATCTTTTTTAGTAATAATGCTCCTTTAAATTTTAAAAACACGCAGAATGAAATAATGACAAGTATTGTTGCCACATCAAAAAGGTGATTACCAGAATCAGATTCAATAGTTCCGTAGGGAGTTTCTATTGATATTTTATCCTGGCGTTCCACTATCACCTTTTTCTGCATCTTTACTTAGGCATCTTTCATTACTTCATCATAAAACTTTAAAGCAATCATACTCTTCACACCATCCGACCAATGGTAAGTAAGGGGGTGGTTATCAAGTACATCATGGAATCTTTTTTTTAAGTCAACACCATCTTTTATGATGGTGGTGTTAGATACCAGCTCTCCTAATGCATATTTCATCAAACTTCAACTACTTCAGCTTCCTCTGGTTCTTTTAGAGCTTCCACTAATCTGCTTTTAAAAGTTGCTTTAGCGGCTAATAAGGTTTCGTGATTAAAAATAGAGTTTGCTATCTTTCTATTCTCATTCTCGATATGCTTGAAAGCAACGTATGCTTCTTGATTTTCTCTAAGATCCGCATCTGTGTACTCTTTACCATCATGGGTAAGTACAATGGGGTCTTTTTGTTTTTTTGCCATTGTGTTTCTCCTTTGGTTATGTGTTATGCTTTGTCGTAATCAGCCATCGCCGAAGCTAGACCGTCGCTCTGTGCTTTCGCACTTGCCGCTTGAGCATCGTAGCGTGCTTTTTCAGCTTCCAAGGC
>Ga0208684_1001122_pt1 | contig 15171 bp, 3 predicted proteins | sample MalvireepMed_b05_FD_184245 | JGI IMG/M metagenome (GOLD analysis project Ga0208684, IMG submission 184245) | Marine viral communities from the Global Malaspina Expedition - Malaspina viral metaG DeepMed_b05 (SPAdes) (version 2) | ecosystem: Environmental > Aquatic > Marine > Oceanic | place... | reverse complement strand
GAGGTGAGAGAAAATACTGATAGATCTTTAGATGGTATATTAGTTGAAATGGGAGGAAACTTATTTATTAATCCCATAGCAGTTAATACTCCTCCTACTTTACAAATAAGATCTGATATGGAAGTACCCCTAGACCAAGCAACACCAGAGTCTTTAAAAAAGCAGGGAGGTTTTTGGGGAGCATTCTTAAATAAATTTGATAGTGCAGAAGATCAAAAATCTATTGTAAGAGCATATAAATTAACTAAAAAACAATGGGATGAAAAAGTATTACAAACAGATCGTGTAAGAAGATTTCAAGATTGGGATCGGGTTACTAAGAACGAACTAATAAGGGCAATGGAAAGAGAATCTGTTTTAGAATTTAATGAGAAGGGTCTTGCTGTTTCTTATAGAGAAGGAGAGGAAAGAGAAATAGATATGGTTACAGAGGTTTTTATCGAGGCGAATGCTGCGTCTGGAAATAAAGACGAGAATCTTCACAGGGCAAGAGGGATGTGGATTGGTCATTTAAAAGAAATGGGTATTGATCCTAAGATTATAGACGGTTTCTCAAAACCTTCTTCTAATTCAAATAATGATAAGTTTGTTTGGTTTTTAGATGAGTTAAAAAGCGATCCTAGGTTTCATCATGTTGTTGCTATTAATGGTCGTACAACATTAAGAGATCCCTTAGATGCTCTTGAGGGATTAGTAGGTCGAACAGAAGAAAACTTAAGTGTGGCTGGATATGATGAAGAAATACAAAAAACACATGCAATTAATAACAGTATTTTAGAAACATTAGTAAAATTGGGAGTTCCTTTAACAGATTTTTATAAAAAGGTTGAAGAGGAGTACAAACTTAAGGAGGATGTGTTTTCAAGTAAGGGACAGTTTCAGCAATTTATTGCAGGTGATATATTTTTTACGACTGAAGAAGGAAATGAGGTATATATAAGCGATCTCTTTGATGTTGAAAAACATGAGGATCAAATAAAAACACTTAATCAACTCTGGCAACGAAATCTTTTTAGGGATTCAAACTGGGAAACTGTTGATTTAATAGATTTAAGGGGAGAATCTTTGAAGAGAGGACAACGTGATGGAGCAATACTTAATGATTTACGCAAGTTAACCGATGAAGAAAGAGAGGAAGCAATAGCTGTCCACGCAGGAGTAAGAGGATGGGGTCTTTTTGCTAACGATCTTAGCGATGTGATTGATGCTGCCGGAACAACAGATTCTACTTTAAGAGTAAAGGGTATGATGGCATATGATAACGATGGGAATAAAAGATTTATTCCAGAAGGAGCAGATCTTAACAAGGTTCGTTATGAAGGATTAACTTTAGTCAACAATGAAGTTGAAACATTTTATAATCCTATAGCTTTTTATGATTGGGGTAGAACTTTTGCAGACAGAATGAGAAAAAATCCAAATGCTGAGCCTGATAATGAATCATCTTCTGAGTTATGGAGATCTTTACAAGAAGCTTGGCTAGAGTATTCTCCTATATTTGAAAGCTCTGTCACTACATTTGATGAGAAATCTCAATCTGCATTTAATTCCATGCTTTTGTTTCACAAAGGATTGAGTGCAGGAAGTGCTGGAGAAATAGATATGGTTGAAGCAATTAGGATTTTGTCTACCTTAACAGGTAGTGAATCAAGAGATCAAGTAGATTCTAGGAGTGCTTTTGAGAATTATGGTGTAGCACAGGCTGGACTAGTAACTCAATTGGCTAATCATCTTGATGCAAAAACAAACATAGCATTCTTTAACTCTACGCCTGATAAATATAGAGATCTTATTAGAGGGCTAGATCCTAATGGAGGCGTTATAATTGAAGCATTAGTAGAAATGAATAAAAGACGTTTTCAACAAGATATATCCAATCGTGAAGACAATAGAAATTATAATAATAGCGAAAATATGGTGTTTAATCTTTTTGGAGTAGATACGACAACGCCGATATCTGAAACCGACGCAGTAAAGTATATAGCATCATTTCTTAGGAATCGTCTTATTGTACAGGCAATGGATCCTACTGCTTTTGAAAAAAGACATGCAGGTGGAACATTAAGTGATTATGATTTACTTAATAATATACTTAGCAGTATAGAAACACAAATTAACGAAAGTAGGGGAAAAGAGTCTTGGGAAGAGTTAGATATGAAAGATTTTCTAAGATTGCTTTGGAAAGGAGAAGCTTTAGGTGGTGCTCTTGCTATAGGAGGAATCTCAGTTGGAGATCCTTTACCTGATGATCATTTCTTAAGAGATTTTATATACTTAGACGAACCTAGCTGGACATTATGGGGAGGACTTGAATCATTATTTGGTATGACAGAAACAACTGGAGAAGACTATGAAGGTTTGTGGGTTAGTGGAGATATTCCAACTAATTGGGGAAGAGATAGATCGGGACTGACTTGGGGCTGGGACCGGCTGATGGATACAGACGAAGAGACGAGGCTGAAGTTTCAAACAATTATTGATGAGGTCGGTTTATCTCCTTATCCGCTTCTTCAGCAAGAACTAAGACCAGTAGGAAATAGTTGGAGTGGTAATGATTTTGCTGCTCAGGGTTTGCAATCTCTGTATATGTTGGCACGATCAGTATATGCAGGACAAAGACAACGAGCGATGCATGAATTATTAAAAAATAATCGAATATCTCAAACGATGGTGGGGTTGATGAATATAGGAACAGCAGCGGTTCAATTTCAGTCCGGTAGTACAATATCCCATATCTCTCCTCCAAACCGGGCTCCTCAGATGAATTCAGTAACACAAGGAACATGGGCATCATTTGCGAGGAATCCCGAAAGAACATTTATTAAGGATCCTAAGGATGTGATAAGAGAACGTACATATATAAACCTAGGACCAAAAGCATACAGTGTTTGGATGGATGCAAGTAGGATAAGAAGTGAGCATATTACAAATAGAGAAAGTAATTATCATAAAAACGTAATATTAGATACGCTCTTTCAGCCAGCTGTAAGAGATGATGAAAAAGATGGTTTTCTGCCAGTAGGAACATTTCTAAGAACTCCTGATATTGAAACGATACTTGGGGGTCGAATGGTAAATGTTCTTACTTCTGTTAGAACAAAGGGTAAATTAGTATCCATGGCTATGGAAATAATAAAATCCTCTGCTAATCTTCCTAAGGATTTTAAAAGACAAGAAGCTAGTGAAAAAATTCTAGATAAATATAAAAAAACGATTGAGACTTATGCTCCTGAGGAAGGTACTTTGTTATCGTTTCTTGAAGCCATTTCTCAACATGATCCTGCTACATCTAGAGATAATCCATCAGGAAATCTAGGTACTATATTAGGAAGGCAATCTCTTGGAGAAATAAGTGAAATGGTAAAGTTAAATAGTAAGCGACTGAATGGTGGTAACTTAGGGCAGCGTTCTTATTTTACTCATCCAGATGTGTTTGCTTTATATAGACCAGCAGAGGTAGAAACAAGGGAGGATAGAATTCCTTTATCCGGTGGTCCTCAGACTAGCTACCATATACCACGGGCGATTGTTAATCCAGATGGTACATTTAGTTTAAATTTCATGACTAGGAATAAAGATGGCGATAAGTATTATTCTCATGATGAGAGTTCACCTATGGGTTGGAGGAGTGCTGCGGGAACTAATATTGTTATTCCGGCTGCATGGTTAAAGCTCGAAGAATAAAAAAGGGGAGAACAATGGATAGTGCGGATCTAATTGAACTAATTGAAACATTGGGATTTCCTGTATTTATGGCTATTGTTCTCATTGGTGGGATTTACTTTATGATGAAGTGGATGATGAATACTCTTATGGGAAAATTGTCTGGGTTATGGGATATGACTGTCAAACTGATAGATCGAATACGAGCACTTGACAATAGTATTATTCGTCTTGAGACTATGATTAGGATTCTCAAGGATATTGACCCAGATTGGGAACGAATTGGAAAACTAGATAACGAAGATAAAAGGACAGATTAATGAGAAGAAGGTTATTGCTAAAAGTTGCCTCGGTTATGTTATTGTTTCAGGGTTATTGTGCAGTCTCAGCAGGTAATTCTGCTATGGGAACTTGCTTTATCATCTTATCTACTTATTTTTGGTTTCATAGAAACTGGATAAAATAATTATTAGTATATTTATACTGCTTATAGGAGTAATGTTAATGGGTGAAGATAATATCGGTTATATTATAAATAGAGGAGATAGCTTATATCGAATTGCTAAAGAACACCAAACTACTATAGATGAGCTGATGAAACTAAACAGAGATATTATTGAAAATCCTGATCAAATTAGAGCAGGTGAAAAGATAAATGTTCCACAGATAGGTACTAGACTTAATCCTGAATACGATAGCCTCAGAAAAGATTATATGTCTAATATACAGCTTAAAGAAGGATTTAAAGGATACATCTATAAAGATCCGTATGGAATACCAACAATAGGATTTGGAACAAAATGGACTCCAGAAGCTGCTATAAGATTAGGAAAGATTATAGGCGGTAAAAAAGTAATGAATATTAAAAACGGATCAGACAAGCTTAGTAGACCCGAAGCTATGCTTTTAGCTGGACAAAGTTTGGCTCATTACGAGAAAACATCAAGATCAATGGTTGGAGATAATATTTTTAAACCTCTTCCTTTACCACTAAGACAACATATGGTTAGGGAAACAAGACGGGGATGTTGGACTAAGAATGTAGATAGAGGAAGTCCTAAGGCTATTAAGGCTTTCATTAATAGAGATTTTAAAGAGTTTAAATTTCAAATGACAGAGGGTAGGAAAGAATGGAGAGATGCCCTTGATAGAAATGCAAGAGGAATTAGAAATAATATAAATGATTTTGTTCAAGAAGCCAAAGAAGGATGGTTTGATCCAGAAGAGAAAAGATTTCAAGAAGGATATTCAGAACTTGTAAAACAAGCTGGTTTAGCTAAAGATCCGGATGATCCATTGCATCAGTATGATTATAGAGCTTTATTTTATAATGAAGGATTTGACTTGAGTCCGGGTGCTCATCAGATTAGTAAACACAAAAAACTAGGTCATCCTCATTTAATACTCCCCGCTTCTCAGGTATTTAAAGATGGGCTACCCGAAGGAATAAAATCTACGGATCTTATTGATACTAGAGACGGTACTCTAGCAGATGACAAACTTATTGAAAGAAACAGATATTTAACAAGAGGACTATTAAAAAAACCATAAGACGATATTAAAAATCGGTAACATACTTTCTTAAGGAGAAATGATTGTGCCAGAAGAAATTCAGCAACCTAAACACTTTAAGTCATTATTTGATTTACAATACGAAGAAGCTATGGATAGACACGAAAACTTTTTCGGTCCATCTGATGCTCTTGATGCTCATAAAAACTTACGATGGTTAGAAGTTAAAGCTGGTAATATTTCTGAAGATGATTATATGGAAGAGTTTGGTTATTTCGATAGAAAAAAATCTATAGATGAAAGATCTAATCATTGGTATAATATGATTGATAATTATATTATTGAAGATCCTTTTACTATTGAACAACTAGAACAAGATCCAAGCCAAGCACAATATCTGGCAGTAATGAAAAAGAATCATGACCGTGGAGAATACAGTCTTGGTATTATGAGTCGAGAAGAAAGACTATCACTACCACAGCAAGGTGTTGGTATGTATCAAAGAAGTGGCTGGTATGAATCCCACCTAAAAGAACTTATGACAACCCATAGACAAAAGAAAGATGGTTCTTTTCTTCTTCAGTCAGATACTGGTCAAATATTAAATCCCGAAGAAATCGCTAAGTTTATTGATGAAGGAAGTATTGATCACACAAAAATTCTTCAGTGGAAAACACTTTCATTGGACGATCCTCTTTGGTGGGTAATTGGACAAGAGGGTACAGCTGCGGTACTAGATAAGAAAGCACATTCTGATTATTCTGGTAAAGATATGGTAATGGAACTTCAAGAGGTTGAACCATCTCTTTGGTCTGCATATATAGTAGCAGGAGGAACTGGACAAAGATTAGAACAAGCTAAGAATTCTTATGATTGGTGGTATAAGTTTAACTCTACATTGACTGATCATGCTATGGCATTATCTACTATGAAATATATGGTGGAAGACGAAAACTTTTTTGATTGGATAATACCAGCTGGTATCTCTTTCTTTAAAGAATCTTTTATTAAAGATCCAGATATGACAGGAGATTTTACTGTTTGGGGTTCGATGACGGCAGCAGGGGCTACAACAGGCGCAATAACTGGTCTAGGAGCAGGTGCAATACCGGGCGCAATAGTAGGTGGTATTGGTGGGGGTATATATTGGTTAGGAAAAAGAGTTAAAAGAGTTCAAAGTGTTATGGACAGTATGATAAGTATGTCTCAGAAAGCAAAGAGACTCAATAGAAAACAACGCAGTCTTCTCTATTTGGAGACTGGGGTTAAGACAACAGAACAAATCTTAGATGTAATTATGCCAACACGGTGGGCTTCTTTTGTTGGAACGAAACTTGGTTATGTAGACAATCTAACCTTCTCGGAAAAAATGTCTGATGCTCTACACTTTAGAAAAGCGGCTTTTACAAGAAGGTTAAAGTTAGCTCCGTTTGATGCGCTTGAAGGATTTATTGAAGGAAGTATTGTTCATATAGCAGATGCTAATGAAAGAGGAGCTAATTGGACTTTAGGTTCTATGATACAAGAGGGTGGTATAGAAGCGGTTGTTAGTATTGGATTGAATCCGACTATGAGAGCAGCTATGCAGGGAGGCTCTGGTTTACTAGGAGCTGGAGCACAACTAACTAATAAATTTGTTTCAAAAAATAATGATCCTGTTATTACAGATCTTATGAATAGAGCTTCAAGAATTGTATTTAGACCAAGAAGTTTGGAAGAACAAATGGAAGCTGTTGATAAGTACGATAAATTTATTGAGTTTGGTAGTAGATATAAAAATATATTTGGAGAATATTCTCATGCTGAAAGAATTGAAGCTGGAGAGGCCAAGTACTTGTTTCCTACAGATCCAAAGAGAGCTAATAGAGAACGAAACTTTTTAGATTCTTTGTTTGATACGGTACAACTTTTGGCGCAAGCTCAGAATGTAGAAAACCAAACTTCATGGACCCTTAATAAGATGGACGAAATCTTGTCGATGCTTGAAAAAAAAGTCAAGGATGAGAAGCGACCTAGTATGGGTATTAAGGAAGCAGCTGAATTATCTATAAAATCTTTAATTGGATCTATTGATGCGGTTGTTAAAGCAGATCCAGATTTTGATATTAATCTTGCGAACAACTTAAAAAATATGATAGCTAGTGAGTATAAAACATTTCTTCTTTTAGATATAGCTAGAAATCATGTAGATCCTATTACTGGCGAAAAGAAAGAACTAACTATAGAAGAAGTAATAGAAAAAATTGATCCTACTAAAGATGAGTTCGATGTCAATCTTTGGTTTAAGACTTTTACAGAAGCAGAAAGAGAATTATTAAACGATGAAATGGATCGAAGGGGACTAAAGCTAGAAGATATTACTGATGATCCAAAGCTAACCCAAGAGATAGTAGAAAAGGTTACTGAAGATTGGATGGGTAGAACAGAAGATACTCGAAGGTTAGAAGATGACGCTCAAAAAAAGAGAATAGAACACGCTTCGGCTCTTAGTGATTTCCTTGAACAACCTATAACTATTCAAGATATAAGAACTGGGGAAACTATTGTTGTAGGAGGAGATAGATATACTGGTACTCCTCTAACTATAGATGAAGCTATTAAGAAGAAAAACGATACAGCAGACGAAGTAGAAAGTGAACCTGAGATAGATGAAGAGGAAGTTGAAATAACTGAATTAACTCCAAGAGAACAAAGGATTATAAGAAATTCACAAGAGAGGTTACAAAAAGGATTAGAAGCTTATAAAAAAGCAAAGACACCTAAAGAAAAGAAAAGTGCTTTAAAACAAATAGCTAATGCTGTTTGGAAAACTGAAGGAAGACTTAACAAAATAACAAAAGAACGAGCTGGAAAAGAAATAATAGATTTGCAAAATGAAAGTCAAGGTATTTTAACTAAAGAAAATATTGAAATAGGACCAGATAAAGCTGGAGATCCTATGGATTTTAATAGAGTTGATACTGAAGTATCTGACATAAAAGGTGAAACAGCTGATACAAGTGAAAATTTTGTTATTTTACAAGTTAAACAACCAGTTATTAGACAAGGAAATGAAAGGTTACAATATGCTAAAGTTGTATTAACACCAGCTGAAAAATTTACACCGGAACCTATAGATGCTCCTCAAACTATCGTACCTACTGAACCTCCTGCTGAACCTAAGAAGAAAACAAAGAGTCAAAGAAGAAAGTTACTTGAAAAAGCAAATGATGCAGAAGCCGTAGCTGAAGGATCTTTTGAAAAGATTAGCGAAGATCGAAAAGAAATGTTGATAGATGTTAATAATATTGATATTGAACTAGCTCAATTAAAAGCCCAACTTGATCAAATGAGCGATGAGTTTTATGAGACTGAAGAAGGTAAGAAAATAAAAGAAATAGCCGATAAACAAGCAAAGCTTAACGAAAAACGAAATGAATTACTTCGTGAAATGGGTTTTGAATCTAGAACTCATAGTGTAGATGGTTCTAGTCTTAAGTCTGTTAAAGAAGCTATTATATCTTTTGCTAAAGAGGATATCGAATCCGAAAAGAATCGGCTTAAAGAGATTGAGAAAGATACAAATATTCTTGAAAATACCAAAAGAGTCTTGGCTAAAAAACTTGGAAAAGACGCTACAGATAATGATAAACAAGAGCTATTAAAACAAAAAAGATCAATCCTTCTCAAGTTCTTGACTAATAAAAGAAACAACGATACTGTTGCTGGAATAGCAAAAGCAGCAGAAATACCTGTAGAATTTATTAAGGCTTTAAAAAATAACGAGGTTGTATCTCTAGAAGAGTTTGATAGAATTTTATCTAATACCAAAATACAGAGTTATTTGACTGGGATTATTAAAGACGTTAAAAAATATGGAACACTAGAAGCTGATGTTGTAAAGAATAATATAGAGAAAGCAAACGAAAGAATAACAAATGCTGGAACATTAGCATCTAAATGGATGGAGAATGTTAAGAGTGGAAGAAAGAATTTACATGAATTAGGAAAAGCTCAAAGGGCTGCATCTAAGGTTCATAAATATCAAGAAATGACAGAACTAAGAGCAAAGATAGCTAATGTATCGTTAGCAAAAGGAACCTCTGTTGCTAGACTTGCAGATATTCAGCCTGATTTTGATAACTTAGTAGAACTGGCTTATATAAAGCAAGTTATTTCGGATACAAAAGCAAGTAAGAGAGATCTAAAACAAAGGATGAAGGGTAAGCGTACTATTACCAAAGCAGATCTTAAGATTGTAATGTTAGGAAATTACCATACCCATGAATATATAGATGGATTCTTTGTAACCTCTGAAGATTATTCAGGTCTTGATGAAGATTCCGAAATTGATATTGATAAAGCAAGAGATATAATTAGTAGCTTTGGTGAATGGCGAAAGAATACTTTAGGTAAGCATGTTGGTATTCAATTACAAAACGCTACTTTGGCAAATAGAAGACCAGAAGCGTTAAATAATTTATCAGATGGGCTGAAAACAGCAGTTAATATTGAAGAGTTTGGTCCTAATGATAAGCCATTAATAAACATAACACCAGAACAAGCTAAGACAAATGCAAAATCAAGAAGGGTAGAAGTTAAAGATACTGCTGAAAGTATAGGACAACTAGGTCTTGATCTGTTAAAAGCAACCAAATTACTATCTAATCTGAAGAGATTAAATGGTAGGTATAGTAATATCGGTCTTGTTGTAGCTCAACTAAAGCAAGCTGGTTTGGAAAACCTTAATTTTGATCATCCTATTTTCCATACAGAACTTAGTCCGGTCATTCTAAAACATGCAGGAGATATAATGTATGATGCTAAGAATGAATTAGATCTTACAGAACTGTATCCTCTTGATATTACAATTGATGGTATTAAATCTGATGATTACTTGAATGTTATTGTAGATATTAATGAACTAGAGAATATTCTTACTGCTCTAGCTAGTCAAATAAATAACAAACTTCAGATTATGGTTAACGAGGGAATTAGGGGAGCCGATACACAGATCACTAATATGGATGAAGCTAGTCTTAATTTATATAAGCAATATGAACTTGTTACTAGGCTTCATGAAGGACTGTTAGAACACATCTCAACAATGACTAATCCCTTGAGAAGGGGATGGGATAGAGATCTTGATAGTCAATTCTTACAGCTTGGTGATACAACTTATGAAACAACTCCTCATGAATATCGTCAAACAGTTGAAAACTATTTTGCGAGAGGTCTTGGAGATATACAAAACAAAAGACTATGGGATGGATATAGAGATCTTTTTGAACAATATCTAATAACTAGAAAACCAGATCCCAAGAGTATAGACTTAGATATAAAAGAACTATATGAACAAATTTTAAGGGATGAAGTAACCTTTGATCATAATAGTCAAATAACTCTTATGTACAAACTTGTTCAAGAAGTTTTAGGTATTGAGGATATAACTCAACTAGGAGGACTTTCAGAAGGAAGTCGTTTGGCACTAGATTGGGTTTCGGCAGAAGAAGCTGGATTTGCTTTGGCTGATTTTATTTTCCGAAGAGAAGAAGTTTCCTTATATAGAAGAGTCGTTAAGAGAAAGAGTTCTTCAAAAACTGGCGAGGGTGAAATAACTAGTGAGCAGCAAATTACTGATAGCGAACAGGGAACAGAAACTGAATTACAAGCTAAATCAGTTAGAAGTGATATACCTTTGTCTGCTAGAAACCTAGCAAGAAATTGGGAAGAGTCTGTATATAGACATAGGATGAGAAAAAGTTTAGAGTATTTGACTACAGCAAGCGATGAGGAAGTTGAATTAGTTATTGCTAGTATTCGAGAAAGTGTTCCAAGTAAGGCAGAAGCTTATAAGAAGTATGCAGATGAAACAGGTAAGGATGTTAAAACTCTAACTGCTGAAGAAAAAACTAAAGCAATTAAAACTTTTTATCTTCCTGAGAAAGAGAAGGTAGCCAAGATGGCTACAACCTATTCATTCCTACCTCAGATGACAAATAGATCTCCCGGTGAAACAATTACTAACTTTGAACGATGGGAATCTTTTGTGTTTGAGGTTATGATGGATTGGCCTGTATTGGGAATGAATCTTATACATGATGGTAGATATTATACAGATGGTACTGTTGTTGAGTTTCTAGGAAAAGACGAATCACATCAAAGGTATGCAGATGATAATGATCTTGATGTTGAAACTCTTACTGAAGATCAAATTAAAGAAGCCGAAAGAGTTTATCCTCCTGAGATGTTGCACATGAAACCTTCTACTGCTGCTAGAGGAACTAGAGCTCAGCGAAGTGAAGATAAAGTTCGTAAGGCAGCACATGCTGGTATGCCTATCGGTAAACTTACTTTAGCTGGATTCTTTACACAATGGGCTCATGGAAGACTTAATATTAACTTTGAAGAGTTTGCTAAATCTGCCTTAACTCTTGGCAATGAAACAGTAAAAAGTTTGGGAATCAATAATCTATTTAATTTTACATCAAGTAAAAACTATGCCGATCTTAATGCTGCTGGTATTCATTCACACTTTAGCGTATTAATGATGACACCAAAAAACAGAGAGGCTGCTGAAGCTTTGTTGGATAAACTAGTAAACCAAAGAAACAAAGTTTTAGGAACTACTCCTGAAGATCAGTATCTTGAGGCTAGTGAGTTTGTATTAGAAACAGCTTTACATACATTAGAAATATCTGGATTGCATACAGATATTTTTCCGGGTATACAATCTTTAGAGAAGATTGCTGCTGAGTTTGATTTTGAAGGGGTTTTAAAAGATATTAAAGCTGGTAGAAAAAAAACTGCAAGAGTCGAAAAATTCAGAAAACTTATAAAGCACCCTATTATGGTTAAACTTTATTGGGCTGGACAAGAAGGTATTAAAAGTTCTTTTAGTGATGCAAAGGATGCGGGACTGCTTGAAGGATTTACTGAACAGGACTTAGATTGGTTTGCTCTCTTCTTAGCTCAAGGTGGTGCAGTTTTGCGACACAATCTACTTAACCATGCTCTTCAAAATAAAGACGGTAAGCCTACTAGCGATGTTCTTGGAGAATCTATGGGCGTTGATATGGGCGATAGACAAGAGGCTCTCAGGATATTAAAAGACTTAGCCAATCAAGAAACAGATGTTGTTAAAAATTATATGGACCTGTATGGCAAACAAATTGAAGGCAGAGATACAAAAGCAAGAACTCTTGAAAAATCCTTAGAAGATTTTGTGAGTGCTAAAGCTTTATATCTTGCACAAGGAGATCTTGCTAGAGCAGAAGAACTTAAGCCTAAGATTAGAGCAGAACATAAAAAGAGAATTGAAAACCTACAAGAATATCTAAGAGAGAACGGACTAAAGGAAGAATCCTTAAATGATCCTGTAGTTATGAATCAACACAGAGGAGAAATTGAAAGAATAATGATGGGTTGGGAGGGAGATGCATGGAAAGAAATGCCAATGCTTCGTGCTATTAATGAAAAGAATGCTCAACCTGTTACTCTAGCAATAGATGAAAAAACCAAAGCTGCTGGAAAACCAGCTGGTATTGATATGGATCATGTTGGAGAACATTGGTTAATGGGTAGCCTATTAGATAAGTTTACCCTGTTCATAGAATATGGAATTGATACCTCATCGGGTCGATACAATCCTATGGATCCAAGTCCTTTGACACCATATAACTCAACTCTTGGATCTTTCCGTAGTGATGAAAAACCATACTCTATCTGGAAAACAGAAAACAATAGATTTGCTAAGATGGCTACTGATGAAGAGGGTAATTTAGATCCTAAAAAGATGAGGGCTTATATAAATAGATTGATTGCTATTGACTTATCTATAAGAATGATACAAGACTATGATCCTCCAATTCCAAATTTTGAACCATATACAGAAAAAGATTTCTGGGCAGATTGGCAAACAGAGTCAGATCATACAGTAGCTTCTAGAGAAAGAGAAATCAATTTTTGGGAAGATCCAGAAAACAATGATTATGAAATATCTAAAGAAGAATTCAATAAGAATACATATGGTGGGACAAGAGATCATAGGTCTAGACCATTGTTTGCTAGGCGTAATATAGATTATAAGAGTAATCAAGAAATGAGTACTAAAGATCCTGCTGGTATCGCGGCTTTACGTCCTAGAACAGGAAAGCCCGGAAACCTAATGCATGACAGAGGATCTATGTTTCTTAGGAAAGAATCTTTAAATAGAAAGCTGAGAGAGAAAGAACAAAGATTAGAACATCTTCGTAATACAATAAATACTACTGAAATTGATACTAATATTATGTCTGATATTATTAGTGGAGCACATCCTTTCCAATCTGATACATTACCTGTAGGACCAACACCAGATACTACAACCCTTTCTCATGTCTTTGGAGATACTATAGATGAACAAGTATACAGAGCTATACGAAACATTGAAAATAAGATTCGTCCTTGGGCTATGGAACGTGGTTACTATAAAGAAGTAAAAGATAATAAATGGGGACGATTGTGGATTATGTGGGAGATGGATCGTCTTCATAAGAATACTATTAGAGAAACAAGACAAATCCTAAAAAGTTTTCGTGGAGCTGATGTTTGGGATCAGAACGATATAGAAATAGGAATGCGACAGATAAGACTTTCTTATTACGATAAGCTTTACAAACTTCGATCAGTTGTACATGAACTAAGAAGTAAAGGCTTTGATTCTAGAGAAGCTGATATTATGGAAAATCAACTTAGTGCTCATATCAATATGGATGATATGACCTATATCGAACTAGCAAGAACTCTAGCAGATAGCGGATTTGCTCAGGATTCAAGAGTCTTTACTCCAGCTCCTCATCATTTAATGGCTATTGATCCAGAAACAGCAGCAGATCCTGTAGAATTTACAAGAACTGTTGAAGGTCCCATTGCTATGCATCACTTAGAGCAAGCATTAGCTGAGCATGAAATAGTATTTATAAGTTATGTAAACGAAGAATTAAATATATTGTCTAAAGAAGATACTGAATTAGGGAAATATCTAAGGGATAAAAGAGATACTTTTGAAAGCGGTCGCCATCTTAATTGGAAAGACCTTCAAAATATGATGTGGTCTGAAAACGAAACTGTTAATCAATGGGCAATGGATATTCTAGATAAGGCTGAAAAGAAAGCTATTAATGCAGAGCATAAGAATTTTTATATCTACTTAGATCCTGACAGTGAAACTAGATCTACGATGACTTATGATAGAAAAGAAGAAGGAAATGTAAAAAGACTTTGGGGTGGATGGAGTCCGTTGATTTCACAAAAACCTATTGGTAGTGCAAGGTATCATCTGACTCCAGAAGGATTGCAACAACTATTTGTTAATATTCGGTCTACCTTATTCAAGAAATTAGAAGATAGACAAATTACTGGCATTAGTACTCTGCACTCTGAACCATCTTTGGCTCAACGATTAGACTCTGGTTATCAAGCAGATACTAGAAGATCTCACGAAGCGTTGTTAAAGGCGTTTGAACTTATGGGTGATACTGAAGTCGGAGACTATACTCTTGTTGATAAATCAAGAAGAAGTTCTTTTGATGATAGAGAACCTCAAAGAGTTCTTGATATAGATAAACTTTCAGGTATGAAGATAGTAACTGGTAATAGATTTGATCATGCTTGGGATAGAGCTTACTACTCTCAGTGGGAAGCAACTAAAGAAGCTGCTAGAAGGCAAGGTAAAACAAGGCTACTAGATTATTTAATAAATCAAGAAGAGCTAAATCCTGAACTTGTAAAAATACATGCTATATCATTACATGCTGAAAACTTTATGGGACTTGGTACTGAAGAAGCAAGAATATATGCAGCTGCTATAACAAACAAAGATGTTGATTGGGTTGATAAAAATACTTTGTTACTAGATAATCTACAACAAGAGATTAACAAGTGGGAATTTTCAGGTCCTTTAGAAAAAGCTATTATGGAATTAGAACGGCATCATAGAAATACATCTACAGAAAATACTTTAGATAGAACTAATGT
>Ga0208684_1001120_pt1 | contig 15201 bp, 46 predicted proteins | sample MalvireepMed_b05_FD_184245 | JGI IMG/M metagenome (GOLD analysis project Ga0208684, IMG submission 184245) | Marine viral communities from the Global Malaspina Expedition - Malaspina viral metaG DeepMed_b05 (SPAdes) (version 2) | ecosystem: Environmental > Aquatic > Marine > Oceanic | place... | reverse complement strand
CATTCTCGAATGTTGCTCTCGCGTTATATAAATCTAGATTATCATCATAATTTACATAAGTACGCGAAAAGGCGCGCTTGGCGATTCGACGATTGGGTTTCTCCGCAGGATGATTGATCGCGTTAGCCGAAACTGTGATACTTCGTTTATCCGGCTGGACATCGACGGTCAAATCCTCCTTTGTGAAACCCGCAAGTGCAAATTCAAGCACAGTGCTTCCGTCATCCTCTTGATAAATATCAGCGACTGGGTATCCAGACGTAGATGCTTCGAGATGGCGCGGAAATTCGCTAAAAAGATTATCAAACACATTAGCGATTGTATTGTTACCCAAAAGTCCTGGGCGGCGGACTGTAATTGCATTCATTTTTTTATTCCTCCTTATAAAGCAAGTTACAATTATTCTGTGACCAATCCCTTACGGCGATGCAGTCACAACTATACCATAAGCACAATGTTTTTTTTGTCAAGTGCTCGGTGGTGAAATGTTGATTGTGGCGAGCAACAATAGCGTTGCTATGAGCGGAGATAATATTATTGACATACGAACCTTTTTTTCTACCCCGACAGACAAGAGTGTACAAGAAGAAACATAAATACAAAGACTATAATTTTAATCATAAAAATTAATGAAGCCAATAAAGCCATAATTAATCTATTACATCCGCATGTTTACGTGCAAGGCCAACATGACATGAAGTTGTTTGTGACTTAAAGCCCCACTTGGTCTTAGCGACATACTCACGAAGAACCTTTTTTTTCGTCTCTAAACAAGTATCGCCAATCAGCAACTTATACGACCATAAGTGTATGCCATCAGTGGTAAAAGAACCGCGGTGGTTCGTGGCCGATGTACCATCGACCCAGCAGTTAACAACTTCGTCGTTTCTTCTTCTTGTCATTTTTTTTACCCATAAACCATGGAAGTGTGTAAATTGTTGCTGCCAGAGCTAACCCCGCAGCGATACAAACACAATCCACGATTACCTTTCTTATGAACAACTCGGAATTCTTCCGGGTGGTGTTGTATCGCGGAGTTCGAGTGGCATATCCTCTTTCAGTTTGGCGATCTCTTCCAAAACCGCGAACCTGAATTCGGTGTCCAAACATTCGATGATGTGCTCTCTCTTTTTCTCTGAACAGTGAATACAAAGCTGCCGCGCAAGGCGGCGCGCCGACGCATTAGTAAAATTACTCATTAATTCCATACCTTTCCAATTAAATCTTTCAAACCCTCGATGCCAATAATATCACCAAGCCAGAAAATACCAACAACGGTGGCAATAATGCCAACCAACTTAAACATTGTTTTATCCTATCCGCGACCAGTGCCAGCAGTATGTTCTGGTATTGTCCAATCGTGAACGTCACCTGAAATATTTTCTGCCTTAGCCAAACCAACAAATGGACGGATAAACCAAAACACTAATTCGCTTAACGGGTGGCCCACCATATTGTGCATGAACCAATTTTGATATAGACGCTTCATTTTGCGTACTCCTCAATTATTTACTACCTATAGTATACACTATTTTGATCTCTGTGTCAAGTTAATTCTGGTTAATTCCTCTTCTGCATACCAGTCTCTCTCGCTGTCTGTATGATTCGTCCATCTGACTCGAATAGGACAAGCCTCTTCTGGATAATTGTTGTTCACTGCTAACACGACCCCGGCTTGGACGACGGCGCGGCGTGGGTGCCAATACTTTTCCTGATACTTCACCAAGTCACCGACCTTCACTTCTCACCTCTATATCTCTGATATCTGACCAGAATGTACCATAGTCGTTGTTCCAGTGTACCCTGTACGACATATGGTCGCGATCGACTGCGCCGCTACGAGCCTCAATGATCAGGCCCATAAGCCCCTCGCAGTCGAGTGGTCGACCTCGCTTCTGAACCAAGTCACCGACCTTCACTTCTCACCTCAAACTCGCTTTTTCTATAGTAGCGCACAGGCTCACCAGGATACAAAATCTTTATTGAGTAACCATTAAAGGCAGGGTTGACCGTAGCGTGTACATGGTTGCCGATGTAGATGCCGACCGTACCTTGTTCATGAGGTTCGATCTTACCCCAACGCTTCTGTACCAAGTCACCTATCTTCACTTATCTTCACTAACATATCACTACGAATCACTTTCTGGCCCGAGGACGCCAGTGTCACCTCATACCAATTTCCTATCGCTAAGAGATAAGCATGAGGCACACTAAGAGAAGTAATAATACCAGGTTCGCCGTACCACTCTGGTCTAAGTGTACCACCTTCAACCTTTACCAAATCACCCACGCGCATGTTTAAGTTCTATTCTTGAGTGGTTCGCCCAATCGCGCTCCTTTCGGAGCTTCAACTTTGTCCACTTAACCCTGTAGGGGTAGCTTCGACCGGGTACTATTTCAACCACAATACCCGCCTGTTTAGAATCTTGGATAATACTCTCGTTGTATCCTCTCTTGACTCCATACGAAGACAGTTGTACTAAATCACCGACTTTCACTGATTAACTCCACGAAGTTGGCTCCAAATTTAGCATAACCGACGCACTCTTTCTCGGCAGCTACCAGCAAGCGAAGGGTCTGCCGGTCGGGGTGTATGTAGGGATCCGTTTCGATGTCCACCACAAGACCAGCTTTGCCGCCCCACCAATAGTGGCTGTCTTCTGGTAGCTTTACCAAGTCACCGACCTTCACTGATAACCTCCACATATCGTTCATTCCACCTTTCTTTTGCGCCATCGGACGCCAACACCCAAATGTCAGAATGCAGGGAGTGGCTTTGTTCGGTATCTGTATATTCTCCACCGTACCCAACAGCGATGATGACTGCGAACGGGGCCGATGGCTTGGGCACATACTCCGATTTATATTGAACCAAATCACCGACCTTCATTTATCTTCACCAACATATCATTACGGATCACGCGGGTTTGGCCCGAAAGCAACGCCACCTCATACCAATGGCCTAATGCCAATTTGTAAACATGGGGCACATTAAGAGACATAATGATGCCAGGTTCACCGTACCAATCTGGCCTGAGTGTGCCGCCTTCAATTTTTACCAAGTCGCCGACTTTCATTTGACGTACATCAGATCTTTTCTGGTGTTCGAGCGTTCGAGTCCCCACGATTTCGTACGAGACCATTCGCTTTGTGCCCAATGAACCATGTAGTCATCAGGCCATGGGCCGCGGCCGCAGTTGTAAACAACTACCTTGGTGATAATACCAACATCGTCATGGTCTATCCATTCAGCTCTCACTCTTTTTTTGCCGTAAGCTGACAGCCTTACTAAATCACCGACTTTCATGGGATGTCCACTCCGTTTCTAACAACCCTAAACTCTGATCTAAGATTATGAATGTTCATGCCGCAGTAACCGTGCACGCGATTATAGTTGGGTGCAGGAGCGTCCTGCCATGCAACAAATACATTGTTTTGGTGCCCCCACTTATCCAAGCGAATCTCGTAAACAACTCCAACATACTTTCTAGTTTGAGATGTTACGACGACATTTGTGAATGATGTCCGACGCTCTGGCGTTACAACAAGCATGTCGCCAAGTTTTGGATGTCTACTTTGTCTCATCGCTCGACATGCCTCAATTCTCTCTCTGGCCAGGTTTCTACTTCCACCTTGTCTGTAAACAAGACGCGGACATTGCCAGTTCCAGCACTGAGCCCAAGCCCCACAACAACGCCGACGATGGGTTTCTTGTCTGCCCAGTCATCAACATGATAGATTAGATCACCGATCTTCATTTGTTAACTTCGTGAAATAATCACAGTGAATGATCTTTTTACTACCGTCGGGGTGCAAAAGAGACGCCCAACCTTCTTCTTCGTCGAGACCAGCCCACTCCAAAAAGATTAGTGGCGTCACTCTCTTGACAGAACGAGCAAACCACTCATTGGGTTTAACACATTCTAACTCTGGAACAGACCCCCAGTTAAGAGAGACTAAATCACCGACCTTCACTTACCTTCTCCAAATACTTTTTAGGCTCCCACATTGGGTGTGCCTTACTCGGCCACAGAACCTGTAACAACACACCGCTGTAGCTACTGAAGCTCTCTCCAATGACCAAGCCAACATGGTGTGGCCGATCCGATTGCCCAGGTCTTACCAAATCACCGATCTTCATGTATAACCTCTAAATCTTGAATGCACGACCAGAATGTGCCGTGGTCTCCACTCCACCGAACCCTGTACGACATATGATCAGGATCAATTGCGCCGGGACGAGCTTTAACGACCAAACCCACGGCACGAAGCGCGACGCCTTCTTTTTCCAGACGCCAACCTTGAATGCCAAGGAAGTTGGCCTTTGCCCTCACTAAATCACCGATCTTCACAATAAATCTTTCTTGGTGGAGCACCCGGGACTCGAACCCGGAACCAGCGGATTAAAAGTCCGATGCGCTGCCAATTGCGCCAGTGCTCCGAACCTTCAGGCTCTCTCTATACGAGAGAATTTAATGTTATCGCCATGCTCTTTGAGGAGCTTTTTTTTCTTCGCTTCGCAAATCTTTTTGATAGCGTAGATATGTTGTTTCGAACCCTTGTTGATTCTGTATGTCAGGTGATATATCACTTCGTCCTCTTTTGCCACCACTTCTTCTCCACCAATTCTAGGTGAATGGGGCTAACAATCCATTCATTTCCTGTTTCTGTTCTAATCACAGCGTCCATTGTGTGAGCATAGAATCCAACTACCTCACCCTCAATGTCGCCTTTATTTGTGATCTTTACTCGATCACCTCGCTTAAGACTCATTTTGTCTCCGCCTTATTTAAATATCTAACTGCACAACAACCCACGCGGCCTCCATCTGAACGCGTTTCTGTGTCGGGCGCGCCTGCCCCATGCCAGTAGACCCTCGCCCTAAGTGGTTCCCCGGTTCCTCCGTGTTTATGCGTGATTTCTATAACAACGCCCAAGCCATAAAGAGCGGGTGGTGCACAGAAAGGATCTATTGTTACCAAGTCACCGACTTTCACTGATTACCTCTAGGGAAATCCCGGTATTAGAAGTTACACAATTGTTGTCATGATTCCACATAGTAAGATATAGATCCTCTGACTGGATTTTAATGATGATCCCGTACCAATGACGCCAGCCTTCATGGGTATAACGAACCAGGTCACCGACCTTCACTGACAACCTCTAAACAACTTTCGAGTGTTGCAAACAATTGGTTGGTAAGCACTGACCTCACCTTCATGCCGAATCCGTGTTTCTCGACTACAATACACAGTCGATCCTTCTCTGGGCGCATCTGTAGATCCATTGGCGGGACAGCTGTCCAGTTTACTAAATCACCAATCTTCAAGTCCAAGGGCCTTTCACCACGTTCCCAGACTCAAGACCAACTTGTGTCATTGCATCACGCAAAGCATCAAGCTGCGCTGAGTATTCAGAAGTCAACGACCATTTGACAGACATCGTCTCTTCATCGAGAACACCTTGAACCTTGCCCTCACAAATGCACGCCAGTAAAGAGCAAAACATTAATGATGATTTCGGGTCATCGAATACTCCCGTTTCATAAGCGTTCGCAATGTCGTGTAAAACTTTTGTGCCTTGGCGGTTTAAATTCTTCTTCGCAGACACAAACTCAGGTTGGTAAATACCGGACATGAATCTCTCCATCATTTCTTAGTATATATAGAGTATCATGTCCGATACCATAAGTCAAGGATATTGTTCATTTATTTATGAGACATCTATGTCTCACTCTTTCCGCCACCAGTCGATAACAAGCTGTCCTACAAACAAGCCAATCGCGATGGCGCAAACTGTTCCAAAAAAACTCTCCATTTCATTCCTCCTTTCATAATGTTATTTAAGCTGACGGTGAGACTCGAACTCACAACCTGCTGCTTACAAGGCAGCTGCTCTGCCGGTTGAGCTACGTCAGCACATCCATTTGCTGGTATTTAGCCAGTGGTTTAGTGATTACTATCAGTTCGTCTGGCTGGATCCATCTCTTCCAAAAGCGAGCGCCTGTCTTAAACCAGCAAACTTTAAACTGTGGAATTGCCTTGCACCCATTCTCTGATGTGATGTAACCGACGGGCATTCTTTGAAAGGCGTGGTCGCGTCGATAGTCTCTCTTTCTTCTAACAATGTCACCGACTTTCACTTAACACCCCCACGCGCTGGTCGTCATAAAAAACACTGCCGGGCATTGGTTCATTTGTGACCATCATATCGTCAAACCAAAGAGTTCTCATTTTTAACTCGTCGTCGTCGCAGTCGCGATATTCGGCTATGACAATCCCCAAGCAACTTTCGTTAAACCTATCATCAGCTGCCGGTCGATAGTATAGTAGATCACCGACTTTCACTGATAGCCTCCAGGTCGTAGTCCCACGCCCAGCCAATGGTACCGATGGATTGCCACGCCACGTTATATACCAAGTTCCGGCACGCTTTGGGTGGCGAGATTGTGCGGAGTCCAACAATCACCCCAATGCCCCAGCCGCGTTTCATAATGTGGTTAACCAAGTCTCCGCGCTTCATTTATAACCTCACAATAACTTGTTACATACCAGTCAACCTGACCAACAGGATCTAATACCTTTAGTGTTCCGCCAGCCTCATTGACATATAAGATCACGCCGGTGGTATTGGCATGCTTGGGATCAGAGGACCACGAAACATGACGGTACCTTACTAAATCACCGACTTTCATTAACGACCTCCAAGTGTGCTCTGCAAGCTGTCCAGGCTCTTCCATGGGTGTCCAAGATACTTACCATATCCAGAGTCGGCAGAAACCTTGTGACGAGGTATGCGCCGGCTGGGTAATCTGAGCGTGCAAAGCCGAGCTTACGCGGTACATGCCGAACCAGATCTCCGATCTTCATCTCCATAGCGTCACAATATGTCCAAATTCCCTATCAAACACTTTAAGCAAACCTTCATAGTCGCCCATCATCATCACTTCAATAATCGCGTCGACTCTCTGAGGACTGTAACCCAACTTAGGACCCAGCCTTGTAGCATATTGCATGAGCACAAAAGCATTACCTTCTGGGCCTCTGAGATCTATTTCGATTCCTCTGATTGGCTTTTCTTCTCTTGAGCGAATCATATTTTATTGGCTTTCATTGACAACCTCAAGCTCATCCACATATTCAAACATTACAGTATTAGCTGGGCCTCTGTTGCGATCTTGATTCCAAATAATAAACATGGCCCGAGAGCCGTTGTAATCTCCCGGGGCGAAGTCGACCACAAGCCCAAGAAGATGTTGTAAGCTCTTGTGAGGATACCTCTTATACTTGACTAAATCGCCAACCTTCACTTACCTTCTCCAAATCTTCTTCATCGTAGTCTTCAACACCGCAACTAGGATCATCATACCATACAACTTTGAATAGGCCGACGCGGGTGACCGAATAGGGGTCTGAAGGGGGCGTAAAACCCACAATCATGCCGAGTGTTCTATAATCAGTCTTTAGGCAGTCAACAAAATGAACAAGGTCACCGGGCTTCACTTACAATCTCCATCATGCTCATCGACAATGGTGGTTCAATACCGTATACACAAACCCAGTTATTCTCCTCTTCGGTCCAGCGCACAATAAAAATTGTTCTGTTCACCGTGCATTTGGCTTGGGCCTTCCAAAGATCCAGCCTATACCTCACTAGATCACCTCGCTTCACCGACGGGCTCCAAGTCTTCTTCTTCATAGCTTTCTAGGCCGCCGGACTGTGTCACCACCTCAACGAGATAATAGTGCTCGTATGGGTAAGCCTCGCCACCGGGCAGACAATCTTCGGAAAGTTGAGGTTCTGACATAATGATTCCCACTTCGTAGCCATCTACGAACACTAAATCACCAATCTTCATAAAGTATGTTTGTCTCCCACCCGGACAAGTGTATAAATATATTCAGGGAAGGCGTGCTGACTTCCATCATGTTGCAAGACGGCAAGATATCGAGGCCCCGAAGTCCCATGAGCTGTTCCCATATAAATGACTGGCCGTGCATAGGTTTTCTTGCAGCCCTGGAAGACCCAACAGAGATCACCGGCTTTCACTCACAACCTCCAAATCGCTATCCATATTGGCGTTAAGCTCACCGTTCTCCCACAATACAAAGAAAAATTTTGGGTTCTCATCAAGGACAATCCCGCGTTGGCGCACTTCACAAAGGTCTCTTTCTTCGTTATGAAGATGAATGCGGTGCCGCACGTGCCAAAGCGCGTTTATGTCTGACCACCTGACGAGATCTCCGATCTTCATTTTACCTTCGTCAATACGCTGGGGGAGAATATGCAAAGTTTTCCTGTGTCTTGTATACGGACTTCAACAAAAGGGTTGCCTTCGGCGTCGGTGCGCTCACAAAGAGTTTCGAACCCTACCACAACACCTAACTTACCTTCCCAATCGTAGTACCCCAGACCCAGACCAGCTTTCATGGCATACTCGGCATCGAATGGTTTCACCTTGGGTGTCCTAACTAAATCACCTACGCGCATAATATATTATATTCCCTTGCTCTATCGCTTCAAGAAACCGATAGGCTTCAGATTCAAATTCGTTGACAAGATGATGTTCCATGTTGTTGCGGAGTGGGCTTCGCAAAGCGTATTTCCACCAAGTCATGCCGTCACGTTCAAAGCTGCGGAGAAGGATGCCAGTAGCATCATGCGGCTTATAGTATAGCATATCGCCAGATTTTAAATTCATATGTGTTTTTCCTAGTACCCTGGGCAGGACTCGAACCTGCGACCTGCGGATTAGAAGTCCGATGCTCTATCCAACTGAGCTACCAGGGCTAAACATTCTGTACTCAGGTCCAGATGTTTCGACTGACTCAAAAGTTTCTTCGAAATCGTCAAACCAATAGACGCGCATCAAATAGTCACGTTCGTGGTGTGGCCCCAACACCAAACCCATAGCCCAATCTGGTTCGTAGTCACAATCTTCGTAATGGCATAGATTAAATTGAATTAGGTCGCCTCTTTTTAAGAGCACAATTCACTCTTCCAGTGCTGTCTCTTTATAGTCCTCACCCCAAGCGCAGACCATTGCGGCGTCTGAACATTCAGCGAGTGCTATTTTAATTCGTGCATATTCTGTTACGTCACACTCAAATGTTTCAACAATCTCAGGCTCTACAACATAAGCAGAAAGTCCCATTCCAAGGACTACCCCAACAAATACTTTTACTAAAGTTTTAATCATTATCTCTCCCGTAAAGCTCATCAATACGTTTCTTTCTCAAATACTCGCGCAAAACTTCTCTTTGAAGTTCTTCAATAGCTGACTTCTGTGCTGCGATGCGGATAAATCTAAGTAAGACGCTTACCCCAACAGCCAAAATAAGGAGGAGCAAAAGACTTTCCATTATTCTACCACCATAACAGTGTTACCACCCATGAGGTTTATCACCGATTCTTTAATGCCATCGTAGAAGACATGAGCAGTCAGCTTAGTGTGATCGTCTTGCCACCTTACAGACACAACATGACCGGGGCGGATTTGGTCGATCCACTCAGCGGTAGTATCGCCGGCGGTCAGGCGAAAATAATTTGAATCCTTGCCTAACTCATATCTTGTCACTTTGACAACTGTACCAACTCGGATCTTATCAGGGTTGCTACAGTCTTCTTTTACTAAGCGTCCTAGTTCCATTGCAAACACTTTGAAATCCATATCTCGCTGTCGTAGAATTGTCCGTCGAACGTATTATCTTCTAAATCTTCGCCAGACCGAACAAACAAATAATCTTCTTCGGGGAGGCCCTCCATAAACGCGTGGATTGCAGCAATCTCTGGCCAATGATCACCCCACTTGATACCTCCCCAATAAAGTTTACACCAGTTATCGACTTCGGGGTCAAGGTGTTTAGGATAAGAGCCCTCAGCGGTAGAGAGAAGATCATCGAAGACCTCGTGTTCTTCTATTGCTTTGAGTAATCGTGTTGCGTCATCGGTTAACGCGATGGCGACTTCGCTTCGGTATCCCATAAGGAATCCTTTTCATTATCATATATCTATATTACACTGGTTTGATGTCTAAGTCAAGGAAATTCTTAGACTTTTTCTTCTTCAAAACACGCCATCTTTTATTGGGCCACCAGCGCATATCGCCCACATTATCAACAACCAGAACATCACCAACTGTTTTATTCACATCCAAAATTATGCCCCAGCTGAGAAGCGATTCATACTCACTGGTGTTTGTGACATAACAAGCCACAAGATCTCCGACCTCTAAAACCATACATTAATTAGTTCTTGTCTAACCACTTTACCCTTGTGTTCATTACATGATCCATAAGCGGACATACTACACACCAATTAGCATTTTGGTTTACGCCCATATGATGTTCATAATGCCAGGGCATCCACCTCTTAAAAAGCTCAATATGTTCATGTGATTTCCTGTGAAGGACCATATAAATGGCGGCATAAATTATAGTCGTGGCGGCGAAAGTGGGAACATACCAAAAAAGCGGTATATGCAAAACAATACCGACGAGCGTTAACCAAGTTTCATTATGAAATATCTTTTTAGTGTAATCGGAGTCTCTATTTTCATTAGTTCTAGCCATATAATGATGTTTCCAATGAAATTTATATTTAGATCGGCCCGTGGGTTTGTGCAATAGTATGTGTACGCCCCAGTCGAGGAAATTCGCGTACAAAAAACCTAGCAATATACCAGTAATCACCCCAAGTTAAGACCCTCTGTGTGAGAAAAGTGTGTAAGATTTTACGCACCTATTTTAATTATTCGTCCAAAACAAAAAGTATCAAAAGAAAAAAGAAAATCATTGCGATAACAAGAATTAGTTTCCAAATCCACTTCCATTGCAATAATATTTCCATTTTTGTTCCTCGAATGGGATTCTTGGGGTAGACTGTCCTCGCCGTCCTTCCCCACCGCCAGCCCATGTCTAATTTTGTTTTCTTTCACGCTTCAACTTAGCTAAGTATTGGTAAAGTGACTTAAACAATTCTGACGTCGTACATGAACGCGGTTACAGACAATCGCGCTATTTCTAATATATAATTTCCAAGAACCCGCCGATGGACCACGTATAATCCTATACATTAAGCACTATACCATGGCATTGACCAACCGACACCACACGGGCGATAACGCATGGATTTTTAAAGGCTATCGGCGTCTAGTCGATAGCAACAATCCTCTCTTTAGTCTCAAAATACCTATGGTGCAGATGCGCGGGTGTGGTCATCCACATGCGCTGACACTTGCTTGACTTCGGCTTCGAGGCACACATATCCGTCAAAATAATGTGACCATCAAAGTTATGGTTATTGACATACTCTGTTGGGGCATCAAAACAAGTACCCCCGCACATAACACGTTCCCATTTCTTCGTCTGACCTTTCTTCCATTCAAAAACTAGCTTTTCATCAACTCGGGTATCAAAAGGAATCACAGTAAACTCCGCAATCTCTGCCAGCTTATTAAGCTCCGCAAAAAATTTACCCAACATCTCATTATCCACCGACCCAGATTGGTCAATAGAAATAGCAACACGAGCAACCCGATTAGGCTTACGACCGGGGTGAAGGTACGGGTACCGGCGATTAATCCTTTTAATCGAAGAAGATTTATTTGCTCTCTGGCTTGCCTTAACAAAAAATCTGAGCACCTTCTTCCAATCAATCTTCGTTTCAAAGACCTTCATAATATCTTGTCGACAGGAAGCGCCAACAGAGCCCCAACTACTATTCTTGGCACATTCATCTGCGGCTTTCTTCACGATGTCTTTCAAGCGCTCGCGAGCCATGTCCCTAACTTCTTGGTCGCACTTGCCCCAGCCACTGTGGTCATCGAGGCTATCCGGGATCCCGTCACTGTCACTGTCACCGTCACCGTCACCGTCACCGGGGCCCTGGCCTTGACCTTCACCTTCACCTTCACATTGACCCTCACCTGGCTCTCCTGGGCCCTGGTCTGGCGTGTGACCAAAGTCTGGTAAATTGGTCAAGTACCACTCTGCTGACTTGCCTTTGGGCAAGTGCTCAAACGGTGTTCCTTTTTCTCCAGGAATCAAACCGCCCTTCGGCAGATTGTGCAAGTGCGAGTTGATAGCAAGATCAGTCGCAACATTCCACAGTTTCATGTTTATACCTTCCGGTAATCTATCAGTTACGTGCAAAAACACAATATGATAATATTCGTGCTTCAACACATCAGCGCGTTCAGCATCCGTGAGTCCTTGAAAAAACATAGGATTATAAAGCATTTCAAATTGCGCCGAGTCGGGGTTAACACACACCCCTGCAGTCGGAATAGCATTAGAGGCTCGCTTATCAATGCGGCGAGAAATCGCCGCAAAGAATGGTTCGTCCATCAATAAACGAGCTGTGTGCATATTGAGATCAAATTCCTTCAAAGGAATAGGATCATTAAATGTTTCGTGATCAGACACTTTTAGTCTCCGCTCTCTTGATCTCCGGCAAGAATTTGTACCAGGAATTCAGAAACTGAATCTCCGTCGACCTCTGCTTGGTGCAGCTTAATCGTATTGTTTAGAGCGCCGTTCCCCAAAACAGACCATAGTTTCATGGCGACCTCAGAAGGAAGCATCACAAAGTATCGGGCCAAATTGTTGATCTGCTTCTGCGGCAGCTCTTCTTTAAAAGAATCCGCTCCTTCAAATTTATCAATCAACGCGGTGTGATCATTAATCCCAAAATCGCTGACCTTGCTAAAATCGCCCTTGACCAAAATGTCTTCGACCGTAACCTGACGATCGTAATTCTTGACAAAATCGCTGAATGCGACCGCGGCTTCGAAGCCCACGAAGGCTGCGCTAAGGTTGTACAGTGTAGGGCTGTGTTCACCCAACAAGTTGGCGTTATTCAGGCATCCGTCGAGGCGCTCCCAAGAACGCCGAGAGGGATACACCTTATTCGGCTCAAAGTCGTCCAAGTGTTCAAGGTGGGCCCTGTTTTGATTGATAAAATCCCACGTAATTTCGGAGATCCCTTCATCTTTTGCCCAACCCAACCAATCTTCAACAGAAGGCTCGACATCAAACACCGTCCAGCGATCCAATTCTGCTGGATCCATCTCTCCGACCTGATACTGTGCACCGTGATCGCCGCCATTGATAGCCGCAAAAACAACCGTGTCCTCGTGAAGCACATGGCCGTTGAGTTTGCGGCTATCCGTCAACTCAAAAATACCCTGGCGCACTTCAAGGGTTGCGCGATCAACCTCATCCAGGAAAAGGACAACGGGCTTATCGCACGCTTCTTTATACCAATCAGGCGGGTTAAACGTAGTCGAGTTCTCATGGATGATTGGTAAGCCAACCAAGTCGCCTTCCGTCATTTGAGAAGCTCGGCGCTCGACCACGGGCATACCAATCTGTTTAGCGAATTGATACACAACCGTAGATTTGCCAATGCCGTGACGGCCTCTTAGCATAACGGGTTTGCGCACGTCTGTAACGTGCTTAACGATCTGAGTAAAAGTAGCGAAATCAACTGCCATTGAAAATCTCCTTATATTGAGCAGTTATTGGTTTTCCATCTTTAATAAGTATGTCATACTTCGACCCTAAAGTCAAGAATTATTTTTAGTAGTTTGAAAGAAAGTTTATCGTGAAAATTCGACGATTTTCTCAAATCCCAGCCTCTGAACAGACTCAACTCCGCACTGTGACAATTTAATTGCCAAGGTGAGATCAAGGTTCGGGTGTTTCACCAATCTCTCAAGTTGATACTTCGGGTCACTGCCATAGTAGTAATTGTTACGTTCGGGCATACCATGCTTTTTCGGATCGTAGCGATCATCATAAATCTTGTTCAACAGGTCGGTTGGAGTCGCGCTCGTATGCGCACCAGAGCGATACCAGTAACTACCAAAAAAAGCTTGGGACATGCGCCATCCTGATCTAGACCATGCGCCTGGATATTTCTCGTAGAGTTCCCAATATTTTTCTGGCTCTCCACCATACTGACCATAGGATATCATGTCCGTCTTAAGAGAATAGCCTTTGTTGCATGTGTCGGACCACAGGTAATCTCTTACCTCTTTATCCAAACCCTCGTTCATTGCGAGATACCAATGGCCGCGAGCATAAGGGTGCTTCGCAATAGCCATCTGCACATTTGCTGGTAGCCACCTATTCTTTGCGAGGCCGATGACCTCGTCATTTCGCATTTTGTAAATGTTGTGTGCTAGTTGTTTTGACATTTTTCTTCCAATTCAATAATCAGTCCGGTGAGGACTGCTGCAATGTAGTGTTTATCATAGCCCCAACGCGGTGTTGGCTCTGTCCTAACTTCGATCATTTTATTTGTTATAGTTTCGCGAACCTGCTGCAAAGTCAGCGTGGAATTGATCTTTTTTTCAGACGGTTCAGACTCTGGATGCGATTCAAATGGATTAACCGTTCTGGAGCTTGTCATACTCTTCCCCCCTAACAACGCTCCAAGCTGGTCTACCAAGATTCAAGCGCTCTTTTTCATAATCGCCCGCATTGCTCGCCGGAGAGAGATTAAATTTCTCTTCTATTTCGGGCGTGAAGGGTAAGAGTTCCGATGGAATTGATACCACTGTTTTAACCGGTCCAATAAGTTGTGCAGCGAGTTGATGGTCTTCGCCGAGATCAAGATCTGGCTGGAATGCCCGGCTCAGAATACTTGTTAACTGATTGACCTTTAAAGTTCCTCTTTGGTTGTGTGCTGGTGGTCCATAATAACTATCCCGGTCTTCTTCAGTATAACCGAAAGTACCAACAGCCCTCGTATCCACGATTTCTCTAGATGCGGATCGCCATTCCCGAGTAATGTCGACATCCTTGAGCAAAAAATCTATCCGATGCCAACGAATGTCAGTTACCATTACAATGACACCCTTAGACCAGACACCACCTTCATCGCCGTGACGACCTGTGGGGTACTTTACAAGGGCGCCCGGGCCGAAGCCCACAGAGCTTGTTGCATGATAAAATTCTTCACGATACTCCTGTTGTCTTTCTGCAATAAGCAGTTTGTCCTCTTTGAGGGTCTTACAGCCTCGCCGGTTATGGGACGGCTGTTTACAGTAAGAGCAAACCCGGCTTTCGATCTGTCGTTTGCGAGCCTCTTGTTCTCTGTGCCATTGTCGGCCGATATAGCCGCTTGGATCTTCGAGTGCCGTTTTTCTTCTCGTTGGGCAACCAAGCCTGTTGTGCCCAGGTTCGTAACAGTGAC
>Ga0208684_1001117_pt1 | contig 15266 bp, 10 predicted proteins | sample MalvireepMed_b05_FD_184245 | JGI IMG/M metagenome (GOLD analysis project Ga0208684, IMG submission 184245) | Marine viral communities from the Global Malaspina Expedition - Malaspina viral metaG DeepMed_b05 (SPAdes) (version 2) | ecosystem: Environmental > Aquatic > Marine > Oceanic | place... | reverse complement strand
GTCGGTTGCAATACCGACCAAAAATTTTTTATCAAAATAGCTACTTTTGCTATTTTTAAAAACTTTTTGTATAGTTGATGGGGAATTTGTTGGGGCATGGGGTGAGTTCCTTCACTTAAATTAATAAAAAAAACGCAAGAACAAAATTGCGAATGCAATTTATGCTCTTGCGTTTTTGACTTAATTAAATTATCTATCTTTTTTAGATAATTTCTCTTTTACTTCGGCTACTGATTCGCTAGTAACTGCTTTATGCTCTTCTTCTGCAAATGCTTGGTCGCTGATTGTTCCAAACAATCCTTTTTCTTTAGCGACCATTACATTAACTCTATCTCTATATTCATAATATAGTTTTCGGTTATCTGCAATTTCATTCATAGTCATATTACCTTTATTAGGACCATATGGATTAACAGAATCTCTTTTGCTTCTCCATTCAGTTAGTTCTTTTGTGAAGTCTGTTTTACTTCCATTAGCTATTGTTGGATGAATAGCTTTTAATTTGGCTAATGTTCTTTCATCTTCCAAAAAACTTTCATAGTCGTAAATAGCTTTGAAGTATGGTTTAATTGCTTGTGAAGGTTTGTTACCTGCATAGTTAACTATACCTATTCCACGAACATATACATCATACTTTTCAGCTTGTACAGGCTTAGTAGGGTTTCCTGTTCTAGTGTCTAGATACATATCTCCCTTAGTTTTCCTTATCCAACCTGCCGGAAGTTCTGCACCTTCCAAGAATTGACTCCAAATGTCTTTTCTAGTTGAATTAAATGTACTCATATTTTACTCCTTATTTTATTAATTAATAAAGTACCCAAAGAATGAACTTCTTTCACTTGTTTCAAGAAGTTCATTCTTAATTTTTTACCTAAAGTTACTACCTTCTAGATTTAGGTGGGAATGGATGTAGTTCATGTACCCAACATTGTTGAACATAACATACTTTACAAGTGTCAATTAGTAACTGATACTTTGAATAGTCTGAATACTCTGCTTGTTCAATTTCCCAATCAGTTAGTAGTGGTAGTTGGTTAACATGATGGTTGTTACTTTGGTTGTTGTGGTTACCAATGTCTATGTAGTTGTGAATGTTGTCTGTCATTTTGTTGCTCCTTTTAAAGCATAATAAATTGTTAAAATTTGTTCATCGTACTGCTTGTCTTTACCACTGAGTGATATTAATCCTAAGTCATAATCGTATTCTCCATTAGATTCGGATTCATATCGAAACCAACAATATTGACAAATGTTTTCTTCATTGTCGTAGTCCCAATATCCTTCAGGTGCTACACACTCGTAATCACAATTAATAGTGTTAAACATTATTCTATCTCCCATACTTGAACAGTTGATTTATCTATAATTTCGTACTGATAGAAGACCGTAGCAATATATGATTCAAGATCAGTTGCTCCTTCTCCATAGATTTTATTACATTCATCTACTTGACTCCTATATTCATTTAATTCGTCATTACTTAATAATCTCGTAGTCATTTCTAAGTTTTTCATATTTTACTCCTTATTATTTATTAAAAAAAAAACTTAAGAATAGAGGAGCAAGAGGGGAAATTGTTGGGGTCTTGGTGGTGAAATTGAATAGGTTGTAGTTTGCCTTTACTCTAGCGATTAGCCTTCACATAGTTGGCAAACCGACACAGGGAAATTGTTGGGGTCTTGGACTTGGGTGTGTCGCTTTTGAAAAGGGAATCCCATTTATGGGATAAACCTGAGGGACAGAGTCCCTTCAAAAGTTCCCAATCAATTTTCGGTCTGAGAAATTCAAATTGCATAAGAAGGAAAGTAGTAAATCTAGAAAATACTGTCGGGAATCCTACTTACAGGATAAACCGACAAAGATTTTCGACGATTTATCTGCTTTATCTCGTTGCGATTTGGATTTTCAGATGCTACACTTGGGGAACTTTTGCTACAAAATCTCTGATTTTTTGGATTTCGAAAACAAAATTGCGAAAGCAATTGTGCTTTTCGGCTCTAAATCCAAGCAAAAGTTTCCGGGGTCTATAGGACAGGTTCAAGGAACCTGCCGGATGGAATCCGTGCCCCATTTAGCGATAGAAATTCATTTGCCTTAGCAAATTAACAGGCTTTAGCCATTTATATTAAGATGCGATCCAATCGTTTTTGGTTTCGCTTTTTGCGATAGGTCGTCTACAAATTCCCAAAAAGCGAAAATTGACCTTTAAGAATCGCTTTAGCGATATAGCAATTGATGTGAATACTTGGAGCATCAATTGCTTTGCTTGTTTGGCTGTAGCTGTTTGTATAGTAGTAAAGTATATAACATACAAATAGAACACTATAAAAAATAGTGTAAAGTGCTGTAGCTACCTAGCAATGAAGGAAGTAAAGTAGTGTAGCTATCCAATCAATCAATCAAGCAATAAACAAATAAGCAACAAGCAAGGGGGCATGTCTTAAGAAATCTACATATAGGCTATACATACCTATGACAGAATTTTTTATTAAAAGTAAACTTGCTATTGCTAGTGGGTATAGCTACTATATAGCTATATTGCTCTCCCTGTTAGGGGGAGAGCAAAGCATATATATTCTTCTCTCGCTATAGCGATTATATAGCTATATAGCAAAAGGTGTCAAGCAGTAAAAAAGGGGATTGGAGTAAATAGGGGGTATTTTATATAATCAATTCTTAAAGGAGATATTTATATCCCCCTATCTACGAGAGAAAGAGTTGACTAAGTATAGCCAACATAGTTATTATATTGTATGTAGGAGGACAGGTCAATGGCATTTTCAGATAAAGATAAGGAGGAATTTAAGGTTAAGTTCCTGAAGGAATATAACAGAAGAAGGACTATATCTTCTGCAGTAAGTGGTATGGCAATAGGAAGAACCACGATATATGAATGGTTTAAGGAAGATTCCAAGTTTAAACAGGATTTTGATGATTCAAAGTTAGCAATAGGGGAGAGTTTAGAGAGTACAGCCTTTGCTTTAATAGATAAAATGTTAGAGAGTGGGGATTATTCTAGGCCATTGTTGTTAATTACTATGTTAAATGCCCACTTACCTGAAAGATACAGGCAATCAGACAATACAGGTGATGATTCTAGACAGCTTATATCCGAATTTAGGAAGATGGCTAAGACAAAAGAACCAAAGAGTCCGAAATCAAAGATAGTTAAGCAGGCAGAGGATCTAATTAATGACTCAGACACAAAATGAATTAACTGATTTCCTTTATGATACAGTAAGTTTTACTCCTACTGATGAACAGAGGGTTATATTGGAGTCAGACAGACGATTTACCCTAGTAGCAGGTGGAGAACAGGCAGGAAAGAGCATGATCGCTAGTAAATTTCTGCTTAAAAGAATATTTGAAACAGAGGGAAAGGGATTATATTGGCTAGTAGCTGCAGATTACGGCAGAACTAGGGCAGAATACGAGTATTTAATAGAGGATTTTGCCAAATTAAACCTTTTAAAGAAGGCTTCCAAGAGAGTAGATCCGGGTAGGATAGAATTAGCTGATGGTACTGTAATAGAAACCAAGTCAGCTAAAGATCCCCGTACTCTTGCCATGAGGGCACCTGATGGAATCATAGGATGTGAGGCTAGTCAGTTAGATTTAGAGAGTTATTACAGGATCAGAGGAAGATGTGCACCTAAAGCAGCATGGATGTTTCTTTCAGGAACATTTGAAGGTTCTTTGGGATGGTACCCTTCCCTTTTTCAGGCATGGAAATACAGCACAGGAGATGAGAAATCATTCTCTCTCCCTTCATATACTAATAAACATTTATATCCGGGAGGTAAAGATGACCCTGAGATACAGAAGCTTAAGAATGAAGCTAGTGATGCTTTCTTTATGGAGAGGATTGAAGGTATTCCTTCACCTCCTGTGGGAGTTGTCTTTCAGGAATTTAGAGCAGATAAACATGTATCAGAGGAGGCTAACTATGTATTGGGAGAGCCCGTGCATCTGTGGATCGATCCGGGATATGCAGGAGGATATGCTGTTGAAGCAATACAGATCATCAATGATCAGGTTAGAATTATTGACGAAGTCTACGAACAATCCCTTATCACAGAAGAAATGATTAATATCTGTCAGAACAGGGAATGGTGGAGTGATGTTAAGTTTGGTGTAATTGATGTGGCAGGTTATCAGCATCAGGCAATGGCTGCACCTGCAGAAGTATGGATGAATGAAACAGGATTATATCTTGATAGTGAGAAAGTAAAGATAAATGATGGTACCGAAAAATTAAAATCTATGCTTAAACTTGCTCCTAATGGAGAGCCAAGACTCATAATTAATAAACAATGCAAAGGCATATTATCAGAATTTGGTGCAGCACCCAATCCTTTTAATGGACAGACACTTGTTTACAGGTGGAAAGTAGATAGAGATGGAAATATAGTTGGCAATCAGCCTGAAGATAAGTATAATCATGGTGTAAAAGCAGTAATATATGGCTTGATTAATCATTTTGGTTATGCACATATAGAAAACAGAACATCAATTCGTGTAAAGAGATGGTAACTTGGCAAAAAGAATAAAACCTGAACAGATTATAGATAAAGTAGAGGGGCAATACGAGGCAACCGAACCATTAAGAAACAGAATGGATAAAGATTATTCCCTTTACAGGCTTGATCCTTATGATGCAGGTGATGGTTACCAATCATATACCTCTAACGAACCTTCAACTTATGCAGATAAAATAATTTCCTTTATTACAGGAAGTGAAATGGTAGCTAGGATTCCAAATGTATCTGAAAAAGAAAATGACAGGGAGAAAAATAACAAGAAAGAAAAATTCTTTCTAGGTATATTAAGAAGTGCTGATGAAAGAATCAAAAGAAATTCTATGCCTTCAATTAAAAACCAACTCGCATGGTATATAGCTTTGAGAGGATGGTATGCAGGTAGGGCATTATTAGTTAAAGATAAAGATGATTCCACTTATGTTGATATAACTCCTTGGGATCCAATGCACACTTATTGGTCATTAGGAGCTGAGGGCTTGGAGTGGGCTTGTTATAAAGTTAAGAAATCCAAAGACTTGGTAGAGAGTCAGTATAATATTAAGCTTCCAAGAAATGAAGATTATGATGATGAGGATTGGGTAGATGTATATGATTACTATGATAAAGAAATAAATACAGTTGTTCTTTCTAATGGAAGAGTAGCAAAGAAAGCTACTCCACATGGAGCAGACAGGGTACCTGTATTTTTGGGGCCTGTGGGAGCAGTACCAATGATACAGGCACTTAATGATATGACTCCTATTGATGATACTATTGCTGATTATGGCGAGAGTGTCTACAAACATAACAGGAATAATTATGAAAAGAATAATCAGATAATGTCTATTATGTTGGAATTAACTTCCCGTGCAAGAAGGCAGGGATTAAAGATTACATCAAGAGATGGAATGAAAACACTTGATGAAGATCCTTATAAGGAAGGTACAGAGATATCCTTGGCACAGGGAGAAAATGTAGAGCCATTAGGTTTAATGGAAGTAGCTAGGGAAACAGGATCCTTTATGGGATTAATTTCAGGAGAAATGCAGAGAGGTGGTGTACCCCATACATTATATGGAGATATACAATTTCAACTCTCAGGATTTGCAATTAATACTTTAAGACAGGGAATTGATTCACTCATCTCCCCTAGAATAGAAGCACTTGAAAGTGCCTATACAGATTTCTGTATGCTTATATGTGATCAGTATATATCTGAATCTTTTGACAGCATGGAGTTGTCAGGACAGGATATGAACAGACAATACTTTAAAGAGAAAATATCACCCTCATCTATTAAAGATGCAGGGGATATTCAGATAACATTCGTTGGTCAGTTACCACAGGATGATTTAACAAAGATGAATATGGCACAGATTGCTAGAGATGGAGAAGCTCCGTTACTTCCTGATATCTTTATAAGGGATAAGATCCTTGGATTACAGGACACAGATATGATTGATGATGCAATTAAAGAACAGGCAGCAGAAAGGATATTACCTGAAGCTGCACTTTGGACTTTACTGCAATCAGCAGAAGACAGGGGAAGACCCGATCTTGCTCAGTTTTATTATGGTGAACTTATTACTATGATGAATGAAAAGCAGACCAAACGATTACAATCAGAACAGCAATTACAACAGGCAGCTCAGCCTCCACAACCTCAGCAACCACAACAGCCTAGAGGAATGGATCCAAGAGTAATGCCTAATGCAATGATGGGAGGGCCACCTCCCCCACCAACTCCCCCACAGGGAATGGTAGCACCTCAGACTCCAAGACCCGGAGCCATGAGTCAGGAAGAACAAATTAGAAGACAAGCATTAAGGTAAAGGAGAATATATGTCAGATCCAACAAAATATTATGAGGCACAATCATCAGGTTTAGGGACAATGACAGAGAAAAGGTTTCCCGAACCATCCCTGCCTGTAATTATAGAGTTTCCAAAAAATTGGAATGTAGAAAGAAGATTGCAATGGTATAACGAAAATAATTTTTATAGTACTTCACCCATATCTGACGGAGATGCCCATAAAGAATGGCAAACTAAAATAGACACAGCTTATGCAGGATCAGGGAAATGGAGAAGGGGAGCATTAATGGGGCCTTGGCGACCTGAAGAAGGAGTATCTATTGAAGAAGCAACAAGGTCTGCTCCTATTATTGATGCCGAAAGCTTAGCAATAAGATTTGAACTTATTCCTGAAAATACTGTTTTAGGATTAGATTTAGGAAAAACAGTCGGGGAATATGGAGGAGAACTAGGTGTTGTAAATTATTCAAAAGATCCCTCAAGAGCTAAAAGAGCTGATGTAATAACAAATTATATAGCTTCAGATGGAAAAACTATTACAAGAAATTTATATCCTAATATTTCTCATACTGCTCTTCCTGCAAAAGGAATAGATTTTGCAGTAACTTCAGGAGTCCCTTCAGCACCTGAACAAAGACCTGCAGGAACAGATAGAGATAGACAATTAATTGAAGCTCAAGCACAGCAGGCATACGAGCAGGATATAAATTTAGAACAACGAAAAAGCAGGGTAAAAGATTATCTTATTTCAAGATTAGGATATAAAACTCAGGAAGAGATTGAAGCTCAAAGAGGTAATTGGGATGTTCAAATGAGTTATAAAAAAGAAGATGGAAGAAATGTTTTAAAGAATATAAAATTTGCTAATATTGATGGATCACCTCCTTATTCTTATGATGATGCAACTCAGTTACAAGAAATAGAAACAGAGTCTATAAACTATTCTTTGCAAAAATATTTTAAACCTACAGAAACTGACCCTTCGGCAATTCCTGAAATACCCGGAATTGCCGGAATACCAACTCCTCCTATGCCTCCGGGATTTACTGAGAAAGGAGGTGTTATTCCATCCTTTCCATATCCAACACAAGCAGGAGCAGTTGCAGGATATGGTCAGGCTCCGACAGGAGCTGCATTAGGAGTCCCCGGATTTCCAACAGGTGCAAATATAGATGCTAGACTTAGAATGGCAATGACACCTTCTCAAGTATCAGCAGGGTTAGCAGCAACATTGCCCGGATCAGATGTCGCTGCAATAAGAGGGTTATATCAAACTCCATTAAAATTTGCTCAAACAGCTTATGATTTAGATGTTCTTAGAGGAACATTTCAACCACCAATGACAACAGGAATAGGAGGGCAGCCTTCTGCAGGAGGTTTTGGATTCCAACAATATTTGGGAGGACAACCTAATTGGATGCAAAGTTTGCAACAGGGATTACAAGCTATTGATCAGGTTAAACAGAAAATAAGTAGTGGAATATCTCCTAATCAATTAATTGGAGCAGAAAGAAATATATATGATACTTATATTGGGGGAACAACAACAGATCCTTTTCAAGGAGCTAGAGCAGAAAGAGAATTAAGGAAGAGTTTAACAGACCTTCTTCCTTATCAATTAAGAAATGCAGCATCAAGAAATGTAATGAATATGTATAACAGGCAATTAAATACACCTAGTAACTTAATAGGTATGCCGGGTGGATCATTTAATTATGGACAAAGTACAAATCCATTTATAGGAAGAAGCCCTATGCAAATGGGAGCAACAACTAATGTTGCACAAATCCCTACAGGACAAAGTATTAGTATGGACACTATGGGTGAAAATACTGCAGTTACAGGAATAGGTACTACAACAACTACAGCTTCAGACGGAAGTACTGTTCAATTTAAACCAAACCCCGAGGGAACAGGAACAACAGCTACTATAGTTTCTAAACCAACAACATCTTCTCGAATGGGAGTATCAGGAGTTAACACCAAATCCCATGGAATAGTAATGACAAGGAAAGATGCTCAGGGAAAAGTTGAAGAAATTTGGCAATTAGTAGATGGTAAAAAAGTTGCTGTTGATATTACTCCTAGTGAATTAGGAGTTCCTTTATCAGATCAGGTTATTAACCAAAGAGCAATACAGGGATATGGAGCTAATGATAGTCTTTCTCATTTAATAACAGGAGTGGGAGAGATATCTGATGAACCACCTCAGGTTCCGGGATGGGAAGAAACCCCTCCTGTTCCTGATGCTATAACTGCAGCAAAAGTTGCAGCAAAGGCTAAGGCTCCTGTAACTCCAATTACAACAGTAGCTCCAATATCTAAAGTCACAGATATTAATCTTACTAAAGCTGCAGCAGCAGAAAAAAGAATGAAAACAGGTGAGTTAGCTCCAATACCTAAAGCAGTAACTACAGATACCCAAACTGATTTTGATATTGATCCTTCTAAAAAAGTTATTTCTGAAGAAAGTTGGCAAACTCCTGAAAGTCTTTGGAGAGATGAAGCAGCAGGTTATCCTACTTTAACTACTACAACAAAAACAACAAGAGGGCCTTATCAATATACAGGCCCCACTTGGAAAGATTTAGCAGGCCCCTCTTGGACAGATGTAGCAGGATATGCTAAAACTATAGGATCTAAAGTACTTGCTAGTAGTTTCGTAGGAGAAGAAAGAGCCAAACGATTTGCAGCAATAGAAGCTGCAAAACAAGCTGCAAAAGAAGCTGCAATCAAATCTTCTCTTCCTCCTGTTTTAGGGCCACCTATACCACCTCAAATGGCTATGAAAAACCAACAAGATCTAATTAATCAAATGAGAGCATTAGATGCTGCTCGTGGAATATATACAGGAGTTGGAGGAGGAAATATTCCTCCTATTAATTGGGGAGGTTATTATAAATACCCTGAATGGGGAACACGAGATCCTAGTGAAGGAGCTATAGGAGCAATACCTCCTAATCCTTTAAGTCCTTATACTAGCAAAGCATTTTGGCCGGGATTATTTAACAAATCAAACATTTCATTTAAATATAGATAAAGAGAGGCTTATTATGACAATGATGGAAGATAGATTACCTAGATGGGCATGGGAAGCACCTATTCCTTACTTACCGGAAACACCACCACCTCCTGCAATAGGAGGAGGAGCATGGGGAGATTTACCTTCCTCACCTCCGGGATTTAATATAGAACGACCTCCCCAATTTCTATATCCGGAATCTCCGGAATCATCACCTCCTGAATATGGTGCAAGAGGAGGAACATACCCGACCCCTACGGAAATGCCTGTACAACAGCAACCTTATATTATGCCTGCAGGAGAAATGATAGGGGAAAGAATGGAATGGGATTCTCCATACCAAAATACAATGAGAGAAGAAATGGATAGAGGTTGGAAAGATTTTTATGGAGTACCACCTTTTGTTCCTTCCCCTGCAGAATTGGCAGATATAGGAAGAACTACAACAATGGGAACAGGATGGGGCAGGCAGCCTTTAATAGATCCCCCTCCTACATATGATTATACAGGAACAGGAGGATTAGGAGGATTATCACCATCTATACCATTTGCTAATACTTTAATTCCACCCGCAGGACAAGAAATGATGGGGAATTGGGGAGGAGGTGCTGCAAACAGACAAGAATGGGCAGGGCCTTTAGTTGATCCTTTTATGAGTCCATGGTCGGGAGGTGAAATGCTTCTCCCATTTGGAGGCAATCCTATGCTTGGCGACCCTATATATAATACAATGAATCCTGATTGGTATGGTGTTATGGAAGCTCGCAAGGCAGATAGATTTAAAGATGTAGGAAATTTTGCAACGAATTATGGATTACCCTTAGGATTAGCAGCAATGACACTTGGTGGGTCACTTCCTTTTTATAATCCTTGGGATTATAATCCTTTTGATTCAAGAATCCCAAGATTTAGGTAAAAAAACATGGTAGAACGAAACAGATTTCAAAATTATAGCTTGCTTGCTACAGATCCTAATATAGATGATGATATTCAATACTCATTTAATCCACAGACAGGAGCTTTAATAACAGGTGCAGGAGGTACTTGGGGAGCAATTAATCCTGATACAGGAATGGCTTGGGGAGCAACTAACAATGCTAATCCTTCTTGGGCTTCCACTTCATATAATCCTCAACCCGGATTTACAGCAGGGACAGGAAGTATGGGATATAATATAGCACCTACAGCACAAGGAGTAGCTCCTTATAGTACAGAGGCACCACTATCTACTGATATAGCTAATCCATTTATAGATTACTTACCACAGGAGTTTTTAGAACAAACTCCTAGTGCAGCATATTATAGTGTACCTTCAGCCTCAGAGTTTTACACTAGGCCATCAGGAACTATTGACCCTAGTAAAAAGAAATTCTATCAGGAATCTTTTCAGGATATTTATACTGATTATCTTGGTAAATTAGGAGGCATGGCTAGAGAAGGTAAAACCCCTGACCTTAAATTCACAGATTATTTATCTCAGAAAGATCCTTTTACAGAAAGATATGCAAGATTAAGTCCTTATGAAAGAGGAATGAATACAGGTTATTATGCACCAAAAACTAGGTTTATATATTATTAATGAATCCAAATTTTCCATACCCAAGAGCAAAAGCAGGATATCAACGGAGTAAATATGCACCCCCACCTCCCCCGACTATTACTCCACAACAAATAAGAAGAGCTGATACAGCAGCTCCAACATTACCACCACCTCAACAACCTATGTTGCCCCCACCTCCACCTCAGCAACCTATGCCTGATGACAGGAATTTTTGGTTTAGGCCTATGGTATCTAAGGAAGCAGTATCAGGTGCTCCTGATTGGATAAGACCTGTAGCTGAATTTGCAACTGAATTAACTACACCACTTGATGTAGCTTTAACAATAGGTACAGCAGGATTTGGAGGGCCTTTAGCTTTAGGATTAAGAGGAGGAGCAAAAGCATTACAGGCAGGAAGAAAAGCTAATATTCTTAGAAGAGGATTAGCAGGAGTAATAGATCCTATAGCAGGAGGTAGAGCAAGATTACCTGCAAGGTTAATTGCTGAAACAGGATTAACTGCAGGAGGACATTATGGTGCAATGAAAGGACAAGAAATAGGAGGAATACCCGGTGCTATAGTAGGAGCATTAGGAGGAGGTCTTGCAGGAGGTGTAGCAGGAGTAGGATTAGCTAAAGGTATGGGAAAAGCTTTACAAAAGGCACCCGGAACTAGAGTATTGTTTGAAGATCCTTGGTCAAGAGAGTTTAGTGCTGACCCTAATAGTCCAAGTACAACTTATCATTCCGATCCTGAAGAACTTGTAAAAGCACAAAATCCTGAAGACTTAGATTCAATATTATATGGGAACAATTCAGATCAATATCCTTTTGGATATGAAACACAATTAAGAGATCCTGTTAAAGGAGGAGGTTATGCTAAGGATGAAACTTTAGAATCTGCTGTAGGAAGAAGATTAAACCAAATACAATCTCCTTTAAAAAGAACACTTCATAAACTTGGAAGAATTATTGCACCTAATTATTTTATTAGAAGTTTTTTAGAAGAATCTATGGGTAAGTTTTACAGAGCAGAAGGACAGGCAGCAAAAGATGCAAGTGTATTGTTAGATTGGGTTGGTATGAATAATTTCAAAAGAATGTTTGGAATTACAGAAAAAGATTTTACTAAAAGTCCTGAAGGCTATAGTTTTGTTAGATACACAGATGATGATGGAAATGTTATAAAAGATCATCCAATATTTACAGAAGATAATATTAAAAAATTTAAAGACAAAGAATGGGTAGAGGCTAATGCAAGTGGAGTTATAGGAGTAGATGAAAATGGAAAAAATATAATAGGAAAATTAATTCCTGACTTTAGGAAACTATCTCTTTTAAGATTGATGGAAGAAACAAAACCTTTAGAGCCTGTCTATACAAATCCTGTTACAGGAGTAAGTACTGACAGTAAGTGGCATTTAAGAGAAACTAAAAAAGTTAAAAAGAAAGTATGGAGAAATGGTAAAGAAGTAGAAATAGATGTCGTTGAATACGGAGATAATGTAGGAGTGAATTGGGGAGATATTTTAAATGACGAGCAAAAAGCTTTTCTGACAAGGATGGCTAAAGTTAACAGATGGACAGGAAACAGATTACAGGATTATGGGATAGATATTTTTAATAGAAAGGCTAAAGGATTTAATGTCAGAACTGATGATGATATTTCAGATATGCTTAGTTTTAGAAAAGAAGAATTAAATGATATGGCAGAAGAAGCACTTAAAGATAAGACAATAACACAGGCTGACTTTAAAAACTTTCAGGAAGGATTAACATCTCCTACAGGTTATGCTAATAGAAAATTTATGTACAGAATAATAGATGAGCAAAATCCTTATCCTCATGGTGAGGTAATGATAGTTGGTAATAACAATACAATTTGGAAAGTAGATGCAAGAATTGGAGCAGAAAACAAAAGAACAGTTACTAAGGTAAGTTTAGCTGAATTAAAAGGCTACAGATATATGCCTTTAGATGAATCTTTTAGTATGTCAGTAAAACAAAGAACAAGAAGGGCAGCAACTGCAGCCCATGAAAAATGGAAAAAGCAGATGATTAGTGGGTATAAGTATGTTGATCCTGATACAGGGGAAACTGTTGATATTCCGGGAATATTTGGCAAGTTTGTTAAAGTTGAATCTTCTACTGAAAGAGCTATGGCAAAACTTTACACAGATGAAATAAAAGAGTTAGGAATAACTTCTGAAGAAGCAAATAAGAAAATCAGACTATTTGAAGCAGGACAAAAAGTTGCTAATCCTCATGCAGTTGCTCAGGAATTAGAAATATCATATTTGCAATCATATATGAAAGATTTACTTTATGATCCGTCAGGTAAAAATTATAAAGATGTACTTGAATTATCTGAAAATGATATTAAGCAATTAAAAAATATAGTTAATTATCTTGATAATGCAAAAGATAAGGAAGCATTAAAAGCTGCAGAGGAAATCAGAGCTATATGGTCTGATATAAACGGAGAAGATGTTATCCCTGTTTTAAAAGACATTCAGGCTGATGGTCTTGGAAAAAATACTTTTAAAAATTTATTAAAAAGTTTTCCAATATTCAGTTCAAATGAAACAATAGCTATAGATCAAATGCAATTTGCAATCACACTTGCTCATGCAAGAAGATTAATGGGAGCAGATTATACTAATACTTTAAGTGCTGTTAAATCAATATTAGATCCTGACATTACAGAATTTAATTACGAAGGAGCTACTAAAGCTTTAAAGAAAGTCATTAGTGATTACAAAGGAAATGCTAACGGAGCAATAGATAGGAAAATTTCTGATTTAAGTGAAGAGCTTATTAAAGTAAGAGAAATTTACAACTTAGCATTAAGAGAACAGGAAGCTACAGGAATTTATCTTACTGATCAGATATCTGAATTAATAGACAGAGTTAATGATATATCAGGCCGAGTATCTTATCATTTGAATTTAAGGAATGTTTACCAAAAACAAGGATCCCCTAAAAGTTTACATTTTGATGGGCAGGATTATATCAGGGGATTAAGTTATGGAGCAAATGGATGGAATCCTACAGGAAGAGGATATACTGACGGATCTAATTTAGATAGTGTATTTCAGATATTAAAAGAAACTGATATTCCTGCATCTATAACAGATGAATTGAAATTTATAGAAGATATAATAGAAAAAGCTTATCAGACTAAAACTAATCCCTTTGATAATGATTCTATAAAAAGAGGATTAAGAATGATTGAATTACAATTAGAAAAGTACAGAATAAAATACAGATCAAAAATTGATGATGCAATGAAAAAATCATTGATTGAAGCACCGGGATTTGATATTTTAATGAAAACTAAAAAAGATTTTATTACTGAAGAACAGTTAAAAGAGGGGTTTGCTAGAGCAGCTTTTGCATTAAGAGAACCTCCAAAAGATCCAAGGTTTTTTAGATGGCTAAGAGAGCAACAGGATGTTGACCCTAAAGCTCCCTATGAAAAAGACTTAGCATCTGAAAGAAATATATTACAAAAACTAGGTATAGAAGAGGGATATATGAGAGGATTCCCTTTAGGATCTGATGAACAGACTTGGTTTATAACTACACAAGAAGGAATAAAAGCATCAGACGGACTTGATATGACTCCATTAAATACATTAAAAGAGGCACTTCAATTTAAAAATGAAATGGATAAAGTAATGGAAAGAAGTGATTTAGGAATTATGCAAAAATGGTGGTTACAGGCAAACTCTATGCAAAGAATGGTAGCTTTAGGTTTTGATGCTTCTATTTTTAATATTCATTTATTACCTGTTTGGTTTAGCCATCCCCAAGCTCCACTAAAATCTTGGAAAGGATTTTGGAATGTCTTGTTTAAAGCAATAAAATCAGGAAGTAATGAAGAGGGCAATGTTTTAGTTCAAAACTTTAAAACATCTCTTGAAGCTGAAGAAGTAAAAAGATTTTATGGTGCTGATCTTTTATCATCAGAAAGTAATGAAGTCTTTGAAATGAACGCAAGAGTAGGTATGCCAAAAGGTTTTAAAGGTATAGGAAAAGCAATGGAAAATGCTTTTGGTCATTCATTGGATATAGCAGGAATAGAAATGGGAAAAGGATTAATGTATTTAGTAGACATGAGTGCAAGTCCTGCTGTAATAAGAAGGCAAAAAAAGATAATAGCAGAATATATAAATAATATGAGAGGCTTAACTGATTCTAGTTTAGCAGGTATATCCCCTAATCAACAAAATAAGGAAGCAATGATATTTCTTGCAGCTAGGTATAGAAGAGCAACTGCAGCAATATGGGTTAAGGCTTTAACAGGAGAACCTTTAGAAAAATATTTAGCACAAAAAGCTTTAATTAATTTATTTACAGGAATGTTT
>Ga0208684_1001111_pt1 | contig 15318 bp, 11 predicted proteins | sample MalvireepMed_b05_FD_184245 | JGI IMG/M metagenome (GOLD analysis project Ga0208684, IMG submission 184245) | Marine viral communities from the Global Malaspina Expedition - Malaspina viral metaG DeepMed_b05 (SPAdes) (version 2) | ecosystem: Environmental > Aquatic > Marine > Oceanic | place... | reverse complement strand
GTAGAAGAGATTGAGCATCATAACGAAGAGCTTATACAAGAGAATAAATCTTTATTGGAAAAAATTGGAATAAGAAAACGATAGGAAATGTAATTAAAATGACTAATGAATGTGAATGTGAGAACTGTGAATGTGAGAACTGTGGCTGTAAATAGTTGAATTTCTTAGAAACTAAAGAGCCAATACCATATTTGATGGTAGAAGATTATTTCTCTAAAGAAAATGTAGATTTAATTTTTAGAGAGTTAGATTTTTTTACCTCTGGAAGCAAATTGGAGCTTATACCGCCAATGGGAGACAATCCACCAAAAAAACAAAATATAGGAGTAACCCTAGATTCGTGTTATACGGATAGAAAATATTCTGATATTTTAACTATTTTTGATGGAATATATAAAGACGAAAAATGTATGGACACGTTGAAAGATATGAGTTTCTTTTATCAATGTATGTCTTGTACCAATGGTGATATGACTCGAATTGGCTATTATGAAGATACAGATTTCTATGAGTCTCATACAGACATTGCGACTGTTTCGTTATTGTGTTGGTTTAATAAAGAACCAAAATCTTTCACAGGTGGGGATTTAGTTTTTACCGATTATGATATAGAAGTGCCGTATAAGCACAATATGCTTCTTATATTTCCATCTTTTATAAAACATGCGGTAACGCCAGTAAAAATGATAAAGAATAAAAAGCAATCTTCTGGATATGGCAGATATTGTGTTTATAGATTGATTTATATTAGATAGGTAGTATAGTCTTTTGAGGATAGTAAAAACATGGAGAGGAAAACCCGAAATAACGGAAAGAGATATTAAAGAGATGGAAGATTGGCGTAAAGGATTGAAAGAATGGGCTGATAATACTGGGGATTTAGGAAATATGCTCGGTGGATTCATAGGAATGTTTGGTGTGTTTGCTTTTATTATGTTTTTCTATGAAGGATGTAGCTGGAAAAGTTCAAATGGGCCAGACAATATACTTAGCCCCAAAGAGGAGAAGACATCTGAAAACCCATCGCAACATGGATTCTTACACAAAGACTTTGACGCATCAGCTTGGATATTATACAAAGGTTAATTGGAGTGCTTATGTGGGAAACAGTATTTATAGCAAGTATGTGGACTTATTGGTTCAGCGAGGGATGTACAGAGGGATACACTTTTGCAAACTCGGACAGAAGAAAAGAAAACAAACTTATTTGTGAGCATAAAGGTAAGGGTGAAGGAGTACTAGATTATCATGCTTGGCGACTTGGAGAGAATATTGGCACGGTTGGTGCCGTTGCCGGTGCATATATGATTTCATCTGAGCCACTAAATTTTGCCATGATATTAACGGGGTCGTGGCTTACGGGAACTTGGATATATGAAAGAGCATTGAACTATGTGTTTTCTAATGACCTATTTCCACAGAAAGGCCCGTATAGTTTAATGGGATTAGAAATCCCTCGTAATCAGCTTGTGGAGGGAATCCTCACTGCTGGTATTGGAACAGCATTAATTGTAGGAGGTCTATAATGGACTATATGATGGGTAACTGGGAATATATAATGATTGCCGTTATGGTGGTCGACAAAATCGTGGCCATGTCGCCTAGTAAGATGGACGACCTTGTTTGGACATCTGTCAAAAAAGTTTTGATGGGTGTAAGGGTAATGAAGAAAAAATAATGCCGTTTTATCAGGAGATAAAAAAGGTTATTGACCGGGAAGGTGGTTATGTAAACGACCCAGACGACCCCGGTGGAGAGACCAAATACGGTATTTCCAAGAAGGCGTATCCGAATGTTGATATTAAGAACCTGACAGTGGATGATGCTGTGGAGCTGTACAAAGATGATTACTGGTTACCCGCCAAGATTGAGAGGTTGCCCGACAAACTACAGGGTCAGTACTTTGACATGGTAGTTAATCAGGGTATAGCGAAGTCCGCCAAGATACTTCAACGTGCATGTAATGGGAAGAACAAAGACAAGATTAAAGTGGATGGTAAAGTGGGGCCAAACACAATTAAAGCGACTGTAAAATTAGAGCCTGATAGATTGAGAGCGTACAGAATTATGGAATATGCCAGATTAGCTATGACAAGGCCTGAGCTGGAAAAATATTATTATGGTTGGGTAAAGAGAGCAACGCATGCCTAGAGCGTTTTATAACATGAACGACTTCTCCGGCGGTTTAAACGACGCTGTTGATCCACGTGATATCGGCGAGAACGAAATCTCGGAGGTTAACAATGCGGTGATGGACAAAAGGCGCTCCATCAGACCCATGGGTGGGGATGTAGCCCATAGTGATGTTCCCAGTGATACGGCTGGACATGTAACACCCGGCTATGGTTCTTTTGTGTTTGGGTCAGATCATGAGAATGTTCCAGCATTGGCGCCTACGTTTGTTACAAACAAGTTAGCTTTTTCACAGGCTGGCGATAACGATACTATAGTAGATGATGATAGCACTTTTGTTTCATTGGGCTTTCAGGCTGGAGATATTATTAGCATTACTGGCTGTACAGACGAAACTGGAAATAACCTAGCAGGTTTGACAATTAAAAGTGTGACAGTTAACACAATCACACTTGAAGAAGATGGTGTGTTTACCAATGACGCTAACGAGGCGGGAACGGTTACCATTACAAGGATAGGCGGAGGTTTGGACACTGGTGAGAACTGGCTGGCGGTCATGGACTCAAAGACTGCTACAGTTGATCTGTATGATCTGAAGGGAGATGCCTTTACCGCTGGGGCTATAGACCTAGGAACTGTTACATCTAAAAGCTACTCCGCTAATAATCTTGCTTTCAATGACAACTCTGGATCAGACGCCAAGGATACCATTGTATCAGATGCCGGGGTACAGACTTTTCTTTCCTCTGGCTTTAGAAAGGGTGATATACTTGGTATTGCTGGGTGTGTTGACGAAAATAAGGCTAACAACCTAAATGCGGTTAGGGTGTTCAATGTAGCAAATCATACCATTACATTAGACCATAGTGGTCTTATGACTACAGACGCTAACGAATCCGGTACACCATCTATTACCAAGCTAACACAGGGTGTATTTTATTTCGCTGATGAGGCTCTTAGGGTCGCTGATGCGTCACTTGGAGCGGCTACGGAGCCTCGCTGGTATGGTTTCGTACAGAGACAGCATTTTGGATCACTAAGACTTACAGCTAATACAAGATTTAAAAACTGGTATGACAACTCAAATGACCTTGCGGCACCTTCAACCCTTGCTATTACTTCTGGATATCCCAGTCTTGTTAGTAGTGAGGCGGTTGGCTTTAACCTTACCGTTGCTGATGTAACATCTGGCGGTACTTATGAAGCGGTAGCCTATCAGATAGCCGCTAGTTTTATATATGATGGCAATCAAGAGTCTTTACTCTACGTTCCCACATCCAATAATACCCATACACCGGGTGGTAACAATTATACACTTTCAGTTAGTGTAAGAGCTACAGCTCCTTTTAATGAGAGGGTAAGTGGTGCAAGGATATATATACGTAAAGATGACACTGATGATCCTTGGGCGTTACTGATGGATATTGATCTTGCAGACGGTGTTCGGGCAGAAACATCAGGTGATTACGCCGCTTGGGCATTAAATAGCGGGGATCAGGTTCATGTCAATACGGTTAAATCACTATCTCCAAGCCTTGAGACCTATGAGATTCTAAATGGATTCTCTCATGACGAGAAGAAGATAACTATATCCGGTGTGGGTGAAGGGTACAAGACGGCCGTGGTGGCTAACAGGCGATGTTTTGTAGCCAATGTAAAGACCCAGAATGAGGAGGGTCAGACTGTGCAGATGCGTGATCGGCTCATGTACACACCTATCGGCAAATTTGATACATTTCCCAGAAGTTTCTTTGTGGATGTTGTGAAGGGTGATGCTGAGGAGTTTACCAGCCTTCAGGAGTTTTCAGACCGATTACTGGCTTTCAAGAACAAGAAGATGTATATCATTAACATAGCTTCCCCATCCCCAGCTAACTGGTATGTGGAGGATATTAAAGATTTTGTGGGTGTGGAACATCCCTATGCTACCACCAAGACAGAGTTCGGGATCGCTTGGTGCAACAAGTTTGGTGTTTACCTGTATGACGGTCGTGAAGTGAGGAACCTGTTGCTGAACCGTGTTGATGAAGCCACATGGCAGTCTTTCTTTCAGCGGGATACTCTCATCGGGTACAATCCTAAAAAGTATTATCTGGTCATATTAAAAGATGCATTTGCCAGTAGTGGTGATGTGTATGTATATGACTTCCGTACCAACTCATGGACATACGGGCAATCAGCCTTTGGTGACAACTTTAACCGAACCAACATGGTACATGACTGGAACGGAAATATGGTCACGGTCTATTCAAACAAGACCACAGGTGATCTAGTCTGGAACGGTGTACAAACAAACTGGGACGACATGACCGGTGGTAACGACTGGAATGCTGTTGCTGATGCTTACAATGTAAAAGAATGGTCAGATGCTCTAAGGGATGTGGCTACTACCAAGTTTGCAGTGGTGACAAAGGACATTGATTTTGGTGAGCCGGGTAGAAAGAAGAAGGTTTATGGCGTAACGCTTACATATAAGAGTGATAATGACCAGACACAGCCAGTATACTATGCTACTGATGGCGGTACAAGCTTTTCAAGTCAGCTTACAGGCAATTTCACTGGTACTGGCACCGGCTGGAAGAAGGTTCGGGCCAGACCCAGTAGTCCTATATCCTGTCAAAGCATAAGATTTAAGATTCTGAATCCCTCAGACGCCACAGGGACTTCAGAGGGTGTTCAGATCAACGACATGGCAGTGGAATATAGACCACTGTACACGAGGGTGAGCTAATGCCTTTAACAGCAGAGGAAAGAAGATTAAAGAACAGTACCCAGAGTCCTATCTCCATATCAGAACATCCGCCATCACTAAGTCAAATGGCTGATGGTGAAAGGAGATACGCACGTTTACCGGGGAAACATCTCCGGCTCTATCTACGTCTGGGTGCCAAGCTATACTATTCAGAGTTCCTACCCGTAGAAGTGAGTGGGAGCAACTGGGAAGATTTAACATAAGGAAGTTTTATTATGCCAAGCATGTTTGAAGCAATGAAGACATCTTTTGAGACACAACAAGACCTTGTTGGTACTAAAGGTAGGACAGCGGCTAGTCTTAAATACACTCAAGAGAAAGAAAATATTGAAGACGAGATTGCCAGACTGGGACAGCAAGAGATAGCGTCAAAAGCGGCATACGCTAAAGCTGGACGAGGAGCTAAAAAGGAGTCTACTAAAAAGTTTTGGGGCGATTTGTTAAAAACCGTAGCATTTGAAATAGCGTTAAATGTCGCAACTGGTGGCGCCGGGACGGCCTTTAAAGGTCTTAAAATTTTTACGGAGGGTGGTAAGCTTGCAAAGTTAGGAAAAGGTTATCAAACCTTAAGAAAAACAAAAACAGGTAAAAACGTACTGCGGGCCGCAATGCTTGCGAAGGCTGCATCGGGTGCAACTAAGGAAGGTCGAAAAACATTAGCCACAGAGCTGGAGCAAGCCCCCGGAGAGTTCGAGTTTATAGAAGAGCCGGATGCTGAGTTCTTAAAGCAAGAACGGAAACGCTCTGAAGAAGCGGCGGCAGGTCTTGAAAGGGGACGGAAAACCATGAAGGACGTGATGGAAGGTGTATACGAAGGCGTTGGTCGTGCAGATTTCCTTTCTCCTTCCGGTATAAAACAGATGATAAGCGGGGCACAGGCTTTTGCCGCCGCAGATACACTTGTCAATATGGCTGATTTTGCCAAGTTATTTGGCTCAAAACAGTCTGAGGTTGGTGAACAGGCGCTTAGTAAGGCATTGAGCTTGGATGTCCCAATACCAGAAGAACTAGCTACGGGTGCTTTGGAATTACCCGCCCCACCTAGCGGGCTAAGTCCGTATGGAGCTGGTAAAGAAGCATTCGCTCTTAAACCCGAGGGCGGTATTCCGGACTTAGTTTATCAGGCGGCACCTACTGCTGGACAGGCCGCAGGAGCAGGAGCGGCTCTGCCAAGTATGTCACAGATGTTTGGAGGTGGACTTGGAGGTGTTCAACCATCGCTGGGTCAGGTGGGATCATACATGCCCTTTCAATCTCTAAGTGGTCAAGGGCAAAGTAAGGCACTACAGATAGGTCAAAAGTTTAATCTTTATAAGAAACCCTCATCTTATGTAGGGAGTTTCCCGTGGTCTTCACCATCAGCGGCGATATCGAGAAGTTGAGTTTCCTAAATGCCACTACGTAAATTTCAGAGAGGACAAAACTAATGCCAAGATGGGGTAAAAGTCCTCCCAATAGCTTTCTTGCAGACATGCGGAGGCAAATGCCTCTTTCCGGTAATGTACCCGGTCAGTTTACAGGACAACAGGATACAGTCACAGCCCGACTAACACCCGGAGAGTTCGTTGTGCCACGCAATGTGGCTCAACAGCTATCACCAGAACAGAAGCAATCATTACTTGGCGGTCAGACCCCCAATGGGCAAGCTGGTACCAATGCGTGGTCTTCTCCACTAATGCCTCAACTAAACACAACAAATCAATCCCCAGCTAGATATCAGGAGGGTGGGGATGTATTAGGAGATGCTGGACAGATGGATTGCCGTACAAACGGATGTCCACCGGGACAGAACTGTGTACCCGGCCCAATGGGAAGTTATGTCTGTGAGCAGTCTACCGAACCTCTTGAAGGGACACGCACACTACAAGACCTTCTAGATGGTGAGGGACTTGGTGATTTCTCTGAATTTGCTGATCTATTTGGTGAGGATGCGGGCAAAGCCCTTGCTGAAAAATTTGGTGTCAGCGAAGATGTTGCCAAGAAATATGTACTTCCATTTGAAAAGGATCGTTTTAATAAACTGTTGGCTGAAATTCCCAAATGGAAACAGGAAGAGGTTTTCAACATTACTAAAGATTTTCAGATGCGTGTCGCCCGTAAAAACGAAGAGCAGGCACGTGTTACCGGTCAGGCTGACATTGCAAAGCAACGTACCGATGAAATGGATGCACAGACCCTTGCCATGTTCGGCAAGGAAATGACCTCAGATCAATATGCTAACCTTGATTCTACACAGCAGGCACAGTATTTCAATATGGTGGAGGAGACACTTGGTGAAACAGTTACCATTGGTGGCTTATCTGGTAAGCAATTATCCGCAGAACGGAGACGGTTAGAAGCTGAGTTTGGGGAGAGTCCCGGTGAACTCGGTGGATTGCTTGGAGCAGAGTTTGAAGAAGCAAAACTACAAACCGAGGCAATGTATGGTGAGGAAGAAGCAAGAGAAACTGTCATTGAAGGTGCTGAGGCAGTAGGTGGATTTGAGGGAGCAAGACTAAAAGAGATTCGCAAACAGCTTGAGTATCGTTATGGAGCAGATTTAGCCGCAGAGGGCTTAACTGGTGGAGCCGCCTCAAGAAGATTGGATGAGATGGCTCAACAGATTAGTGAAGAATACGGTGACCAAGAGGGAGAGCTTGCTGGGCTTAAGGGTGAGGAACTTACCGAGCGTCAACTCCGCATTACCAACCAACAGACAGAAACAGAAAAACGTCTAGAAGCCCAATATGGTAAAAAGGATGTAGTAGACCCAGAGACCAATGAGATTATAACATCCATTGGCGGGACAGTTGCCAAAAAATTAGATGTTGCAGAAGACAGGCAAACAGAGCGTCAGCGCCAACTGACTGCACGGACAGAGGAAGAAACGGAAAGATTAGAAGCACAGTACGGTGAAGGTGAAATAGATCCCATAACCAAACAACCAGTTTCAGCCCTAGCAGGAATTACTGGGCAGCAGATTCAAGAACGGGCAAGGTTGGCAGAAGAAGCGTCTAGGCGTGAGTTTGTAACTGGAACACAGGGACTTCGTGAGAGCATGTTACAACAGTCTATGCAACAACGCATTGCTGGCCCTCAGACCCGTGGTTTTGCTGCGGCTGGTGGGCAGTCTTTCATGCAACAGATGCAAAAGCAAAGAAGTGATGAAGCTTATACCAATCTAAGGTCTAGTTTGGCCGCCAGTGCGGATGAAATACAATCAACACGTGATATTCAAGAACGTCAAGCGGAAGAAGCAAGAAGACGTGGCTATGCAAGTGTGGAAGAAGCACGTTTAGCAGGTGAGTCTGGTCTTGATATTGCAAAGTCTGAAATAGATATAGCCAAGGAAGAGGCAAAAGAAGCAAAGCGTGCCGGATTCGCCAGTACCGAAGAAGCGGCTAGGACAGGTACACGTGCTGTAGAACTGGCTGAAGATGCGGCACTATTACAGGCTAGAAGGGAAAGGGTTTCTTATACAGAAGAAGAATTACAGGCCGAGGAAATGAAAAGGGCTGGTAAAGAGTCCTTACTTCAGCAGGTCGGTCGTTCTGGGGAAGCCGCAAGAGCCGCTGAACAAGCAAGGGTCTTACGTGAGAACCGTGCAATAGAAGCGGCAAGAGCTGGTCGTGAAGGGATTGGATTAAAAGCTTTAGAGGCCACAGAGCGTCAACGACAAGCTGGTGAGCAGGCTGACATTGCACGTTCGGTAGCTGAGGAAGCTAGGAGAGCAGGTCAAACAGGCGTAGACCTAACAGAAATGGAGCTAAAGGAAGCCAAAAGGAGAGCAGAGGCTGGTTTAGAGTCAGAAGAAGAGCGTAGGTATGCGGAAGTTGAAGGCTTTCTAGCTGATTATGTTAAAGGCTCTCAAGCCACCGCTTTGAGACTGCTAGAAATGGGTTATGGGACTGACGAAGAGTGTGATCCTCCATGTACAGGCACACAAGAATGTCTTAGTGGACAATGTGTTGAAAAGTCAGGTGATACTGGTCAAGATTGTTTCAGAAGCTGTGATGAAAATCATGCTAGCGGTAGTGCGGCACATAAGACATGTTATGATGCCTGTGGTGGTGATGTTCGTGATGAGGACACAACTGACGAAACTACAGATACAGGTGATTGTCGTACAACTGGATGTCCAGAAGGGCAAAAATGTGAACCGATAGGTGGTGGGGAAACGGGTTCTGCTGGCGATCTGGTGTATGGTTGTGTAGAAGACCCTACATACCAAACCCCAGTTCAGAATGCTTGCGAAGAGTGCCTTGCCAATAATCCCAATAATCAAGATGTTTGTTATGGGGAGCATGCTGGAGCTCCATGTGGGCCCAAAGCGGGCGCCGGTACTACACCACCAGCTACTACACCACCAGCTACTACACCACCAGCTACTACACCACCCCAAGGTGGTACGCCTCCACCCACTACTATTCCGGGGTTCGCATATGGTGGCACCGTTCCACAGGGTAGCTTTCTGAATGATGTACTAGCTCAAAGGTTTGGAGGTCGCAGATGAATATCAGTAAACAAGGATTAAAACAGTATGTATTGGATACATATAAGAACAAGCACCAGTCTTGCGGCAAGTGTCAGCAACGGTGGAAGACAATGAAAAAAAATATAAAGCCCTTACAACAGGCACCTCAGTTTTTAGAGAACAGAGCACAACAAAGCGGTGAGGTAAAGGACTTATTAACAATGCTTTGGGGAGACAAATAATGGCTAACGGAAGAAAAGAGCCTTGGGAGCAACTTGGTTATATAGCTCCTACAGATTCACGAGTAGTAACAGAAGACCCTTTCTCTGCGCTTATGGAGCCGGATTCAGTCCTCTCTAAATGGTTAAACAACCTGACCGCCTACGCCAAGGCGGAGGAAGCGACTGAAAAAGCCCATCAAAATAAAATGGAAATACGTAAGGCAGACACCAAAGATGCTACGAAGCTCGCAAAAATGCAGGCCCAACAATCCATGGCGGAGCTTTCTGAGCGGTTTGGACATGATATGACACTGGAGCAAAGTAAAATATTCAGGCAAGATGTGGAGACTATGAGAGAGCAGGCTGAAGAAGACCCTCATGGCGCTTCTTCTAGAGCGGAGTCAATGCTTCTCGATCCCAAATTGCCACCGGAGATGAGGAGCCTTCTTCAGTCTAGTTCAACCCTATTCAAGCAGAAGGCAGAACGCAAGGATGAACGTGTAGCCCTTGCAGAGGAAATGCATAAATATATATCAGCAGAATCAGCGTTAGAATATACCCAGAAGGACTTTAATTCTAAGGTAACGGAGAAATTTTCAGATGGGACTAGTAAGCTTACAGTTGGAGAACAAAACTTTTATCTTGGCCAGCGTGACGCCGCCCTCAAAGCGCAAAGGGCTAGGGAGCCATATCAGCAACGAGTGCTTTCTGACTTGAGGGCTGAGTTTTTTTCAGCAACCGCAAATTATGAAACAATGAAAATGGCAATGGAAGGAACTTTTTCTTCAAGCCAGATCAAGACAGCGGAAAATGCAGTGCTTTCTGTAGAAAAGGACTTGAATCAAGCTCTGGCTGGCAGGTTCGAGGATATAGGCGACCCAAAGTATACATCGACTGCCAAATTTTATGAGGCTATAGTTCTTTCCGCTGGGCATAAGCTTACCGATGAACTTTCGCCAGAGCTCGATGCGAAATTTCACCAACAAGCCGCTGATGCATATCTTGAGTCGATAGGGAAAAAACCAAAGAAAGACAAGCCACTTAAGTTAGAAGAGATACGTGAAAAAGGAATTTCTATTAAGCCTCGTGATGTAGTGACAGTTAAAAATTACGTTACTGGAGAAGAAAAGACTGTGGAAGGCTCCGAAGCCAACAAGTTGATAAAACAAAAAAAATGGGACTTGGTGGCACAAGTGTCTACTGCGTTACCTCATCCAAAGGGCTATGGAATTGAAGTAGGTTCCCTTGCTTTCGGCGGCCCTATGACCGCTGGCACATCGGCTTCCCGAGCGCCTCGTTTTCCCCGTAGCGTTAAAGAGGGATTTATATTACAGGACTCAAAGGAGGATGCGGATGTTCGCTATGAGATCGTGCGTATCTTTACAGATGAGGATGGCGTACAAAAAGCAGTCTTGAAAAACATTAAGACTGGAGACCACCTGACTCCATTGACTTATTCTCAAATTTTTGCACAGTATACAGGTGTTGCCCCTGCTGTTGAATAAATGCCTTACGATCCAATAGCAACTCATCAAAGGATTTTAGAGCTTGCTGGGGTTAGTGAATTTGGTGCTCCGGAAGCCTCTCCCCTATCAGAATATGTTCACCCTAATTTTGATTATGACTATGTAGTTGAAAATCTAAGACGCCGTGAGCTTGCTAAGGCTTACAATCTCCCAGTACAAGATAAACCAAGAACGATGTTCCAGAAAATTGGGGATATCTTTGACTCTAAGGCTAATGTAGATCAATCAGTATATGGTGCATTGTTGGCGGAACACCCAGATCAGATACGTACTCTTGATGCATCCATTGCCAAAAAGAAGCGGGCAGAGAACAAAATAAAACGTGTAGCCGCAAGGTGGACATCTGCCATTCCTATTGTTGGCCCTAAACTCTCAGAGAGTGCCATGGAGCGATCAAAGGTGGATTTCAACCCCATGGAATTGGCAAGAATGAAAGACCCTAACTCTCCCAACTATGATCCTCTTTTAAAGGGAATCTCTGTAGGATTCGGTCAGTCCATTGGGCTAAGGGATGTAGAAGACCTTGCTATCACTCTTACCCGCTTTGCCGGTATCGGTGGAATGACAAAAAGAGGGATTGGACTGATTGCCACAAAGTTTGGCAAGGCAAAAAAGATGAACGCTGTTCTAGAGGGTGTCGATGAAGCACTTGCACTTGGTGTTGCCGCCAAGGGGATTAAGGGGATTCGTGCCCACAGAATTGCCAAGACAGCTATTGATTTTAATATAGACGCTTATTCCAACCTCTGGCCTGAGCTCTCACAGGAAGGCATAGCAATGGAAGACAAGATCAATGCTATGGTTTCGACCTTTCCACGAGCCACCATTGAAGCTAGTTTATTTGGATATTTCGGTGGGGTAAAAAATGTAATTGGTCAATATGGTGGTATGTTTGGGGCTGGATATGCTTCAGCGCTACACAATGGAGCAGACCATAACGAGGCGTTTAAACAAGGAGTCTTGTTAACTGGTATGCATTTTACCAATGTTTTGGGTGTACGAGGAAAGAAACGATTAGAAGAGTGGGGGGAATCCAATAAGATATCCCCAGAACTCATTAAAAAGGCAAATAACAGGCTTGTAGAAATACAATATAATAAAGATAAGGACATTTTCACTATTGAGAGCCCTGAAAAATATGGACTCAAGCGCCCAACTATAAAAGATAAAGATGGAAATGATATACCTGATCCTGATGGGGTTGGTGCATTTCAGATTCTAAGGAAAGCAGGTCAAAAGATACGCAAAAGAGGCTCCCTTACAATCAGGGATTTAGAAACAGGAAAGGACATTACACTTAAAGGCAACACAGCCGCCAATCTTCTTACAGACCTATCCTATCGTCCAACAAGCGATCAATACACAAATACTGGAAGCGCACTCCGACAACAAAACAGATCGCTTATAACACAACTTGGCTATTCAGGCAATTCAAAGGGAGAAAACATTGTTCAAAGAATTAGGAGAAAAGTTACAGGTGCAACAAGGGGAGAGGTTGGTAAGGTAAAAGAGGGAGAGATACCATATTGGTATGATCTACAAAGTCCCAATAAAGCGCAACTTGCTAAAGATGCTAGGCGGTATAACTGGGATGTGGAAATCCCAGTGGGTGCAACAAAGGATCAAATGATAAGCCTTATAGAGGCGACAGTCCCAAGGCAGGTCGGGAAACGACTTTCTTCTAAAGGTATGTCAAATGAGCAGTTACTTAACGAAATGAATGTGTGGAAGAAAACATTGGCGGAGCGAACAGTCTCTCGCCAACTAAAGGATGGCACATATTCGTATAAAGATACCGACATGGGTTTAAAGGTTCACCATGGAGCTGGGAACATCATTGTCAGCGTCCAAAAGAATGTTCAAAGGAAGTTAAAAGGTGATATGCGAGCAGAACAGCGAGCAAAGGATATTGGGAAAAGAGCAATAAAGCGTTTGGATGAGCTTGGAATTAAAGAATCTGACCAAAAGACGATCTTTTGGGCGGCCGCCGGACACCAAAAATCCTTGGATAAAGTTTCGACCTCTAAAGAACTGACAGAGGGGTTGCGATATTTCCAAGATCAGTTCGCCATTGCTGGTGAATATGGGCTAAAAGAAGGTGTTATTGAAAGCCTGAAAGAAAATTATTGGCCGGGGATGTACAGGGGGGATGCGAAAGAAAACCGTGAAAAGGTTGATGCCTACACTAAAAGGAATAAAGGGTATTTTGAAAGCCTAGAGCTTACTCCCGGTTCTCCTAGAGCCCGAGAAAAAGTATTTGAAACTCCAGAGCTGGCTGAGGCGGCAGGGTTAGAGCCTATTTATAATATTCCCTATGCACTGTCTAAGTGGTGGCAATCTGTTGGAAACGCCGCTAATTCTAAATCTTTTATCCAGAACATGAAGGACATGCCCGGTTTCCCCGATGGGGAGTCGCTAATTACTAGGAAGAATATAAAAGGTTATATACCAATAGAGAGTACTGCACTCTCGGAGGCAATGACCGGACACCCCAATAATAAGATTTATGCACATCCAGAGATTGCCAGTGAAATAGCTCATCTGTATAACCCGTGGAAGCCCAAAGACCCGACCTATGCCGCCGCTTACGCTAAGTATCAAAAGATACGATCTAACTTTAAAAGACTTATCATGATGAACCCGGTTATACACGGGTGGAATATTTACTCCGATGCCTTTGATGAGCTATGGCTCAGTAGCTGGAACAATGCTTTTCCTGTTTTTAAAACCGCAAGGCTTACAGGGTTCACCCCAATACCATTTTTAAGGGCACCGGAATATGGAGCAAAAACACTGTTCGACCCAACCGGAGCACGGGGTAAGGCTAAACTTGAGAAGATGTATAAACAATGGGGATTTGATGGTACCACAGATGGTCTAAGGGATTTGATGGCAAGACATGGTGTCAATACGGAAGGTCACGGTCTTGATCTGGAAACACATTACGGCAAGCTTTTCCCAGAGCTTCAAATGAATCCAGATGTTACCGCTAATAAGTTCTCCATCAGTAAGATAAGAGACTATTCTGATCAATTACTGTGGGGTCGGATCGTAGGTGGGGCTCAGGAAGCTGTATTTGCAATGAAGTATGCTCATTTTATGGGTACGAAGAAAGGCACAAAATTACTAAAGAAAGGAAAGGGTGAGTATTTTACCAAGGAAGAGGCTGGTGACATGGCCGCTCATTACGTCAATGATCTTTTTGGTACCACTGGCAAGGAAGTGTTCACCCCTACAGAGGCGGCAACCCTTAATATGATGTTTTTTGCAAGGAACTGGACGATCAGTAACCTGAGACTAATATCTGGTGCACGAGGCACAACAGACCCAAACGCCAAATTTCTTGCACACAAGGGCTTAACCAAAGAAGAAATGTCAGCCATGCAGGGTGAGTATGCAAAGCACTTGGTCAAAGGTGTGATTGGTATGATGGGTATGACTACCGCTTTAAACTACATGGCCACCGGGACAGAAGGATTTACAAAGGAGTTTGACGAAACTAAGGCGCAGTGGTCACATGAGAATCCAGAGGGTCACAGGCTTGATATGAATTTAGGGCTAAAAGATAAGAGGGGTCGGCAGATTTACGTGGTTCCACCTATGTTCAGGTACATCCGTGACTATTTTAGCTGGTATGGCGAGCCGGTTAAGACGTTCTTCAATAAGTTAGAGCCAGTGACTAAGAATGTGCTAGAGCAAACAATGAATTATTCCCAATGGTCAAGACAGCCTATTGCCAAGGAAGAGGGATTCGCTGGTCTAAAACAAAGATTTAAATATTCCTTTGAGGGCCTTACACCGTTTGGACAGTATGCTCCCGGCGCTAGGGAGTTTGGCTATACACTAACTGGAGAAGAGCATTTACAATCTAAAACCTTTGCCCAGCTTATTACACCATGGTTTGGAACATGGGTCAGGCACGGAGCCGCTGGCGGTAGAGAGGGAGAGCTGATAAATGAGTATCTACGTGAGATTGGGATCAAGCGTGATGAGGTTGACATTTATATTGACGAAATGATTATGTCCGGTGACATTGCTGGAGCCATCCAAGAGATGATCGGAAAGAAAAGATATAGAACCCTTGAAGGTATGCGTGACAGGGTTCGCAAGTTCCAAAATCCCTTCCACTATAAGTATACCACCCTGCTTAACCGGAAGCGTGGAGAGCGTTCACCTTCACATTTCAGAAACTGGGTACGAACCCACCACCCAGAAGACTGGTCGGCATATAAC
>Ga0208684_1001110_pt1 | contig 15325 bp, 11 predicted proteins | sample MalvireepMed_b05_FD_184245 | JGI IMG/M metagenome (GOLD analysis project Ga0208684, IMG submission 184245) | Marine viral communities from the Global Malaspina Expedition - Malaspina viral metaG DeepMed_b05 (SPAdes) (version 2) | ecosystem: Environmental > Aquatic > Marine > Oceanic | place... | reverse complement strand
AGACTATGCCCGTTATGAAAGAGATCCCGGCAAGTACTATGTAGACCTTGGTCTTCCCCCGGCTACCGTAGCTGCACAAGGTGGGTTGGCCGAATACCCGCGCCGCGACCTTCTGGTGGAAGGTCGAGGGACGGAGCGTTCCGATGACATCCCTGCCATGCTGTCGGACGGTGAATTCGTGATGAACGCAAAATCGGTACGGGGGGCCGATCCCAGTGGAAGGGGTAACCGTTATGCAGGGGCAAATAATCTCTACAACATGATGCGTAACTTCGAAATGAGAACGTAGTCATGGCGACCACCACACAAATTATCCGCGAAGCCCCTGAAATAGAGGCCCTAAAGCGCGGCCTCATAGAATCAGCAAAAGGCCTCGTTGAAGGCTATACGATAGACCCCGATACAGGGGCACGGGTGCCTGTTACAGGTGGTGGCAGGCAGGTACTTCCTCCCCAACAGATAGCAGGCTTTGAGCCCCTTCAGCAGCAGGCTTTCGCACAGGCACAGGCTCCGGGTGGAATTGGCGGTTATCAGCCTTACATGGCACAGGGCAGGGGTACACTTGGAACGGGTCTCGGAACGCTCGGAACCGGGCTCGGGACCTTGGGCACCGCTGCCGGGACCTTGGGGCAGGCTCCCACGGCAATTCAGGCGGCGCAGGCGGCAATTCCCGGAACCGGGGGCCTTTTTGCGCCATCCGACCTGTCTGCCTACATGAACCCCTACCAGCAGAGTGTCATCGATACGACGATGGCGGAACTCAATCGTCAGGGCGACATTGCACGAAATCAACTGGGTGCCCAAGGCGTTGGCGCGGGAGCCTATGGCGGAAGCCGCTTCGGCATTCAGGGCGCGGAACTGGATCGCAACCTGCAGGATGCACGTGCCCGCGCCCTTGCACAGCTTAACCAGCAGAATTACGGCCAAGCCTTGCAGACGGCACAATCGGCTTACGAGCAGCAGCAACAAAGGCAGCAGCAACAGTCCCAGCTTTACGGCGGCATAGCCCAGCTTTACGGTGGGCTGGCAGGCCAGCAGGCCGGGATCGGGGCACAGCAGGCGGGGATCGGAATGCAGCAGGCGGGAATCGGGGGCCAGCAACTTGGTGCTGCACAATTAGCTCAAGCCACGGGCCTGAGAGATATTAGCACGCTCGCGCAATTCGGTGGGCAACAACAGGCTCTTGCGCAAGCCCAACTTGACGCAACACGCGGAAACCTCCAAAGGCAGCAGTTCGAGCCGTATGGCCGCTTGGGCTACCTTTCGGACATCTACAAGGGAGCGCCGTCAACAACCATGAGCCTGGGCTCACAACTAACGCCGCCACCTCCGCAACCTTCGACAATACAACAATTCGGGAGTCTCGGAGTGGGACTTCTCGGCACCCAAGCCGCCATGAAGCAGTTAGGTGGAGGCGCTGGAGGCGGTGGTTTATTCGGCTAATAAATCGTTAGGAATTAATCATGCCAGGAATCTACGATAGACGACTGTTCCGGATGGCAAACGGGGGAATCATGCCCCCACCAGCACCTATGGGTGCGCCGCCTATGGGTCCACCCCCGGTACCGATGGGTCCACCCCCGGCACCGATGGGTGCGCCACCAATGGGTCCAGCTATGGGAGGTGAAGTGCCTCCTGGAGCCATCGAATCCGCCAAGCGTGATTTCCAGGAACTGGCACAGGAAGATCTCATTACCGCAGTCGGCGAAGCCGTGGACGAGGAGGTGGGACGCAGTATCGATAGCCTCGATTCGGCGGGCGACTTCCGTGACATAATGAATACCGTCTGGGAAGACGACGCCGACATCGATGCCTACCGCACAAAACTTGCCGAGGTCGTCGGCTGGGAAGACGCAGACCGCACCCCGGATTCAGTGCTGGCTCTGGTCCAACCCACCTTGCAGCTTGCGGCAATCGATCAGGGCATTGGTGCGTTGATGCAGGAGGAACTGACTGAAGTAGAAGGCCTTGGAGGCGGCATCGTGGGTCTTGCAACGAAAAGCGCCGATGGCATGGCCGCTGAGACGGGCGCTCTGGTGAATGCCGTGAGTGGCATGTCACCGACAGACCGGCCAGAGGGAGCGGAAGATGCGCCCATCGATCCAATGATGCTTGAGGCGATGATGCAAGGTGCGGGGCCCATGGGCCAAGGCATCGTCTAGGAGCGTCTTATGGCACGACAACCGCTCAGAACTAGTGGCATAGGAACGGTTTTATCACCAAGGTTTCAAACCTATGTAGACATGGTGGAGGCCCTCCGTGACCAAAATCGCGGGATACCAATGGCTACGGACTGGGCCAAAGTCCGTAAGCAGGAGGGTGAACTCGCAAAATACCTTGGCACCCCGGACTACGCTGGACGGGATCAGGAAGCGACTGATCTTGCCAAGCTTCAAATGGCACTTGCCGTAGCGGGACGCGGCTTTGCTGGCATGGGCGAAGCCCCACGTCCCGGCGAATCTGCCATATCAACGTTTGGAAGAAGCGTACTAGCTCCAATCGCACAGGATGTGTCTCCGATTGCTGCACGACTGAGTCAGGAGCGTCGGGCCACGAAGGCTGCACGGGAGCAGGAAGAACGTCAGTTAAAGCTTGCGGCTTTTAAGCATTACCAGACACAGGAGGCGGAAAGGCAGGCCACGGCACTAAAACTGCTTCCGAAGCCCGGGGACATCGGTAAGGCAAACTGGACGAAAGGGAATAATTTAACGGTTAATAAGGCGGCGCTAGCAGAACTCAAGAAAAAGTATCCAAACCTGAAAGCCAAAGTAGGCGATACAGTTACCACGCACTTTGATAAAAATAACAAAGATACTCCCTGGGAATTCCGATTAAAAGGCACAGTGATTAAAGGGATAACAGAATTTTTACAGGCACAGGCGCTTGGTTCCGATCAAAAATGGCCTGAAAAAGGAAAAAGGTTTGGCAATAAATTTTTTGAGATTACGACGGAAGATACTGAAGGAAACCCTGTAGGATATATAGTTTATCCTTGGGAAACCACACCCGGACAGGTTTCGTTTAAGAAAGCACCGTCGGGTATGGATTTAACCACCGACGAGATAACGAAGTTGCGTTTGATAACGCCAGATGAGACTACCGCCAAAATTTTGCGCCCATCCATAGTAGCTCAGTTCAAGGAAGTGATAGGTCGGCAGGGTCAACTTGATGCAGATATTCGCAAAGCGTTAAATAAACAGACACTTACAGGACCTGAGATTCTGGACCTATCGAAGCTTGGTAGAGATGCCCGAGAGAAACGTCTTCAGAACATTGTTCTCGGGCGCGTCGGAAAACTTAGACCCGCCATCAGTGCTGTGCCGTCTCCCGAGGCACGCACTGATCGGGAGATAGTCGCTGATCCAAGAGTGGTGGCGGATCCAAGAGTGAAGACCTTGATCTCACCCGCAGGTGTTCGGGGCGCACAAGCGCCTCCAGTGGTTCCTCCGATAATATTTAATCCATGGGCTGGACGAGATCTTCAACTAGGTCACGGCAGTCATCCAGGTTTATCTAGGAAAATTGAAAAGTCCGAGTTCCAACGGGCCAACCAGAACTGGGAGACGGTGCGAAGGGACTTCATGGACCTTTATCCGGGGCAGCTTCCCGGAAACGATGAGGAGATGGTCCTTCTGTTCAGTGGGCTCTGGAAGAATCTGCCTTCTATAGCACCCGATCAAAAGGCCGTGACGTTAAGCCCGGACGCTTGGCGTTCCCAGTTCGCAGAAGCCTTGAGTAAGTACAACGCCGCCAGTAAGGAGTGGACGGACGCTTCCGCACTAGAAATAGGAACGGGGACACGTAAGAAAAACCTTCAGGATGAGGTACAGGATACAATAGATGTTATGGACGACAATGTGATCATGCACAAGTTCAGTAGGCAAGGCGGCGCATGGTTCCTGGACGGCGGCTGGCTTGCCGAGTTTCGAGGGGGAACTCTTGGGGAGCTTTGGGAGACATGGACTAAGAGCGATGGTGAGGAAGTGCAATGGCCGACGGCGAAATGGCTCGAAGTTATGAAGCCGGACGACCAACTGGATGAAAAACAGAAGCGATTGAAATATGCGGCTTTCGAGGCCATGAGAGGCCAAAGTAAATATTACGGTGATAAGGAGGGTCGTCAAATAGGGCTTTCGGAATTCGAACAAGCGGCTGAGTATCTGGGAGCCTTGCATCGTTACAGGGCCAGAGCCTTCCAGTTGATCGATGATTCACGGCCTTCCGACAAGGACATAGAGATCTTGCTTGAAGCCTTTGTTGGTACTAGAGATTCCAAAACCGTGATCTTCCAGAAACTTGCGGCGTTGCAACGATTCCATGCCACTAAACTAAACAGGCTTGTTAAAAACAACCTTCGCAGGGCGGCTTTCTCACCCGACACCCTTATTAACCTCAACCATCTGTCACGCGCTCTGAATCGTTCAGCAATTCGAGACGTGGACCGGAGTGGCAGACCATTGGCGCGTCCAAAAGCGATGGCGGATCTTTTCCAGCAAAGCGCCCGCACCATTTCCAATGCCGCCGATGCTGCTTCACGAGTGATTATTCCAGGCTACAGGAGAGGTGCTCTCTCTCCGTTGTCGAAGAGCGTTGATGAGAACACCACTGCCGATCTGTACAGAAAGCTTGAAGACGCCGCTACGGCAGCGTTCCCTGGCCTAGCTTCGGAAGAAGCCGTCAAAAAATTCCTTTACGAAGGTCTGCACCTGAAGCAGTTTAGGAGTTCTTTTACATCAGGTCGTACTCCTCCGGGAGCCGTCCGGGAGAAGGACGGCTCCTATACTCTGTTGCCAGACTAGTGGTTGCAAGGCAGGTTTGACACATGTCCTCGATCTTAGACATTCAGATCCAGAGTGTCCTGGAGAGGCCGGAAGCCTACGATTTCAATATTCCGGGTTCCCACCGCACTTATGCAGACGTCCTGACCGACCCGGAAGCCACAACTCCCGATTTACTGGAGGTGGTCGACCGGTTTCGTACAGAACATGTTGATGCTCCTCCCGCCGCCATCAGCGAGGACGATCCCGATGCGTTGCTCTGGCTTCCGCCAGAGGTAGGAACTCTCACGAGCCAAGTGGTTTCTCCACTTGGGGAAAAAGACCCTGCCCGCGCACGATTTGGAACACCGGAGGCACCTCCCGGTGGTCTTGGCCCCGGAGAATTTGTAGATTCCGGCGATGGCCTTGGCTACAGCTACGAACTCGAACGAACGCAAAGCATTCCCTTAACGATAAATTTTGGTTCGCTTGCCAATGGGAAAAGAGTTGACGGCAAATTCCTTCCCGGAAAACCAAGACCTGGATCACAGTCCATTACGATCAATCTTCCTCCGGGGATGCGTCCAGATGAAATTCCGGAGCACTATTGGGACAAGATACTTACGTTTGCGAGAGGTAAATTCCCTGTCGAAATGAAGAAGGCTCGGGAGTTCCAGAGCCTCTTGGAAGTGTCAACCAAGGGAGTCGCCAGAGAAGCGGTAAGTCTGATTCCGGCGATAGCGGACATGCCCTACTTGGCCGCTCGCGGTCTTGACTGGATATTCAGTCCCGTAGGAACAAACACGCTGTACCAAACAACAAAAGAAGCCCTCAAGCCTCTGGGTGATGCGGCGGGCTTGCCTCCAGCAACGACCTCTTACCTGTTTGATCCGCCGAAACCGTCCGGGGAAGTTTTTCAGAAATATTACCCACGACTGGGAGAGAGAATAGGCTTATATCCAACAATAATGCCCGGTTCGGTGTGGAGCCAACTGACAGGCACCAAACCCATTATAGAGCCGGGTCGGGAACTGGCGACGATACACCATGATTTTGGAAAGCTTCTGGACGGCGTTCTCCAAAACATGGATATGCCTCATTTACTCACCGGAGAGGTGGAAACGGAGGCGCAAGAGATTGCTGACCTTATTGGCAAGGTTATGGGCGGTTCTCTTGGTTTCTCCGGTGTCACCAAGGCATCGGCCATGCTGGCCGTCAGAGGGATGACGGCTCAACAACTAAGACAGAAGGGTAAGCTTCAACAGGCTTTGTATGGAATCGCCAACAGTCCCGAGATTACTTATTTAAAAGGCGGCGAGCGAAAATTTACCATCCCTGGTGGCCTTGTTTACGGAGCCAAGGACCTGCTCATATCGGGCACGGCGGTGGGTGCCATGATCATGGCACCCGAAACCTGGGGCGAGAGCGGAAAGTTACTGGCAGGTTTAGCCGCCCCTCTTTCATTAGGCGCGGTAAGAAGCCTTGTGCAAAAGGCGACGGGTGGAGCAGACATTCCGATCATAGGCGGTTTTCTTGAAGCGTTTTCTTTAGGAGGGCAGAAAAGACTTGCTGGCCGGTTCATGGCAGAGACCCCTGGAATAAGGGAGAATCCACGTCTCTTTGTTACCCTGATGGAGAATCTTGACGACGTGCCCAAGAAGGCGGGACAAGATGAACTTGTTACGACACCTGCCTATTTCAACACGGTTTCCGATGAACTTCGTCTGGCCGAAGAAACATGGGCTTCCCTTCGGAAACAAAATGTTCCTGAAGCCCAGATAATAGAGCAACTGTCCCAGAATCCTGTCTACGGAAAATATTTCAATGAAATTCCCATATTCGAAGGTCTTCCGGGGGAAGTCACGCTTGAAAAACTTGCACAGATACGCGCAGGAACGAAAGCTATTTCAGATGGCTTGTTTGGAGCGATGCACTGGCTGGCTTCCGGTTCGCCCATAGGAAATGAAGTCCTGAGATCGGCGGGAGAGCGTCTGCGCACGGCAGAGGAGGTATGGAAAGATTTTGGTGCGAAAATAGCGGGGGATCCTGCGGACACCGCAACTTACGTGCAGGAAGCGGTGACCAAGCTGGACGACCTCATCACGCAAGCACTTGGAGATCATTCGGCAGATGCCCTTCTTTACAAACGACTACTGGAACTGGCGGAAGATAGTGACCTCGTAGCGAAGAACCGGATGGCTACTGGGGAAAGAGGTATACAAGCCCTTCAGAACGCTTATCGCGAGACTCGGGAAATAGAAAGTGCGCTGTGGAAATATCTTGGCGCAGATCAGGTATCCATTGCTCCCGAGAACATGCGTTTGATCGGGGACAAGGCTGCGGAAATAATACTCGCAACACCTGCGGCACAACGCGACCAGATCCCTGCACTAATATATCGGTTGTCTGGCACAAGACGCCTGATGTCCGAGGAGAAACTGGCGGAATTGGCAAAAGGCACCGGGGTGGATGCTTCTGTTCCCAAGAGCATTATCTCGTTACGTGCTAAAATAGAGGCTTTGGAAAAAGGACGCGAGACAAAATTACTTCCAACAGTAGCCGAGGACGCTCTTCTCGCACAGCAACAAAAAATTGTCGATGAAAGCACTGCCACTATAGATGCTGCAATGGCGAGATCGCCGGACTGGTATGCAAGCGGTCGTGGGCATTCAAGGGGGAGCGCGGCGGAAGCTGCCGAAACTGCCAGAAACAAGGCCCTTGAAAAGATTGAGGGTGTCCAGAACAAGATCAGTCAGAGATCTCTGGAGTTTGATAGCAAGATCGAAATGGAGAGAACCCGACTTGCTTCTTATGAAAGACAGTTGCTTCCCACACACACGGACGAGGCCGTTGCACCTCCTCCAAACGGGATTCTAGATGACGTAGATACTCTGGAAGAGGTGACCGCAACACGTGGTGTATTGCTAGAGGTCGCAGACAAAGCCCGTGCGAAGAATGCATTAAATTCCTCGCGTCTAGCCAATGATATGCAGAGATACATCGTAGATGAATGGCTTCAAAATCCAGACCTGTTTGGAACGATGCCTGCTGAAACGAGGGCTGCATACGACATGGCGCGTACCTTCAGCAAGGATCTGAATGACAGGTTTACAAGAGGCGTGGTTGGAGAACTTCTTTCTACTGATCCGGGCCGCGAGCTTAGTGGTACTGCGACACAAGCCCTGCAAAAAATAGTGGCCGACAGTATCCAAACTGATCGAAGAGTACCGTCCGGGAGCGTCTCCGAATTCGAGGCTGCTCTGGTTGAAGCAAAAGCTCCTTTCATACAGCGAGTCGGAGAGGATTGGGTAGTTGACCCTGACGCATCCCTTACTCCCGGCATCGAGGGAATAACCTGGGAAAGAATACTGACCGACGATAACGTACCTCTCTCGTCAGAGCTTTTAAGAGAGGAGCTTTTCAACAGACTGGCTCTTGTCGCCTTTGATAGGACCGGGTATGTGAAACCTCAAGCCATCGAGAGTTTCTTGAATACGCTCACCGTTCCCATAGCCAGGGTTGCGGAGGATTTCCCGGACTTTCGTCAAGAAATACAAGCACTAGCGACCAATGGTGAAGCTCTGGCCGTGCGCCACAAGGCGCTTCTAAACCCGACCAAACGTTCGATGGATGAAGCTCTTATTAGCGGAGACTTGGACAAGCTCAAGCCCACTATACAAGCAGGCATAATAGCCCGTAGGGCACAGGCGGATTACACCGTTACAAGATCCATTCTGGATGTCGATCCCCACGTCTTAGCAGACAGTCTGTTGAAAGAGCCGAATAAGCTTCAAACCGACATCGATACCATTTTACAGATGCTGAATAAGGATGACACCGGCAGGGCTTTGGCGGGTTTCAGGCAAGCTTTCTGGGATGAACTTAGCAGATCGATTCGAAGCTCTCCGGAAAAGGCGCTTAGAATGCCGGGGGAACAGCCCCTTGACCCCGGCGCGATTGGTAAAGTCCTTACCGAACACGAACCTGCGCTACGCAAGATATTTAGTGACAACCTGGGACGGATGCCGGATGGCACCCCTATCACGACCTATGACATGTTGCGGATGTATGGCGATGAAATAGCTATAGCAGCGGCTGATGTTGCAGGAACAGCAGCAGGCGCGAGACCGCGAGACATAACTGTTAATGTGGACTGGAAAGCGGCGGAATTTATTCGCAATGCCGGTCGAATTGTCGGTGTAAAAGCGGCGGGTTGGACGGGAGGACCCGCTCTTGTCATGGCTGGCGCGGGAGGACGTGCCGCGAACCGGCTTTGGGAGATGGGGGGTGTAGATGCCGTTCACCGCTTTCTCGGCGAAGCTATAGTAGACCCGGCCCTTGCTCGCGAATTACTCGTTGATACTACGAGACTTAGCAAAAAAGGACGCTTCATTTTTGATAAGCGGATCAACAACGCCGTAGCGCCCTTCTTATATTTAGATTACCCCGGCACTCCCGCAATGCTTGGAAAAGAAGCACTGCAACAGGAGATAGAAAGAGAGAGACTACTCCGTGAAGGAGGGCCGGACGAAATTATTTTGGATCCCGAGACCAATCGATATGAAAGAGTGCCTTCTCGGAGAAGAAAGGCTCCATCCGAAACTACCCCGGCTCCCTCCAGACCTATATCTCCAGCTTCTATCCTTAGTCGAACGGGTCTCCCGTTTGCACATCCGTTACTACAAACTCCCCCGCCGCCGGTACCGGCTCCAACTCCGCATCCGTTTCTACAAACTCCCCAAGCGTCCACGCCCCAAGGCCAAGCGTCCACGCCCCAAGGCCAGATCAACCCTCAAACAATGGCCGGGTTGAGAGATCTGGGTATACCTCTCTTCGCAAACAAAGGCGGCATCGTCTCCCTCCCATGTAAACCCCGGCAGCTCGTAGGATGAAACTTTCGGAACACTTCTCGCTTCAGGAGCTGACGAAATCCTCGACGGCGGAACGACGCGGCATTGCCAACGAACCCGACGACGAGGCGGTCGAAAACCTGATCATGGTGTGCGAGATGGTCCTCGAACCCGTCCGGGAGCAGTACGGCATTCCGTTCATCCCCAATTCCGGCTTTCGCTGTCTGGAGTTAAACCGCGCCATCGGTTCGTCCGACCGGTCTCAGCACACCACCGGAGAGGCCGTCGATTTTGAAGTGCCGGGGATCTCCAACAAGGAGGTCGCGCTCTGGGTCAAGGACAACTGCAAATTCGATCAGTTGATCCTTGAGTTCTACAAGGAAGGCGATCCGGCGAGCGGTTGGGTTCACTGTAGTTATGTCATCGAGGGTGAGAACCGCGAAAGCGCCCGCATCTTCGACGGTAAGACGTGGAGCGATCTAGTTTAAATATGATCCCTGCTTTATCTCAAGAATGTATCCCCATGAAACGTTCTAAATTCATCCGGCGAATGACCGCCAACGACAACATGTCTGCGTGAATAGAGTTTCCCGAGCCTTTCCCAGTAATCCTTCCGAGATTCAGGTTTGTCGTTGTACATATAGAAGGCTGGGGCACCGTAAGTAGACTCATCTTCAAACCACACGTCCTTAAACGTAGAGGGGTGCTGTTTGAAACGAATCCTTGCCCTCGGTATTTCCTCATACTCACGATTAAAAGCAGTTAACAAGAAGGTGTCGTCATCGTCCTCTACAAAATAGTATGGAACCAGTATGCGGTATGCCTGCAACATAGATTCGTGCTTCATTTTAGCCACTCCCTCACGTCTTCACCCAGAATCTGATCTGCAATCCGGATCTTCGACCGTAGCGCCCCGACGATCTTCTCGTCTATCGTGCCGGGGGACAGCAAGTCCACATAGGTGACCTTGTTTTCCTGCCCGATCCGGTGGGCGCGGTCCTCGCTCTGGACCCGCAACTCAAGGTCATAACTATTAGAATAGTAAATCACGGTGTTGGCCGCAGTGAGGGTCAAACCAAACCCCCCGGTTTTGGGGTGCCCCACGAGGAAACGTAACTCCGATTGCCGATCCTGAAAGATTTCCACGATCTGTTGGCGCTCGGAATCAGGGGTTTCCCCGTGGAGCAATGCGACCGATTGTACGCTATACCGGTCGCGCAGGGCCTCGCCAATCGAGCGGATGTCCATGGTCCACGTCGCCCATATGATTGCCTTACCCTGTATCTCGTCACAAATGTTTAAAAGCTCATCAAGCCTGTTCGACGGCAACTCGTTGACGACGCCATCGTCGTCAGTCAAATGTCCCAAGCAAATTTGCTGAAGCCGCATGATCTGCGTCAGGACGTTCTTGGTCGTTGCCAGTTCGCCGTTGTCGAGACGCGCCAGTGCCAGATGCTTCATCTGCACGTAGGCGTCCGACTGCTCTTTTGTCAGTTCCACGCTCCGGGACATGTAAACCTTGTCCGGGAGATCCAGACAGTCCTCCTTGCGGACGCGGTAGGAGTGCTCCTGAAGCTTTTCGGTCAGCTCGTCCAGCCTACGGAATCCGACGACATGATTGAAAGAGTGACTTCCCAAGGTGCGGCGCTGCACGATGGCGTACCTGCCCTGAAAGGCATAGAAGCTCCGGAAGCCAAGAATGCCAGGGTCCAGGAATTCCATCTGGCTGTACAAATCCATGGGGCTTTTTGTGACGGGTGATCCCGTCAGAATGCGCCGCATTACAGCACCACGGCCCACGGCACAGATTGCCTTGGTGCGCTTGGCCTTTCGATTCTTTATAGTAGTGGACTCATCCACCACCATGAAGGTCTTGAATTTCTTGACGAAGAACTCCGCAACATCGACGCCTTTCTTGGTTGAGAATGCCTCGACATTCATCAAAAGTATTTTGAGTTCATTGGAATCTTCGTATAACTCCATCAACTCCTTCCGTTTCGCCTTCGTCAGGCTGGGCTTCCACAGGACTATTTTTCTGGGGATGCGCTCCGGGAGATGCTTGTCGATCTCCGGAACCCAGTTTGCAATAACACCTTTGGGGGCGGACACTAGAATAAAATTGATCCGGCCCTCCTCGAAATTAAAAGCCAGAGTGTCGATGACGACCTTCGTTTTTCCAGTGCCCATGTCCATCAGAAGCGCATACACGGCGCTTTGGCAACTCGCTAGGAAGGCCTCGCGCTGGTGTTCGTAAGGCTCTGTGAAATAAATATACTTCATGGAAGATTTTTCTTGCATAGCCCGAGCTATTCACATATATAGATTGGTGATGGTTATGTCAACCATCGATGAACGAAACGTGAAAAGGTATTAGTTATGAACGACTTACTAGCAGAAATGGCATCCGATTCCGGAGTTGCCGCAGACAAAATCGATCAACTCAAGAAAGGCGACCTAGATGGCGTAGCGCGTCTTGCCAACGAGGCCGCTGCTCTTGAGGAGAAAATCTTCGACGCCGAGCAGCGGTTGAAGGCGCACAAGAAAGCCTTATACGAGATCACCGATCAGCGCCTTCCGGAAGCCCTGGAGGAAATGGGGCTTCAGAAGTTCACCCTGACAGATGGTTCCGAAATCTCGATCAAGCCTATTTACGCGGCTTCCATTCCAAAAGACAGGAAGGAAGAGGCGTTCCAGTGGTTGCGTGACCATGATTTCGGTGACCTTGTGAAAAACAACATCACGGTGACGTTTGGCCGGGGCGAGGATGAGACGGCAAAAGAGTTTGTCAGCTTGTGCGGAGCCCAAGGTTTCGTTCCAAGTCAGCTCGAAAAGGTTGAGCCCATGACTCTGAAGGCGTGGCTCAGAGAGCGAGTGGAAACGGGTGATGCAGTGCCTCTGGATCTTTTCGGTGCTTTTATCTCAACGCGAGCAACAATCAAGAGGAGGATTAAGTGATGGCAAAAGCAGTGACGAAGAACGGCAACGGCAAGAAAGCAGCCGTGATGAAAATGGATATGTTCGCAGAGGATGCGGGCGCGGGCGTCGATAATTTGGGAAGCGACGATCTTGCAATTCCGTTTCTGAAAATCTTGCAAAAGATGTCTCCCGAACTGGATGACATCGAAAACGCCAGGGCGGGCGACCTCTTTAACACGGTCACCAAGGAAGTCGTGAAAGGCGGCGACGGCGTTCGCGTCGTAAACTGCGCTTACACTCTTCAGCACATCGAGTGGGAGCCTCGCGGCACCGGGAGCGGCGCACCTCACGCCATCTATTCGGCGGGAGACGCCCTTCCCAAAACCGAGCGCGGCGACGACAACAAAGACTACGTCGTTGACGGGTCCGGTCGCTATTTGGAGCGTACTGCACAGCACTATGTCCTTATTGTTGATGCGGACGGCATGACGCAGCAGGCACTGCTGCCCATGAAGGCCACGCAACTCAAAAAGTCCAAGCAGTGGAACAGCGCCATCAAGACTTTGAAGATGAAGGATGCTAATGGTGACCTGTTCACTCCGGCGAGGTGGAGCCACATCTGGCATCTTGAGTCCGTTGGCGAGGAAAACAAGAACGGTAGCTGGCATGGCTGGCAGATCTCAAAGGATTCTCAGATCGAGGACCCGAACCTCTACGCCGAGGCCAAGCACTTTGCTCAGTCGATCATGGCCGGACAGGTGAAAGTCAAGCATGTTCAGGAAGGAGATAGTCTCTCCGACGACGACGTGCCCTTCTAGGATTACGGGGGGAGGAGAGATCCTCCCCTTTTTTCCGTTATGGATTCCACAGACAGATTTGCTCGCGTTTTCCGTGGCCTCGACCGCGCCTACGGTGCCGTTGACCTGACCAAAAAGGATGCCAGCGGAAAGCAGCAGGGCATCTACAAGATTGTCCGCGAACCACGGACCAAGGCCGTTTTCGAGGCCCACCTGAAGGGTGAGGTGAGTATCGGGGTTGTCCCGATCAACGAAGAGAACGTCTGCTTCTGGGGCGCAATCGACATCGATTCCTACCCCCTCGACCATCAAGAGATTGTCCAGCGCGTCACCAAGCTTCAGTTCCCGCTCATCGTCTGCCGCAGCAAGTCGGGCGGCGGGCACCTGTTCATGTTCCTCACCGAAGCCGTTGACGCCGAGAAACTTCAGCACAAGCTCAAGGAACTCGCCAGCGAGCTTGGCTACGCCGCTAGCACCGAGATCTTTCCAAAACAGATCAAGCTTCTCGTAGAGCGCGGCGATACCGGCAACTTCCTCAACCTCCCCTACTTTGATGCGGAGGGTGGCTTGCGCTACGCCGTCAAACCAGACGGGACCGCCGCCACGCTGGAAGAGTTCCTCGACATGGCCGAAGTCGCTGCCATCGGCGAGGACGACCTCGACGCGCTGTTATCCCAGCCCGTCGCACAGGTGGACGAGAAGCTGCCCGATGGTCCGCCATGTTTGCAGGCTCTCCTGCGACAGGGCTTCCCCGAGGGCACAAGAAATAACGGCCTCTTTAATCTTGGCGTCTACCTACGGAAGGCGCACCCCGACGATTGGGAGACGCGCATCCTCGAATACAACCAGAAGATCATGCAACCGCCTCTGGATCTCAAGGAGGTCAACCTCGTCGCCGAGCAAATCAAGAAGAAGGACTATCAGTACAAGTGTTCCGACCAGCCCGTCATCAATTTCTGCAACAAGGATTTGTGCCGCTCACGCAAGCACGGAGTCGGCGGCGGTGCCAACACGCCATCCGTTGCCAATCTGCGAAAGATGGACAGCGAACCACCGCTCTGGTTCCTCGATGTCAACGGAAGTCCGGTCGAACTCGACACCGAGGGCTTGCAGAGACAGCCTCGCTTCCAGGTGCTGTGCATGGATCAGATCAACTTCATGCCCCGGACGGTCACTCGCGCTGCATGGGAAGCCCAGATCAATCTCCTCCTCTCCCAGATGCTCCAAACAGAAGGCGCGATCATCTCGACGCCGGAAGACACGAGCCTTAGAGGTCAATTCTACGACCTCCTGGAAGAGTTCTCCACGCATATGCAAAGTGCGCTCGACAGGGAAGAGATCCTGCTCCGCCGCCCATGGACCAACGAGGAGGATGGCCGCACCTATTTCCGCCTCAAGGATTTCGAGGCCTACCTGAAACGCAACAAGTTCTTCGACTACCGTTCCAACAAGATCGCCCAGCGCCTGAGAGACATCGGAGGACATGCCGAGCAGTTCCGTATAAAAGGCCGCACCGTGCGCTGCTGGTCGATCCCGGCCTTCGCCCAGATCGACGAGGAATTTGGCACGCGCTTTGACGAGGAGGACGTTCCGTTTTGATAACCAACTGGCCCCAGTTACTCAGAGAGCTTCGCAAGGAACGTGGCTTCAGTCAGAAAAAGCTCGCGATAATCGCAAGAATGCCGCAGCGCACCCTGTGCGAATACGAGAATATCGAAACGCCGCACCAGCTCTCGGTCCAGAAAATCGAGAAGATCCTCGACGCGCTGGGCTACGAACTCGATGTCCATATGAGGCGCAAAAATGTTTAGATATTTCGGACCTCCCGGCACCGGCAAGACAACCACGCTGCTCAACAAGGTGGACGAGCTACTCGCTGGCGGCATGTCGCCCACCAACATCGGCTACTTCTCGTTCACCCGAAAGGCGGCGCACGAGGCAAGAGACCGTGCCGTCGCACGTTTCAACCTCGATGCAGAGGAAGACTTCGTTTACTTCCGCACAT
>Ga0208684_1001109_pt1 | contig 15325 bp, 24 predicted proteins | sample MalvireepMed_b05_FD_184245 | JGI IMG/M metagenome (GOLD analysis project Ga0208684, IMG submission 184245) | Marine viral communities from the Global Malaspina Expedition - Malaspina viral metaG DeepMed_b05 (SPAdes) (version 2) | ecosystem: Environmental > Aquatic > Marine > Oceanic | place... | reverse complement strand
GAGCCGCCGCCAGCAGGAAATCTTTGACAAGATCAAGAGCGAGAACACGCCTGAAATGGTGGAGCGCCGTGGGCGCTGGGCGCATGAGTATCGCACCCACCACCGCGAAACCGCTGCCGTCCTTGCCGCGTACTATTTGACTACGGGGTATTGGCTCAATATGGCTCGCGCCATTGTTGATGATGCTGAGTATGTGCCCCCGATGGACAAGTTTCAAAAGATGAGCCAAAACAAGTTTGCCGCAAAGGTGCTGGCCGCATGGCGAGCAGACCCGAAGTATCCCGTGGGCACATCGGTGATCGAGCGTCCCGGTAAGGTGCATCGGCTGAAAAAGGGTGGCATGGTCCTCTCGACCAGCGAGCCCATCGTTAGTGCGGCTGTGGGCTGCAAAATGTATAAGGTGCTGCCATACGATAGCACCGAGCCCGTTTTGGTCGAAGAAAGGTGCGTTAAACTTTTGCGCCGCGCCAAGGTAAAGTAAACCCTTAACATTTGCTTGACAACTCAAACCTTGACAAGCGCCCCATTCGGTGCTATATTATAGGTATAGAAAGGAGAAAATATATGTCTTGGTCTGGAACCGTCACCTGCTCACACTGTTACCGTCAGGGTCACAACAAGCGCAAATGTGAACGCCTCACAGAAAGCATCCTCAACGATTATAAGCTGTGGGCCGATGGCGTGAAGCGTCACGAGGACAGCCCGACGCAAGCCCAATACCACACCGAGCGTGCGGAACACTACCGTACTCAGTACATGAAGCGCACCAAGATCGATCCCGCGACTGGCGAGAAGGTCAAGAACAAGGTGGCGAAAGCCGAGCGCATGAAGAATGTGACCTGTGGCTATTGTCAAGACACCGGACACACACGCCGGATTTGCGAGGTAGTGAAGCGCGACAAGCTGGTATTCATCGAGGAATCTCGCCGTGTTCGCGCTGGTGCGCTTGAAAATGCCCGTGAGACTGGCATCGGTGTCGGTTCGATGTTGCCTATCCGTACCCATGGCTATCACGGCCCTGATCAGGAGTGGGGCACATACACATCGCTCCGCTATGTTAAAAGCGTGGACTGGAAGGCGGTTACTGCTGCTCAGGCTGGTCTGTGGGTTCACCATGTCGAGGCTGGCAAGCTGGCATCGGCTAACCAAAGTCGCTGGACCTCCCGTGACAAGATCCTGAACCTGCGGGAAAACTTTAACGAGGCCCGTAGCTACGCGGAATCCCTGAAACAACCGGAGCCCACCGCTTCGCTCATCCCATCGCTTGACCCGCCTGATGGCTGGCTGGAGTGTGAGCCTTCCACCATTGATATTGCGCGTCGGTTCCCTACCACGGGCGGCAAGTACGACAAGCGACGGACGCATGATTATAGCTGGCCTTCTGGCGAAACAGCACAAGTGATCCGGGATCTCGGACTTGAAGAACACTGGAAGGGTCGTTTTTAGACCTGACATTCACCTGACAACTTTCGCCTTGACGATCAGGGCGAGAGTGGTTATATTATAGGTGTAGGAAAGAGAAAGAAAAGTTGTCACCCGATGACAAAAACCTCTGACATTTACCTGACAACAAAATACTTGACGAAAAGACCTTACTGTGTTATATTTATAGAGTAAGGAAAGAAAACAACAACCCTCCCACTTTGGAGAAATCATCATGGCTATCGACTTTGCAACCTTCTTGACCGTCGCCCCTCATGTCCTCGACTCGCGCCTTCCGGTGCTCATCCGTGGCCGACACGGAGTCGGAAAATCCGAGGTGGTCTATATGATCGCAGAACAGCGCGAGTTGCCAATCGTGGAGCGTCGTGCCTCACAGATGACTGAGGGTGACTTGCTTGGTCTGCCCGACACGGCAGACACATCTATCAACGGTCGCAAGTGTACCACTTGGAACGCTCCCGACTGGCTTGTGACCGCATGTGAACAGCCTGTGTTGCTGTTCTTGGATGAGGTTGACCGTGCGACTCCCGAGGTTCGTCAAGGACTCTTTGAGTTGACCGACAGCCGCAAGATCAATGGCTGGAACCTTCACCCTGAGACTCTGATCGTCGCTGCCGTCAATGGTGGCGAGCATGGCGCTCAGTACCAAGTGGGCGAAATGGACCCGGCAGAACTTGACCGCTGGACCGTGTTCGATGTGGAGCCTTCTACCGAAGATTGGCTCAAATGGGCGAATGGCCGAGTGCCCTCTATCGTGTGGGACTTTATCAACCATAACCGCAAGCATCTGGAGCATGACAGCGACTTTGAGCCTAACAAGGTTTACCCTTCCCGGCGCTCATGGGCTCGCTACTGCGCGACTGCTGAACCATCGGGCGTGTTTGGTGAGGATGGGGATCGCGATCTTCTATTCAACCTCGCGACTGCGTTCCTTGGATTTGAGGCCGCCGTGTCCCTTCGTGACTTTGTTGAAAAGTACGAATGGCAGGTAACCATCGAGGATATTCTTGATGCCGGTGATCTCTCCAAGTGCGAAAAGTGGGGTATCAATGACCACGCCGCGATGATCGAAAAGTTTGAAGCCTCTGAGGTATTCAAGGAGGATCTGGCCGAGGATCAGATCGGTAACCTCGCGGAATACTTTGTGTCTCTCCCCTCCGAAATCGCCATGAAGCTGTGGACCGTTCTCGGTGACTCCGATAACATCAACAATGTTGTATCACTCCACAAGGCTGAAACCTCCGAGGGTACGCGAGTGAGCGATCACCTTGTCGAGATTCTTGGCGGGAACACCGAGGATTAAAATGCTCCATCGGTTGCCGCCGATTGACCGAGAACCGGAGGTAGGCGATCTGTGCAAGTTAAACGGCGCAGATGGTCAAGCCTTCCGGTTCCGAAGCAAACACGGGGTAGGGATGATCGTCAAGAAACATTTACACGAATCATCCCGCGCCACTCACTATGAGATCAAATGGTTAAAAAGCGAGGAACATATGCGATTTTTCAGGGATGATCTCATCATTATATCCGATGTGGACTGACAAACTTAAAATAGGTGACTTGATTTACAGTCGCCGCGACAACAAACCCGCGCTGATCCTCGACGCCGAGGAAACCGCACGCGCCAAGTACGGTGACATAGCTAACAAAAGGTGGCGGTTCAAGCTACATATTGATGGTGATCAGGGATGGCTGGATGAGGTTAAACTTAGAGCCTTATACAAACTACCTTGACATTTGCTTGACACAAATAACCTTGACTAACTGCCTTTAAGTGACTATATTATAAGGGTAAGGAGAAGAAATAATGTCCGATGACACTAAAAAGCCATTCAACCTCAACATGCACACCGCTCGCCTGTTGATGCGTGAGCCCTTCTTTGCTGCGCTCTCGCGCCGGATTGATAAGATTGCATCGACCGCGATCCCTACCGCTGGTGTGCGCGTCAACCCGGATAGTGGTCAGTTTGAACTGATGTATAATCCTGAGTTTATGGAGCAACTTAGCGACACCCACAAACAGGGTGTGCTGATGCATGAGTTTTACCATCTGATTTTTGAGCATGTGACGAGCCGCAAGCCTGCCGATGGCCTAAAGCGGATCGACAACATCGCTATGGATCTGGCGATCAACTGCCATATTTCCAACATGCTGCCGAACGAAGCAGACCCCGGACCGGTCATCGGCAAGGAGCCTATGAAGGCATGCATCCCCGGCGAAGGCATGTTCAAGGATCTGCCGTCCTACAAAAGTTATGAGTGGTATCTTGAAGCACTCAAGCAGATGCAAGACGAGCAGGAAAAAGACGAAGGCGGCGAAGGGTCTGGTGATCCTTTTGGTGATATGGACTCACTTGATGACCATGAGGGTTTCGGTGAGGTCGATGGTACTACTCAAGAGATCGCCAGCGAGCGTATGAAGGAAGCCATCAAAAAGGCCGCCGAGGAAGCAGAGAAGTCACGGAACTGGGGTACAGTATCCTCATCCATGCGTCAGGACATTCTTGACCGCATCCAGACTAAAATCGACTGGCGCAAGGTTCTGCGCTACTTTGTGAAAACCTCACAACGCAGCGACAAGCGATCCACTCCGCGCCGATTGAACAAGCGTTATCCTCGCGTCCATCCCGGCAAGCGCGTCCGTCGCCATGCCAAGATCGCGATCAGCATTGATCAATCTGGATCGGTGGATGATGCCATGCTTGCCGCGTTCTTCTCCGAGTTGAACAAGCTGGCCGAGATTGCCGAGTTTACCGTGATCCCGTTCGATACTGAGGTAGCCAAGGACAAGGTATATACTTGGAAAAAGGGTCAGACCAAAAAGACCGAGCGTGTGATGTGCGGAGGCACCTGCTTCGACGCGCCGACCAAGTATGTCAACGAAGGCAACTTTGATGGTCACATCATCCTGACGGATCTGATGGCTCCGAAGCCCATCCCGAGCGCGTGCCAACGCATGTGGATGACAACGGCAACCCACGCCGCTCGCCCCTACTTTTCAACCAATGAACGCATTATAGCTATCGACGCTTAGGGTGCGTTAAACTTTCCCCGGACATGGAGTAAAACAATGTCATTTTCAGGACCGAGACTAAACAACGATGATGTCATCAAGGCATGGCAAAATGGGCTAAGTGCCCGAAATGGTAGGTATTCTTTGAGTAGCGTATCATACCCGAATGGCCGCGCCGAGTTGTTCAGCTATGACTTAAAGATCGGAGAGCGTACCCCGGCTGGTGTTATGGTCATCGCTGACTTTACAGCGCCAGCCAAGGGTTTTCGATCTATGACAACCTCTTGTCATGTGAACCTTGCCAAGTACCAGACCGGCAACCCGGTGATCATGAATCCGCTGGTGTGGGAGTGTTCACCGATGAGCGAGAGCAAGCCCTTTTGAGATGACGAAGTTTAAGACCGGCGATCTGGTCCGTGTAAAAATGGGCACCCATCAGGAAGGCATGCCCGATCATCGGGTTGCGGTCATCATTGAAGAAGCGCCCATTGTTAAGGCGACTGGTGGAGTGGACAAGGTTTTAGGAGACTCACACCCGCAGGATATTATGCAGATTTTATTCCTGGGAGAAACAGAGCCCTTAAACTTTCATGTGATGTTCTTGGAGCACTTTACAACCTCTTGACATTTTTTACCTTGACGATAACCGCTTTCGCGGTTATATTATAGGTGTAGAAAGGAGAAAAATCTATGCTTACCGCGATCCCGCTTATCCGCACCGACGACGATTCTAACCTCACACCCATCGAGCGTACTGCCGTGGGATGCGAGCAGGTGATCACCGCTCTGATGATGCAGGCGACGATGACCGATCCGCAAGTGACCGACCAAGAGCGCGAGGTTTACACAACCCTGAGCGTTGCAACCATCGTACCAGCGGAGGCATAGCATGACCGCATATGAGATCAAACAGTACGATGAAAAGACTAAGCGGTATCATTTTTTAGCGATGATCAGCGCGAGAACCCCCGACGAAGCCAAACAAAAGTTTATCGAACGGGCAAACTATAAGCCTCGCAAGGGTTTTGTGCTCTTTGTGAAATCACCGGGATGCCTCTAAGATGGATCTGCCTATCGTTGTAACATGGCCGCCTCTGCTTTACACTGATCGATCCGGTCAGAAGTGGGCTGTGTCCGGTCAGCATTGGGTGGAAGTACCTGAGACTCTGACGCTGGACGAGGTTGGCAAGTATATGGTTGTGCGCGAGCGCGAAAGTGCCCCACAATCGTCCGAGGTTCGATCCTACGAGGTTCAAGGCAGCAAGGGGAACACCTACACTGTGACCGACAACGGAGGCACATGGACCTGTACCTGTCCCGGTTTCGGCTGGCGACGGAAGTGCAAGCATGTGGAGGCTCAGAAAGATGCAAGTCGGTGATCTGGTGACATATGCCTTTCAAGCTGCACGATGGCGCAAAGGTCAATCGGTAGATGTGGGCCTCGTTGTCGAAACAGGCAAGTGGACCGGCAACGCCGATGTTAAAGTTTTGTGGATGGGACCGGGTGCCGCATCGACCGAAGCGATCACGCAGAACCTTAGACTTGTTGACAAGTCCTTGACAAAATAACCCTTGACGATCACCGCTTTCGGTGCTATATTATAGGTGTAGAAAGGAAAAAACTATGCAACTCAATCGTGTACTCACCGCAGCCACCGCAGCCATCGCAGCCGACGCAGTTTGCTGGGGCGCTCTGGTATTTTTCGCCATTCACTTTTTTCAGTGCCCAGCGGCATAGGAGCAAAATGAACATTGATTTGACACCAGACGAGTTGTGTGCGCTGATGGATTGCGTCACCGGTCGCATCGACGATCTGACCGATTGCGCCATGTTTGGCGATGCCGACGAGATCGAAGGCGAGATTGAAAACATGCACGGACTTATCACCAAGCTGGGCGATGCGTTTGAGGCTTCCCGATGAAGATTGATTTGACAGACCGAGAGATTGAGTTGCTGATGGACTGCCTTGGCACCAACATCGAAACCATCAAGCAACGGCACACCGTTGAAGGAGCCGTGGCCGAACTGATCGAAGAACTTTTTGAGCTTGAGACTGATTTGCGCGAGGCTTTGCATCGTAAAGGTGACGGATGGGGCGATCCCGACGATCCCGATCTTTTGATGGACCCGGTTGAGTTTGCTGCCAAGCATGACACCGACCTTGTGATCTGCGATGCGGAGATTAACGCAGAAACACAGATGTTCAACGCTGGCGTAAAGGCTCGCGAGAAGATGAAGGCGACAAGCCGAGCAGCCGACCGCCGTGCGTTAAAGTTTGCCGGACGCGATGACGATGACCGATCCGAGACACAGCAAGTTGATGTGTGGGACGCCAACGACCCGAAGAACTGGTAAGTATATGAAACTGTTGACTATTTTGGCTCTACTCTCGACCCCTGGATCTGGCACCGTCTTTGACGAGACAACGATCCGCGTGATTGTGCCCGTCGTCCTTGACGATTCCTTGACAACTCAAACTGTGAAAGGGTAGCATGAAAGTCGGCGCTTTGGTTCAGATGAATACCTACGGAGTCCAGCACGGACCAGTGGGGATCATTGTCAGCGCCGCCCTATCGCTACCGAGCGACTGGTGGATCGTGGAGTGGGCTGGAACTGGTGAGCGCGAGACTATAAGAGAAAACCACATAAGACTCGTTTACTGACATTCTCTTGACACGATTTACCTTGACGATGACCTCTCAGGGGGTTATATTATATATATAGAAAGGAGAAAAATCTATATGGCTTCCAACCTTCCCACCGTTATGACCTTCGCGCAAGCATGCGAAATCTTCACCCTTGAAATCTTGCCCATGATTCAAAAGCAGTATGAGCGGGATGGTATTCCTGACTATCCGGCCCGCCGCGAGGAATGGAATAACTGGACCGATAGCCTGTGTGATAATGAGGAGATCAGCGATTGGCAATATGCCAACTGGGGGCATCCACCATGCAACGACTGAAACAGAAGAAACTCAGCCCCATCGCCTTATACTTTGTGTCGCCCGAGTGCGTCCGTTTGATGGTCAAGTTTGACGCGCTCTTGCTCGCGAGTTTAATCCTCTTGTGTCAGACTGTCTGACATTCTCTTGACAACTTTGTTGTTGACTTTCCCCCATTTTTCGTGTATAATATAGTATATCAAGTAAGGAGATATATCCATGTCCACATTCAGCCTCGACCAACTCACCGACAGCAACGACGATTTTCAGTATCGTCCCGACCCGATGATCAACAACATTGAGATCATATCAGATCGCAAAAAGGTCTATCGGCCACAACCGGCACCACCGACGCGCAAACAGCTTACCGGCTGGACCGTCGAGCAAGTGGGTCCGAAGATGTGGCGCGTGTTCCGCAACTCGACCACGCAAGGCAAGCAGGCGATCATTGATTTCAACTCGCCCGAAGGCGCTCAGTCATTCGCTGACGGTTGCAACGGGGAGCACAAGAACCCCACGAAGATGAGCGCGACCAGCCTCCGCAACAAAGCAAAGCAATATCTGACCGACGAAGATCGGAAGGATCTCGCTGCGCTTGAATCTGGCGAGGGTGTCTAAAATGAAACACTACATATCACAGACAATCGTGGAAATGGTTGACGGTCGCTTGACCGGTCGTGAGGTAGTGATCACCCGTGCCGATTCTCGCGTTGACCCCGAAGGCGCGAGACTCCAGAATGTTAAACTTTTCAAGGCAAAGCTGACAGCGTTAGGGATCGAAAATCTCCATGTCAACAAGTATGAAAAGAAGCGATACAACAAACTTGTGAGAGAGCAGAACAAAAGACACAAGGAAAGAAAGCTAACGGTTGCCGACCTTGCCAAGATGACCGAACAAGCGGAAGAACTTGGTTCCAAGAATGTTTAAGGTCGGAGAGCTAATAAGAAGAAAAACAATAACGCCTAAAGCGCGATCCCTGTGTCTGATTATTAGCGAGGACACTGATAACTATACATTGTATAATCTTTCATTAAAGAAGTTACAGCATGTTGCTAAGTGTGTAGTGGAAGGATTATACACAGAACACCCTAAGTGTGTTTAGGTGTCAGTCATGTGCCGGTGTATACTTTTTGATACGATGCTCTGTGATGTGACCGTATCTTTTTTGATACGCATGTGCTTGGGATCTTAGTATATACCCGATCTGTCGGCCTTTGTCAATGTGTGAGTTTGATGCGACAAGCAAACCGAACAATATCATATACTTACGCTGCCGTGTATCACCAGCAATATCAACCACTTACGCCGTTGACAGTCTTTTGACATTTGACGGCTTGACTTAGCACCCCTGCCATGCTATAATATACATATGAGGTCAGAAATGAAACGAATCATCGCAATCATCGCTTCGGCGCTCCTGCCCGGTCTTGGGCAACTCATCTACGGATCACATGGCTGGGCTGTGTTATTCTTTTGCGGGTCTTGCCTGCTGGGGCCGGTCTGTAATGTGCTGGCCGCTCTACACATTCTGTTCATCGACTGACTGACACTATATGCATGACACTACCCGTAGTGTCTGCCTTCCCGATTCATTAGCGAATCCCGGTGTATCTAAAAGGAGACACACTATATATGGAATCCATCCACACAATCGACACGCCCGAACTGACTGCCAAGCTGAACAAGGCCGAGATAGACATTTTACATTTCATTGACAGTTGGCTGCCCACCTTTGTCCGATGGTCCGTCGAAGAACTGTCGTATAAGTGCAGCCTGTTCGCGCCTGACGGCGTTGCCGCTGTCGATATGCTCATCCTGCACGGACTCCTCGACAACGCAGGCACAGACGAGGCTATGGGTCGAATGGTATCTGTGCCGGCCATGGCTGCGACTTGGATGCGCGAGAATACTGAAACAATAAACAGTCTTAAGCTGATGCTGGACACGGATCTATATGACACGACAGAAACCGCCGAGAGTTAAGAGACTATTAAATAAGGTAGGTTCTAAGGTGCTTATCATCGTCTACTATGCGCCAGTGATTGCTTACATATATACTTATGTATTATACAATGGTATTAAATCATACAGTAAACATATGACAAAGAGTTGACATATCTTTTGACAATCATTTGACATATGCTTTGACATTCTTTTGACATGCATGTTTGACATTTACTTGACAGGGGTACCCCCCACCCCCCACCTACCCGAATATATGTCGCCCGATATTGACATGGAGTTGACAGGCGAGCTTAGCCTCTTCTCGATCCCGCTGAAAAATTCTGAGATATGCGCTAAATTCCGCGCCTAAAAAATTTCCCAGATATATACAATGTGGGGTATTATGGGCGAGTGAAAGACTTTTTCGCAAGAGCACCAGAACACACCTTGGGGGTGGGAGATCTAGTGACATGCGTGTGCCATGGCGGTGTAGCCATCGTAATAGAACTATATGACATTGGAGAGGATGGTTTCGAAGACCTTTCCATGGACATGTGCAAGATCTTTTGGATAAAATACCCACACAGTGGCATTAAAGAGCGCGTGTGGATGCATACAATAAGCCGATTATACCTATTTAAAGGGAACAACCGGGCAAAGTATATAGATTATGGATGATCCGGGCGACTTTGCAATCCCCCGCCGCAAATCACTTACGGCCATGAAGTTTGCCGTTGGAGATCTAGTGTGCTTCACAGGGTACCAGTATGCGCCAGATTATATTTATGTAGATGAGGATGATTATCATTTGGGGGTAGTCATAGCGATTAATGCGCGCACATATTACCAATCCATCTATACCGTACATTGGTTTAAGAGAAATTATGTAACCGAAGTGGTAGAAGAACATTTATCATTGGTTGATAAGCGGTTTAGTGACTATTTATAGCCATACAAGCCAATGAAAGAAATGCTTGTAAATAGGATAGTTTGAATGAGTTTTATAAAGCGTAATGATCTGATCATTAGTACAATCATAATTGCATGCGTTGCTAGCGGTATCAATAGCGCGCATGCAAATAAGGCCGAGACTGAGGCCCGCCCGCATGATTCTGAGTATATCTCAGAAGATGTGATTAAGATTCCCCAGATACCATGGGATATCATCGGTACCCATACTGCTCGTGCGATAGGATCGGAGAAATTTATTAATCCGGCCCTGGGTTGCGAGCGTGCTAAAGAAAAGGATGATGATTACCTGCTTCAATTGGAATTGTGTAAGGAAGAACGAAAAGGGTGGCTGAAGATTTAACTCGCATATATAGTATGTGGGCAACTCTGAATTTACTCCTCTCGAAGTGGGCGATATCTTGTATGATACTGTGACCGGCGATGTGGCTGTTTTGCTTGCGCGCCGGAAGCAGTGGACTTATAAGTTTTCGCGCTTTCCATATTCGGATGGTGATGAACCGCATACTATATGGGTGTGGGATATGCACTGGATCCCGCTGGATACCAACACTTATACGGAAAATAGCCTGCTTAACATGCTTGATGTGGGTCGCCTGATATTGCACAAGTGTGGTAGTGGGTGATTTATGACTACTGATTTTTGGCGCTCACAAGTTGAACATGTTATACTGTGTACTGGGGATATGATTGTCGATGCTATCACCGGTTATTATGGTGTGCTGGTTGAGCGTGTGAAAAAAGAAGTTAGTTGTGATGTTGAATCGAATATTTACTTTTGGAGAGTGAAGTGGTCTTATGGCCCAAATGATTATCGGAATGCCCCTAATCCTGACTGGATGGAAGAATATGGTTTGAAGATGTCAATACTTGTTGGATTCTATGATTTGCATCAACAAATTTAAGAAAAATTTTAGGAAAAAATTATGAAAAAAATTTCGGCGTTAGGGGGCACAATTGTTGGCGATTGATATTGACCCATTTCGAATTGGCGATCTCGTGAGATACACTTACTATGATTGGGACACCACCAAAGTCCCTATTCGGGCGGTTCCCGGCGAGCGCCATAACATTGGTTTTGTTCTTGAGATTCGCGAAGACCCCGAAGAGAGGCAAACTGACATGTTCCCTCAAATTATGTTATACGACATGAATCTGCGGCAAACCATATTGACCTATTCTTATAATTTGGAATTTATTTCGCGAGCCTCGTAGTTACTTTGATGGATGAACTGCAAAAATTCTTGCGGCCTTTTGTTGTGGGCGCCGTTTTTATTAATATTGCTTTGTTGGGATTTAGCTTTGCAAATGGATTAAAAGGTCTCCAAGTTCTATCCATATTAAATATGATTTTTTTAAGTTTTGCACTTTTGCAGGAAGAAAAGGATTAATTTCTCGTATTTACTTTAGGGGGTTCTGTGAATGAAATTATTATTAACTCTTTTTGTGTCGTTGGGGTTCTGGGCATGTCAATATGAGTATGCGATTGTAAAGCCCGGAGAACCCGAAACAATCATAGTGACCGAAACAGTGACCGAAACAGTGACTGAAACGGTAACTGTCACAGAAGAGGTAGAAGTCCCAGTTTATATTGAAGTAGAAGTCCCAGTTTATATAGGGGACACAGCAGAAGACGATCCTGGCTTAATTTGGGTGGACTCTTTTACGCAACATATGTCGACCGATGGTATCGATATCTTATGGGTTATCGATCGTTCGGGCTCAATGAATCGATATAATCCGGAGCTTCTTGCCGGCGTCGAAGCGATGTTGCATGCATTGCCAGTATCAGATTGGAGACTCGTAATGATTAGTGCAGATCCTACTAGATCTATAACAAGTACCGAGTTCCCTTTAGTACCCGGAGACGATATAGATGATGCCGCGGCCATGTTAGCTACATTGGCTATGGCGCCATGGGAAGAAGGGTTTAATTCTGTTTATGAATATGTCAACCACAACCCCTATTCTTCAACCTGGATGCGGCCCGAAGCTGGCCTACTGGTAGTTTTTGTTTCAGACGAAGAGGAGCAGAGCGAAGTCGAATATCCAATGCCGGCAGATTTTTTAGGTTGGTATGGCTCCCTAAGAATGGGTTCTGTTTTTATGGCCAGTGTTGTAAATGTGGCTTCAGCAATTTCCGAATGCACTCACCCGGTGAGCCCTATCGATATTGGTAATCGATACATGGACGCGACACACATGCTTAGTGGAGTGGTAGTAGATATATGTTCTGAGGATTGGTCCCCCGGCGTTACTGACGCTACTCATTCGATTGAGCCGATTGAACAGGTTGCACTGACTCACCAAGCGGTAGCAGACTCAGTTAGAGTTTTTATTAACGGGAGCCTAGATGCCTATGGGTGGTACTATCAAGAATCGGATAATACAGTATATTTTACAGCCGTTCCAACGGCCGGCCAATTGGTTGAAATTGGATATCGATATATGACAGACACCGGCACATAAGGAGTACGCAATACAATGAAAAAGTTTATTAAATATTTTGCAATTTTGGGTCTCTTGATTGGATTTAGCAGTCACGCAACTGACAACTACAAACCACGAAACCCTGTTGAGAAGGTAAATCGCTCTCTAAGTGTGGTAGAGAAAAAAGTAAGGAACGCTGCAGTAAAAGTTATGACTGCTAGTGGTCATGGTAGTGGTACCATTGTACAATATAAAGATTTAACCTTGGTATTGACAGCGCGACATGTGGCTGATGGAGTTATAGGGGCGGAATACTTAATATCAAATGGTGCTGAACAACGCACCGGCTCCTTAATTTATCAAAGCCAAGAACATGATATAGCGGTTTTGGTCTTGAAGAAAGAATTCTACCATATTAAGCCGATGAGTTGGAAACCAGCTAAAAGTTATGATATCGGCACTGATATTGTGTATTCCGGTCATCCGTCATGGCACAAGCTAATGTCCTTCTCCGGCAGGATTGTTGGACATGAGGAAGTTGCTGGGGCCGGCACACAGCTGATAGTCAACACTTATGGGTGGTTTGGGTGCTCTGGATCCGGAGTTTATAACACAGACGGAGAAATAGTTGGTATACTATATGGAGTAGAGGTGCAATATGCGTTTGGCGCGCAGATTCAAGAAAATATGATCTGGGTGGCCCCTATAAAAAATATTAATATCGACACCTCTATAGATGCATTTTGTAGAGGAAGCGTTAAAGACTATAGAGCCTGTAAATGAACCGCAGTTGGAATAAGTTTCTCACCGAAGGTGAGCTAAAAACAGTAGGAATTGTTGTTTGTCTAAATGATGAACAGCAATTTTTAATTATTAGGCGTTCCAATATTGACCACCGAGAGGGCCAATGGACACTACCGGGAGGCCACATAGACGATGAAGATGATAGTATCGAGGCTGGTGCCATAAGAGAACTGTATGAAGAGGCTAATTTAAAGTGTGAATTATCTAATTTACAATATCTTGGCCAAACATCCAAAAATAAGTACTATTATTTGACTACAAAATGGTCTGGAAAAGCAAATGTCGATAAACCGAACCCGCATACCGGTCAAGTTGAGCACGATGAGTATAAGTGGGCCACGATTAACAAAATAAAAGAGATAGAAGATACTACAATTCCGATCTATTTACTGGAGAAAGCGCTAGAACTATCCAAAAAGGAATAAAACCCATGATTTTTGTGGTAAAATGCGATAAATGCCCTAATTGTGGCATGCCAATAGTGGATGAGATGACCTGTGAGTACTGTGAATGGACAAAAAATGATAAATGACGAACAAATTCTGCTAAAAACAGCACAATTGTTGGAAAATTTCGATATTTCCGGCAAAAAACCCGAAAAATTGCTTCGGGAAATCACCGAAGACGAGATAGAGGTCATTCAAGATGTCTTAGGCGACTTAAAAGGTGAAGATCTTGCCTTTAATGAGCTTTTTGACGGAAAAATGCGCAAAGTTATCGATTTCCCGACGATGGATACCGAGTCTGAGCTTGGTAGGTTCGTAGAAGAGCTTAAAACGAAGCTTGGACTTACTGTTGATTGGGAAAAGGGGATGGTTTCGGCCCAAAGAGAGTGGCAAGAGAACTCAATTGAGAATGATGAAGCACTTATAGGCTCTATTTTACCCGGTTTGGGCGATGGTACCGAAATAAAGAGAGTAAGTAAGAAGTTTCAGATGAAAATCGGCAAATATTTCGCCAAATTGGACAAATTGTTGCAAGATTACAAGAAAATGAGACAAAAAATAGCTCATGAGGTGTGGGAGGGGCGCCAAGACAACTCATGGGGCGCTAGTTTTAGTGTTGGACAGATTAAAGACTCTTTATCCACCGATGAACTGAAAAGACTCTATCAAATCATGAATGGGCTTGAATTATACGCCAGTACCGACTCCATAGCCGCCTTAATGTATTATTATACTGGATATGATGAATCTCAGAAGGGAAATCCCACTAAAATCCCTAAATTAGCCAAATATTGGCAAGAAAACGCCGGATATATCAAAAAAGAGATCGGAAACCTCGAAAATGACAAGTATTCGATGATTATTACGCGTCATCCCATCGATGTGCTAAGAATGTCGGACTTTAACAGTATTTATTCGTGTCATTCCCCTCCAAGTCGAGAGACACAGCACACTTCTTTCTATAAATGCGCTGTTGCGGAGTCAAAAGGGCACGGAGCACTCGCATATGTCGTAGAAACCGATAAATTGCTTGAAATAACCGATTCCGAGTCCATAGAAGCCGCAGAAGGCAAAATTCAAGAGGGAGAAATCTTCTCAGACGAGGTTAGGGGCAGTCATGTCGGATTATATCACCCAAAACACGAATTAGTGCCCGTTTCGCGGGTTCGGCTCCGTCAAATGCGATATTACGACACAGACGAGCCAAAAAGATGGGATGAGGGCACAGAACTCGCTGTTCCAGTGCCACGCGTCTACGGAGCGGGAATTCCGGGCATTTCAACCCGAATAACCGACTGGGCGAGAGAAAACCAAGAAGAAGCACTCAAAAAG
>Ga0208684_1001091_pt1 | contig 15549 bp, 17 predicted proteins | sample MalvireepMed_b05_FD_184245 | JGI IMG/M metagenome (GOLD analysis project Ga0208684, IMG submission 184245) | Marine viral communities from the Global Malaspina Expedition - Malaspina viral metaG DeepMed_b05 (SPAdes) (version 2) | ecosystem: Environmental > Aquatic > Marine > Oceanic | place... | reverse complement strand
TATTCTGATTGCTACTGCAACGACTGCATTTGATAATGTGCCTGTTGCCGTTACTCTAAGATATCTGCGAACTGCACCTGCTACTGTTACTCGTTCCGTTGTCGGTTCTGATCCATCCGATACAGCAGTAAACGAAACCAGATCAGACCAAGAACTATCATTGGCACTGTCTTCAATCTTTATCGTTGGAGCCCCTGAGTTAATATCGAATAGCTGTAGGATTACAGCAGCACCATTTGAGGTTGCTGCTCCTTGGTCATAGCTTGATTTACTACCTGCTGATGAGAATGTTTCTTTTGCTGCTGTGAGCATTACGCCCCATTCCATAGGAACATCTGCATCGCCCAGACAAGAAATGCTGCCCATAAGGCTTCCATCTGCACCACCACTCCAATCGTAGTTCGTCTGCTTTGCTGTAAATAATGCTGCTGATGCACCCCTATCAGAACTAACAGCATAGATCGCATGTGTCGTTGCACCTGCCTGTAAGGCTCGTAACGCAAGATGCGCCTGTCCAGAAGCATCATTAAAGAAACAACTGAAATCTATTTGCCCTGATCCATGCGTGTAAACACGTTCTACAGCACTATTATTAATGCCAGTTATATCAACTGCATTTCTTGGTGCTGAAATATTATCCAATGCCCCAATATCACCACTTAAATCTGCTCCTGCTATATAAAACAGATTTCCTAATCCAGAACTCTTTGCCATGTAATCCTCCTATGCTGTAGTCGTTGCACTATCATCTACAATTAACGGCAGCGTAATATCTGCAATCCGAAACATTGTTCCACCTAAATCCAGATATCCATAATTAACCGAAATTCCTGATCCATAAATACCTGCTACATCAATTGAACGAACAGAACCACCCAGATCAAACTCGCCTATAATATCCGAAAGAATAGATGATATTGCTTTTGCAAATTCCTTTTCCATTGTTTCTGTCGGTTCAGCTAACATATTCCTAAATATTCGCAATGTTAAAACATGAGATTCAATCGTTGTTCCAAGGGTTACTTCTGCAACGCTGATGCTGTTTAAAAATACAGACGCAGTAAGCTGATCCCCACTAGGAGGAGACTTCGGTTCACCGATCATAACATCACGCAAGTATCCAGAAGCTAACAAATGCCCTGCTACTGCATCCAGTGTATTAGAAGCATCAAATGCCATTCATTTTCCTTACATACATTTTCTTCAAATTGTTTCCAACTTTTTCGCTTCGTTTGTTTAAATATTCAGCAGTTAAACGAAATTGGAAATAGCCCTTAAATCGTGTTGTTTGATTTCTGCTGCCTACTCCTTCAAGCCAAGGTCCATAAACAAGATTACTATCTGATATACGCCCTAATGAAGGCGTAACAACTTCGGTTTCTATATTTAATCTGTATCTTCCTTTTGAAGCTTTTTCGCTTCCTACTTCAGATGCTCTCTTGAATACACCTTGCATACTATCTGCTGATAATGTTTTACTTCCCTGTGGTCGCATTGTTTTAGATAAACGCTCCTCACCCAATTCCATGAGTGTTGTGATAAGCTTTTCATTAAAATCTTCAGTTAAGCGTTTTCCTTTTGTAAACAAAGCACCTTTAACTGAAGTCTGCATCATCATATCCATTAAATAACTCCAGTCCTCGCCTTGCGATAATATCGCTCTGTGTGCATCCTTCGTGATGCTAGATCTCGTGCTGTAAATTCTATTGCCCCATCACCAACTCCAACTGATCTTCCAAATCCTGCTTCCTCTTGAAAGTAAGTAGCCAATGATTCTGCTAAGCAAAGTGATTCAATATCCTGTGGAATTTTATAAGCAGAAATTGCTGTAGCGTCAGCATGAGTAGCAGCCGTTGTTCCGTTTGCTCCACGTTCTATTGTTAAGGTTCTGAATATATGAACAGCCGTATCATTATTATGAGCAGCAAGAATACTTCCATCATACGCACGGATTACTGTTAAATCATTTGTGCTTACAGATTCAACAAACATTCTTTCCGATTCAACAAGCAGAACTTCCCCTGCTACAATCCCATGTGATCCATCAACAGTTACAGTTACTTGTGATTTGGTTGCAGTTAATGCTCCATTTAACAGAATACTGCCCAATGCTGCTGATGTTTTATCTGAAACGAATATTTGCTCAGATTCAATAAGCAATGTATCACCAACGCCAATTTTGAAGCTGTCAGAGCATACCATTGATGTTGCTGTACTATCACTATCCAATCCACTGGCTACTGTACCACTTGATTTCGTTTCGGAGTTATAACCCCAACTTCCTGCAATGCTGATACTGCGTTGTGCAGTATCGCCAGATTCCCATGAAGCACTACTGGATTGATCGATTTCAATTCGATTATATGGAGGTCCATAGTTGTTCGGTTCAAGGAAATAATCGCTTGAAGCTATCGTTGTTGGGCTTGTATTCTGAGCCTTCGTCTGGAGTGTTGTTACCGACTGCAAATCCTCATCAAGCCAAAGCACCCATGAAGGCATAGGCATTATGCGTGGATAACCATAAGTTTTAGTGGCAGTAATAGGTATAAACCTGCGTCTTGTTGATTGGTCAATATCTCGGCTTGACGACTCAATAATGCGATCTATTTGAGCATTGCTTGCAGTGCCGTTAATATTAGCAGCACGTTTAACACGCTCTCTTGAGGTGTACCAATTCCCCATAACTCCTCCTGCTTTCCAGATTTGTAAAAGGAATAATCTTAAATTTTATTGTGTCCTATAATTCCCCAATGGACAGTTTCTTATACCACTAGGATGAACATCAAGAACTGCTCCGTCAATAGGGCAAGCTGATGGTGGAGTATTCATATCCCTTGTCTGTATGGTTTTATTCTGTTTAATAATTGATTGCAATTGCTCCCAAGCCATTAGACACCTTCCGACCAATACAACTTGATTACGATTCCTGCACTGTTCACATTGTTGTTTGTAATAGTCAATGTCAGAGTATCGGTTTCTGCTACAACAGAATGAGCCCCATTTGATTCCACAATTGCTACTTCTGTATTTGATGTATCTCTATTTGCACCGACACCAAGCAATAAATCTGCACCCACAGAATCGGTAACAGTAATATCATAATTATCTTGTGGTGCTGTGCTTTGGGGATCAGTAACTATTTGAAGCAATCGCCCTTTAATATTAGCACTGACTGTTGTAGCAGGATACGATCCATCACTACTATCAGCCGTACAGGTAAATGTAACAACCTTCACTGGAGCAACATCACAGGTTAAGGATTCACTGATTGTTCCTGCCATCTTCTACCTCGTTTTCATCTTTTGGTTTTTCTTTGACGGCTTGACGCACAGGTTTTTTGCCTGTGCGTCTTGAGCCATTCATACTTCTATCTTTATTCATCCATTAAACCTAACTGTCAATTGCAGGAAGTATATATCCTGAAGCCGTATTGGTAGCAGTTCCAAGATTGTCAAACTGCCGTACTCCATCTGCATCAATAAGGACCTCACCTGCAGTATCGGCATGACCGATTCGGTTATGGGCAATCAGTCCTGAATTTGCAGTTGTATCGGAATCAATCAGCAGATCGCCTGCTGTATTTAATCGGTAAATGTAGTTGCGTAAAATCTGGCAGCTTGTAACATCTTTTCCAGAAGCAACACCGATAACGGCATTACTATCATTGACCCCAAGTTCGATGAAATTATCATTCATAACAAATAGATCAATATCCTCACGAACTGTAATAAAGTTGACACAAGCCGTATCAACATCAGTAACCACAGAATTTGTAACGGATAATCCATCACAAGCATTAGCGACTGCAGAAGTTCGGATACAGGTTAGGAAGTTTTCTGCTGTTGTATTTTCTTTCCATTCGCATTTATGGAATGTAGCACTCGCAGCACTTACATCAATTGCAACAGTTATGTCTGCATGACCTGCACTGAAAATTATATTTTCAAAATGGACATTCGCTGCACTTACGACAATAGTTACTGATGCTCCTGCATCAAGAAGCAGAGTTGGTCGATCAGTTCCACGACCTAATCCAATAATGCTTACACCTGCAACATCACAGGTTATAGCAGATGCACCTGTTAAGGTTTCGCTATGCCCTGCCATGACGTAGATTATATCACCTTGTGAAGCTGTGCATTGATTAATTGCTGAGTCGATTGTGGTGAATGGAGCATCTGGGCTATTCCCAAATCCTGCACTCGTTCCACCAGTTGAAGAACCACTATCAACAAAGAAGATGTTTCCAGTGGTTAATGATTCGTTGACAACAGTATAGATTCCTCCATTCTGCTGTCTTACAAATAGTTCCGTTTTAGCCATTTTAGCCTCCTATAGCTTTTCTCGGTTCTAACGATTGTTGCTAGTTTTGAAGGGGCAGTTTTTAACGCTGCCCCCTCAGAGCATTGGGGAAATAAGCATCTACTAGATGTCGGCAGATCATCTAGTGGGATACATTAACTCCTTGGTGTTACATAAACAGTTGCACCACTACTCGCATCACCTGCTAATTCTTTTCTCTTATTTGCAGCAGCATACCGAACAATTGCACCAGATATATTATCGACACCAGTGTTTCCACCTTCTGCAACATATACCCTTATGTGCGTGAATCCGTTGTCGGTATCAAGGTCTTCTGCTCGTATAGATAAATGAACAGTATTTCCGTCAGCATCAACTGGATTATCGGTATCGTAATTTCCACCAGATGCTGAAGTTGTTAAATCTTTTACGCTAGTTCCTGATGAATCCGTTGCCTGTTGAAACTTGCAGGTATCAAGATCATCTCCTGAATCCCATGTACCAATTTCAAGATGAGCGTCTGCACGATCGAAACCTGCCATTGATAGATAAGTTGCCCAGTTTCCAGTCGAGCCTGTATTCGTTCCACCGATATCGGCAGTTTCCAAAATTGTCCAAACTCCGTCTTCTGCTAAACTATAATTTGACATATTTACCTCCCCTTATGCTCTTGCTGCTAATGCAACAAAAGGACTAAGTGTATTTGATCCGTTTCGTGGAGTGATAGCAGTATCAATCCAAGGGCGACCATCTAGCCTTTGAATGAAGCGATAGACTGTCTGATCTGTTGTGAACTTCACATGAGGAGATGCTGCTGCTGTTAAGGCTTGGCGATCCCCTATCATGTAGTAACTTAAATCGGCAAAGTAAACATCACCCTTAGTTCCGAGTGTCTGACATTTTTCGCTGAAGACTATTGGTCTTCCGAACAATGAAGTCGGAGCACCACCAACAGCATTGGCAATAAACACTGGACTTCCACCTGTTCCTACACTCAAACTCATTTGAGCAATCTGTGGGAATGTATCTGGATGCATAATCCAGACGGCTCTGCTAATGGATGTTGGCAACATTCTGCTATACATCTTCAAAACATTCTGGTAAGAAAGTGTTGTTGCTGCTTGTCCTGTTTCTTTTGCAACTGTTACAAGAGCATCAGCATTAAGGATTCCTAGAGGTTCACCTGCTCCATCACCATTTATAAAAGCATCATCTTCAAAGTATGCAAGGGCTGCTCCGAATTGTGCCTGCAATAATGCTTCAAGAGCGATTGCACTATCAGCCAATAATTCATTACTGACAACAGTATAACCAACAAGCTTCTTGGCAGTTAACTGGAGTTGTGCAAATGTTGGTTCTGATTCAGTAGCAGTTGCAGCTTCACTATCCCAATATCCACGAACACCACCAAATACAGTTGCTGCATGACTGGCATCACGAATATATGGAACTCGTACTGTGTTGCTTGCCATTGGGATTCTTGTTGCCCTTGGTCGGATTATTGACTGCTCAAGAGCAAGACTTAAAAGTGTATTTCTAAATTCTTCAGGAACAAGAAATCCACCTTGATCGCCTTCAGCTTCATTTAAAGCCTTTAATCGTGCGTCATAAACACCACGATTTGTAGCGTGTAATGCACCGAAAAATTCACCTGCTGACTTCCATCCTTCTGAACTGGAATCATCCTCAACTGGAAAAATATTGCGTTGCATTTGAGCATTTTTCTCGTTTCCTTGTGATATCTCAAGAGCCTTTGCCTTAATGTAATCGTCAAAACGAGAAGGATCATTCTCCAATTCTTCTATCTGTGCTTGCGTTGTTATATCAGCCATTTTAAGCCTCCTGTCGCAATGCGTGTTCAATAATACTGTCAACATGAGCAAGTAAAGCTTCTGCACCTACAGTTTCTTCTTCTTCTTCAGATGCTTCTTCTTCACCACCATCATCATCAGAATCTTCGGATTCTTCTTCTGATTCTTCTTCGTCATCATCACCTTGCATTTTTAAAGGTGTTGGTTCTAAAACCTCTATCATGTAACCCTCCTTAAACTGGTTCATAATTATCTCTGCTAATAAAGGACCCAACTTTTCAGCTATACGAGCAATCCATTCGTCTGAAATAACTTCTTCATGTCGCATATCGCCAAGTTCTTCCTCTATGATTTCTTTTACAATAGGATGGGCTGCAATACTTTTAATTTGTTGTAAAGCATCAGGATTGCTTGGGATCGTTACATGGCTGACCTCTAGCAATTCCTGTTTATTAAATTCCCATCCAGAAAATCCACGAGTGCTTCCTGCTATTTCCTTTGCTTCAGACATATCAGGAATGAAGCCAACGGAATATGCTGCTCTGCCCTTCATAGCAAGATTGAAACCCCAGTCGGCTTCTGAATTTCCTTGTCCTATGTAGTATTTTGCAACGCCTTCCAGTTGATTTCCGTTAACTGAAATTTCTTCCCATTCACCAATAATGCTGTCAAGTCTTCCGTAGTTATGAGATGAAACAAGAACTGGATGTTCTTTAAATCGGTCAAGTTCCCAACCAGAAGCACGAATAATATCGCCATCCCGATCTCGTGTTTCTGTGGAAACTATTGCATGAATACGACCATTTTCAGCATCAAGGATTTTCATTTCTGGTCGGACATATTTGGACTGCATAAGAGGAGCAGTCCGTTTTGGATATTTTGGACCTAATTTATTTTCCATTTATCCTCATTCTTTCTGTGGACTAAATGAAAAAAGCCCACCGATACAGATTGTTAATCTGCTTCAACTGGACTCTAGGTCGCTCAATGCAATTGGTCGCTTGGACTCTATTGCTCTTTTTTCTCTTCGATTACAGAGGGATAAAACAATATCCCTCTATAATCACAAGGAGGTATCTAGCGAGTGGCATGATACCAATCAAAAAATAGCACAAAATTATCAGAAAATCAAAAAATTGTAAAAATTAGATATAAAATTAGTATATAATTAGTATTGACATATACAAGTTAAACCCTTAAAATAATCATATGTTCAATATAGAAAGGATTAAAATGATTAAAATGAAAATGGAAAACGAAATGGAAAAAGAAATGGAAAAAACCTTCTCAATACCAACTAATTCTATTCCTGCTTTAGAAAAGAAACTTAAAAAAGTTAATAAAATTGCAACCAAATTAGGAGTATCTGGTTATACAATAGAAATTATTAAAACCGAAATGGCAGAAGTGAAAGTATCAAATAGAGCCGTTAAACATTCCGATCTTATTGGTATAGATAGAAGCACATTGCAAATCCCTTCAACAGATGACTCGCTCATCAATGGCGATATAGAATCCAGACTTGAAAAAATAAAAAACCCAAGTCAATTATTCCAAACACCTGAGAATCTTTTAACAGCATACATAGAAGTTTCAATCGTTAAAGTTACTGGAGAAGTGCCTGTGGTTGGTGGTTATGCTTTTGTTGGAGTGATCGATTCGGATAAGATTTCACGATCAGCACCAAACGAAAATATTCCTGCAAGGTTATTAAAAAGAGTTGGGTTTTGCGATCACTGCAACACCAACAGAACTCGTGCATCATTAATAGTAGTAAGAAAAGATGAAGAATATAAAGGTATTGGTTCTTCATGTGTAAAAGATTTTCTTGGAACATCAGCACGAGATATGGAAATTACTGCACAACAACTTGCCGATCTTTATGAATTTTTTGATGGACTGGATTTATGGAGTGCAAATGGACAAGGTGAAGGTGATGGAGAAGAATTAATTCATAGAATAAAAGAACTTAGCTTTTTAACTTATGTAATGATTCAGAGGTGGGGATGGGTTTCTATTGGCAATAAACAGATTGGACAATCCACAACAGCAAACCAAGTGAGTCGCATAACACATGAAGGGAATAAAGATAAAATAAAAACAATTTGGAATGATTTACAAAAAGGCAAGAATAGCCCTTACAACCAAGCATTAGAAGCAGAAGAGAATGGGCTCTTTGATGATGCGATAGAATGGGCTAAAAATCATGGAATCGACAATAACCAAGATTACCTAAGAAATCTTTCTATCATTGCCGAGCGAGGATATGCACGAGACAAAGAATTTAACTTAGCCTGCTCGCTAATAGCTTCTTACCTACGCCACATGGAAAAAGAAATTAAAAAAGCAGAAAAGGTTGCTACGTTTACAGATAAATATGGCAATTCGCAATTTCAAGGCGAAACAGGAACTAAGATTACTGCAACAGTAGAAGTATTAAAAATTACCAGAACTGGAAACGCATTTGGACCTGTAGATATTATTAAAATGGGAACAGATGATGGAAACCTTCTTACTTGGTTTTCTTCATCAAATACACCAGTTGAACTAAATTTTGCTGAGAAAAAAGCCAGTATTAAATGCACAATAAAAGGCACTAATGAATATAATGGATTTAAGGAAACCATTGTAACTCGTGTTAAAGTAATTAGTTAATATATATATATATAAATATATAAATAAGACCCTATATAGGGTCTTATTTATTTTAGAGAATCTAAATATTGTATTTCTAAATTATACATATTTGCCTTATTGGTAAAATTGTTTCTGTAATCATATTCCCCTTTTGGAACAAAACGTGCTGTCTGAAAAAAATCTTTTGGGGTTTTGATACCAAGAACCCATAATCCAACAAGTGAATCTATTCGACATGAAGTATGTGAAAATTGTACTTGCATAAAAACATATAAATCAGGGTCTTGATGTAAGCTTGTTTCGTTAATAGATACTTCATAATGCCCTTTTGGTATAACTGTCCTACGCTTGGTTTTTACTTCAATCCTAATGCCTTTATAAAGCAAATCATAATCATAACTGGAATCTGCATCAATATTTGCATCAAGATAAGATGCGAGCGCTTCTTCTGCTAAGAACCCTGCCCAATTACCTTTTCCTTGCAGTATTGAGTTTTTAATAATGCCCATTTCAGCAGCCCGATTATAGGCTTGATTTATATTGTTATCGGTAAAAGGAATTGTAAAAAATTTATCCCCAAGGCTCAGTTGATTTCGTGCCACCATCATATATTCTAGCCAATCCTTCCTCGACCATGATTTGTGCATAGTCACTGCCGTCTGGAAGCTGAATCTCCACTAACCATCTGCCATATTTATCTAATCCATCATTGCACTGGACAATTACTCCCTTTTGCTTCAGAAGTTCTTTTGCTCGTGCCGTAGCAATTGCAGCTAATTCACGCTCTGCTATTGTCTTTGCTCGCCATCCCTTTTCGGGAGTGTCGATCCCATAAATCCTACACTTCTGCTTCTCTAATATCTGACCCCACCAAATCCTGAGATCGGCTGTAAACGTATCACCATCATAGACTCGTAATCGTAGTGGAGTTGCTGTGTTCTCTGTACTCATAAATGCTCCTTAGACGCTTAAATCTGCTCATTACTGAGGGTTAAATTATTTATCTATATATTGCTATTAAAAAATGTTTTCACTTAATGCTATGACATAAGCAAAGATGTTTCTTTACAGCGTGGACAATAGATATCTGCTGATCCTGTAAAGTTATTCATAGGAAGTCGTTTCTGGCATGTAGGGCAGAATGTTTCAATCAATACATGACTACCATCAAGCCAACTATTGCATACATAATTATTACCCACAGAATCATGCCAGTATTCACAATGTCCATCCCAATAGAACCTGCACGATCCACAACGCACTTCAGCAGCATATCCCACTTCACGATAATTACTCGGCAATGCTTTATGATTTGGTGTTTGCATATGTGCTTCTTCTATAGTTTCGTGAAGTTCTTTTGTCCTATAAATAACTGTGCATCTGCAATTCGGATGAGCAGGCAGATCACCACCTATAAATGCTTGACCTATTCCAATCCATCCTTGTGCTTCATTTGAAACACAAGGACCTTCACCATCAAAATCAACCAGATCATCTCCTTGCGTAACCCATTGCTTCTGATCTTTATTTGTTGCGAGGGCTGCATTTTGTTTCCCTGTACCAATGGCTCTTGCTGTTTCAGTTCTGGCTATTCGTGCTGCTCGTGCAGGAGAAAAACCAATATCTGTTTCTAAATTTTTTCTTAATGTCTGTAAGGTTTCGCCACGCTCTATCGTTCTTGCTACTGCTAGCTGCATCCGTTGTGCTGCTACACCTACAATATTTGTTGGCTTCCCATACTGATCGAAAGCAAACTCAAAACTAAGTGCTTTATCTGCCTGTTCTCTTGCTGCTTCAATTGCCATCTGTTGTGCAATTGGTTTCGGTAATAACGGCTCTTGAATCATCATTGATGAATTCAAAACAACGCTTAATTCTTCTGCAACTTCATCAACATAGTTTGCATGCCAACTTTCCCACGGATAGTAAGCTGCATCTGAACCTTCAAGTTTTAATTGTTTATTGTTTTCTTCAAGAAATTCAATAATTAATTGCACTTCTTTTTTTAATCGCTTTGTCCAGTTTTGGTATATTTTCTGCTCCTGTTTTTCTATTTCAGGAGGATTAAATCCATCACCTCTTGCGATCTGTTTTATATATGATCGTTCTTCTTCATCATAGCTTGGATTGTTTTCTTCAGGTTCTTCTGGATTCATTTCTTCTTCTGGTTCAACATAATCGGATACTGGATTATCTCCGTTTTTAAACTCATCACCATTATCAACTTCGCCTTCACCCAGTCGTAATCGTGCTTCATTCTTGGTAAGCAATCCTGCTGTAAAAGCAGTAGTTGCTTCCGTTAAATTAAACTCTCTATTCTCAGGAGTAGGATCAATAAAATCAAACTCTAAATCAGTGCCAAATAACGGAACAAGAAACTCATTTAATGCTGATTTAATACGCACTAATCGAGGGCGTAAAACCCATCTGGCAAATTGTACTTCACCTGCTTCAGCATTAGCCCTGTTAACACTCTCTGTAATGCCCATAATTGAAGACGGAACACCAAATGCTCCAAGGATTGTATCCCTGTTTAATCTGCGTAATTGCTCAAACTGCATATCACGTTGCGTTGATCCTTTTCGATCAACCCATTTGCCACGCTCCAATACAGCAACCCTATTCGCATTTCCGACTCCTTGATGCTGTTCACGCCAACGCTCCACAAGCCGATCAAAATCAGCATCAGATAAATCTTCATCAAACTGGATTATGCCGTTAGGCTGTGCAGAATTACGGAAGAAATTACGAGTGTATGCTGTTGCCATTCGTTCGGAATCAAGGTCTGTTAGAATACTTTGTACGACTCCTGCTCCACGATACGGATCAAGTGGATTCGGATTCTTTATAAAGATAACATCCTGACGCTCAAGAGGTATCTTTTCACTTCCTAATTCATAAATATAACCTGCTATGAAGTCTTCCCGACTTGGTACAATCTTCATTCGATCAGGTCTAACGCACCAGATTTCCTGTGGTACTCCTGCTCCATTTCGCAGCAATATCCACCACGCTTCACCAGTTAATTCCAGATGCTGTTGCGTCATTTCCATCAAGGTCTGCTGTGAGTCATATGGGTTAATACTTTTCCACAACTGCAGAAGTGGATGCATAAATAATTCCTGCCTATCACCATTGGAAGTTGTTCTATACAGGTTCCATTCAGTAGCAGCAATGCTTGTAGCAATACGATCCACTACGGCATGAAGCCATCCAGTGCCGTTATATGCCTGAAGCTGTTGCATAACCCCACCAGATGTAGGAGCAGCCACAGAGCCTGAATACATACCACTCATTACGGCTGCAGGAGGTCGTTCTAGATTAGGTTGCTTTAATATGTTTTGTAATGCGTTTCCAAATAAACTCAATTACTCACCTCCTATGCCTTGAGCGATAAAAACAAGTGCTAATCCTGCAACAAAATATGCTGCAGGTTCCCAGATACTATAGGCTCCGAAAACAATTAATACTAATCCTATTAATTCTATAATAGTACGGAATGTCGATTTTACAAAAATCTTATATTTGCCGATCCTGCTGAAGAAAGCTCTGACAATCCCCAAACCAAAGCGTCCATTCGATCGGGACTTTCCTTGCTCTCTGGAGTCCATGTACATAATTGCTCCTCTAGTAATTCAAATTGTTTTGCATGATATACCTTGCCTTGTTCATATAAGGCAGCGATAGGTTCTGCCCGAATACGTTTTCCTCGTGAAGCATGAACCGATTTATACGGCACATGACGATCTACTGTACGCAACGTAAGCTGTACCATTTCACCACCATTATTAGTTTCTGCAATGATCTTATCAGCATTGAAATCATGATAAGCATTGATGGCTACTCTAGCCCATTGATCTGGACTATATCGCCCTGATAAATCTTCCAGTATATGGAAGATATTATCTGAACTTCTTGCTGCAACGATGATGCCTGTTTCATCACTTTGATCCGTAGCAGTAACAGCAGGATCAATAGCCACAACGATCCGTGCCATGTCCTGTTTTGCTTCTTCATACTTAAATAAAGACATATGCCATAATGCACCCTCTATATCATCAATCCACTCTGCCATCAATTCCTGTCTACCTAATCGTGTTCCACCATACCGACTCTGCAAGCGTTCAATCGCTACATCTGGTAAATGTGGATTATTATAGGTGGTTGCAAATGCCACATGAACATTCTTTTCTTCTGATAAATCCCTAACGAATTTCCTGTTTTTTGGTGTTGTTGTAACGATTGCTCTAGGGTGTTTTCCAAGCCGTAAACCAAACTGTGCCTGATGCCATGATTCTTCTTTCCAGAGTGCTAATTCATCAGCCCACAACAACGTCCACTGAGGACCATTCCAACGAGAAGGGTCTTCTGCTCCCTGATACTTTACAAAGCCACCATTCTTATGACGTAATTCAGCCAGTGATCTGTTATATTCAAACGCTTCAGGATTAAGTGTATATAACCCTGTTACACCTTCAATACAGACGCTTCTTGCGTCTCCATGAGTAGGAGCACCGATTCCCACTCTGGCATCTTTTCCAAATTCTTCGAGGTGTTGTAATACATATCTTGCACCTGCCATAGTCTTCCCAGAACCACGACCACCAAGCAGCATCCATACATGCCACTCATCCCCTTCTGGTGGAATCTGATGAGGCAATGGAGACCATGATTCAGCAGTTGCGAATAGAATATCCTTTGCTAAATCTAATTGTATATTTGATGCTCTCATTTATTAAGCTTTTCTGCTTTCCTGCCTGTGTAGTTTTCCCAACGTTCAATCGCTATTTGAACATACTTTGGTTCTATTTCCATTCCATAACAGATGCGTTTGAGTCTTTCAGAAGCAATGAGCGTAGCCCCAGAGCCAAGGAATCCATCAAAAACAATTCCATTAATTTCAACATGGTTAGCAATTGGACGCATGAGCAATTCGACTGGCTTTTGCGTTATATGAAATTCATTCTTAGAAGCCCTGTCATATTCCCATACAGTCGTCTCGTTATTCTCCCCGAACCACCTTGTGCTTTTCCCTTTTTTGAACAAATAAAGAATCGGCTCGTGCTTCATCTTGTATTGGCTTCCCATTGAGCCAAATTGAGCGTGGTTTTTCGCCCATATAACCAAGGCTCTTATTTTCCACGAACTTCGCTCTACTGCATCATAGACAGGAAACCCCATTACTCCTGCAAAAAACACAAAGGCAACTGCCTTATCGTCAGTTATATCATCAAAAATATTGAAGATTTTATAGTATAGGGTTGGGCTATTGTCACCTTCCAATCGCTCCGAAGTTCTTCTCCCAAAATCAGAAAATGTACCTGATGATAAATGTGCACCATCATAGGCTACTCCGTAAGGGGGGTCGGTTATGATGGCTTGAGCCAATCTTCCATCCATAAGCAACGCAACATCTGCTTCGTTGGTGCTATCACCACAGAGCAACCTATGCTCCCCCAACTGGAACAGATCGCCACGCTGAACCCATGTAGCTTCTGGCTCATCTGGTATATCATCAGGATCGGTTAGCCCTTCATTAATGCTGTCGATCAAGTCTGTAATATCATCTAAGGAATTAATCCCTGCTATCATATCCTGTAACGCCTGATTCTCTATCTCCACCGACTCCTGCAACATTCGGAGCATGTCTTCATTTGCTTCAGCCATTGAAGCCAATGGATCAAGCGTAAGCAGCAGCATGCCTGCTTCTTCCTCGTTCAGGTCTGTAATCAATACAGGAACTTCTATATCAGGAGTCGTTTCGGCTCGTAAATGTCCATCAATAAGCATTAATCCATCATCTGTTTCATAGGCTATCAGTGCGTCAGCATAGCCTATTTCTGCCAATGCTCCTCGCATTGCATCTGCTTGGGCTTTCGGATGCGTTCTCCAGTTCTTGGGATTAGGTAATAACTCAGAAGCTTTAACGAGTCGCAATTCTTTTATCCTGTTCTGTATCTGCATTAATTCCCCTTTATGTTGTGACGTATACCTGTGACATTATATTTCACTATGTGACGTTATTATTCATCTGTCACACTTCCGAATTTCGACTGAGCAAAACTATCAATACGATCCACAAACTCATTCGCAAGAGGATTGATTCCATGCACTTCCCTGTATATGTCGAGCATATCTCTTAGTGCCTGATTCCACGATATAACGTCTACCTTGATCCGTGCTTCCAGTTGCTTTGGTGCATCTAGCCCTAACAGGTTACGCCTGCTTTCACTGATGCGTACGGCTGTATTAACGGCTGATAGATCACCCCTTACAGCCTGTTTTGTAATGGATTGCAGCCACTGGTCAAGTCGTTTTAATTCCAGTGTTCGGAGTGCTTCATTGGATTCCGAGTGGTCACGAGCAGTAGCATTAAGCTCACGCATAACGGCTTTATAGGATGCAGAAGGTGTTGAGTATCCTAACTCTTTTGCTATGGCTTGATGAGTATAACCAAGCACCCTGAGTTGAACTGCCTGCTGTTGTTTGAGTCTTGTTTCTACATTAACTCGTGATGATTGTCTTGTCTTTTTCCCTTGTATCAGGTTTATTTTTCCCATTTATAATCTTTCCTATATCTGCCAAATATCGTTATTCATATATGAGTAAGATATAAAAAGAATAAATAAATATGTTTAATAATGCAAATATATGACATATTTTATGTATATTTGACGTATTTTTTAGTATATTTGCCACTCCATTAACAGCCACTTTTTTAGTGGCTTTAATGGATAAATAATTCCCGAATATTTCCTGTATATAATATATATATATATATGTATATTTAGTATATATA
>Ga0208684_1001079_pt1 | contig 15726 bp, 26 predicted proteins | sample MalvireepMed_b05_FD_184245 | JGI IMG/M metagenome (GOLD analysis project Ga0208684, IMG submission 184245) | Marine viral communities from the Global Malaspina Expedition - Malaspina viral metaG DeepMed_b05 (SPAdes) (version 2) | ecosystem: Environmental > Aquatic > Marine > Oceanic | place... | reverse complement strand
TGTTCTCCAGAGTGCAACCCCTGAATCTTTTTTGATGTAGTGCCTTGAGAAGAATCTGTTTTAAACTTCTCTGCATCTTCATCATGGGAAGAATCATCCGAGTTGATATCTGGAGAACTATCATCAGTCAATAAAATCACTCTCTTTAATTTGTAACAACGTATCATCTTCATCCAACAAGAACATACTGGCATTAAGAAACCACTTGCAATAAACAACAAATCGATCTGGATGTTGCTTGATTAATTCAACGCAAGCTTGATGCAACATGATAACAGTTGTGTTATGTGTTAATCCAGTTTCTAATGTTTTATCTTCTTCAACTTTAAGAGAGTTAAAAAATCTCTCAACAACTTTGTTAATTTTATCCTGATCCAATTTTTCTCAACTCCTTTAACATACTTTCTTTTTCTGCTAACGCATTTTTGTATTGTAAATCCCAAAACCACACTAGGATTTTTTTCCAAACTGTTTTCATAACATCATCACTTGTTATGCGAACTGCTCCGACCATTAATTCCATTGCCAAAATATATTTGAAGTTAGCAATCTTATTTTTTTTCCATTCTTCAATACAACTTTTACAAAAATTAATCAAGTCTTTTTTTTCGAGATTCAAGTTATCTGGATCTAGTGAATCCAGATATTCTTTTCTACTTAGTTTTTCCAAAGTCCATGTTATCCCATTTTGATTTTGGTTTAGGTTTTACTGGTGGTTCTTTTACTGGTGCATCTTCCATTCCATATTTTTCCTTGAGTTCTTTTTCTTTTTTTGCTTTCGCAAACTCTGCAACCCTTTGAAGAACAATAGGTGCTGTTATTACAACTGGCATGACCCACTTAGACTGCCCTGAAAAGTACTCGTTAAAAATGGGCGACCACGCCTCTCCGAGTGCTATTCTTTCGTTTTGATTTAATGGAGAAATTTCCAATCGTGTTGAAAAAATATTAAAAAAAGTTTCAAAGATTTGTCCAACACTTTGAGCAGAGTAGTAAGTTGCTTGTGCTTGTTGTTGTTGTAACGTTGATGTTGATGGAATTGGCATAGGAGATTTACCTTGCTCTTTGAGTTGCTCTGTTGTGATTTCTTCCTTGATTGGTGGTGGATTTTTTAATTTTGTTTTAACATTAAATTTGGTTGTACCTCGTTGAGTTTTTGATCTGTGAACTTCAGGTGTTACACCGACTGACATAGGATTGAAATTATTTTCTTTCGCAATCTTCAGAAAAGCACTTCTGAAGAATCTTTTGTCTTTACTTTTCTTCCATCCAGCTTTTTTATTTTCATCTAAGTCGAAAAATTGATCTACGATTTCTTTTCTCGCATCTGCATCCTGAAGATTGATTAAGTTATCATTGAACACTTTGCGATAAAAATCTCTCGCTATTCTCGACTTATTCAATTCTTCGATTTCACTCTCCACTCTTTGTTTTGATTTGGATAACGGTCTCGCATGATGCACATCTGAAAAATCTGTTTGTTAAAACAGTTTCATCAAATTCTACGCCACAAATCGCACAATATTTTACGAGAGCTTCTCCACGTGGAGTTACTTCTTCAATTTCATTCGACATGGTATTTCTCCTTTATTTCTTCTTTATCTACTTTCTTATTCGCACACAAAAGGCAATAATTCAAAGTTGCAAGACAAATCAAATTGTATTGATCATAAAAAATTAGATTACAGTTTGGACATTGAACTTCATCTTCTTCAGGTAATTGTTTTCTCAATGCCTCGATTCTTTTTTTCTCTTTCATTTTTTTCTCCAGCAAACTAATGCACTTGGATGTTGACTTGGATTTTTTGAGATAACTCCATTTTGAAAAAACCTAAGTCGCCCTGAAATAAAATAAATCTCTGCCATGCCATGTAAAATATAATTTTGCCATGCGTATGTGTCAGTTGTTGCATTGAGTAGAGCAATGATGTTAATGTTATTTTGTTGATTTTCCATAAACGCTTTGTGAATCCATTTTGATGCTTTTGAATATGGTGGATTTAACCATGAATCTAAGAACCATGTTTGTGTAAGCCCATCTTCTTTTTCTGTAAAATGAAACTCGCATAATTTATTTTCATTAGTTGATGCAACATCCAATCTTGGATAAACGTGAAAATAATCACAAGCCAACTCAAAAACATCAGGTGGAGTTTCCCAAACATCTCCAGCAGTTCTGTTAAATTGTTTAGGCATGGTTACACCATCCACAAACTCGAATCTCTTTTTTTCCATCCATAAATAATAATTCTGTATGACCAACCGTAACAAATCTTTTACACAAAATACAATCAACATATCTTTTTTCTGTAACTGGTGGATGGAAAAAAGACATCATTAACATCCTATATGATAATATTTTTTTTTCTTAACTGAGTAACTTTCATGCTCCAAAATTTCTTTTTTGCAAGTTGAACAAAATGCAACAATCGATTCAATCAAGTTGAATCTCCCTCATACTCTAATTTCATCACAACATCTTTTTCAATCGGATTTAATTCTCTGTTATGTTTTGATAACAGATGTCTATGAAATTCTCCGAGCTGATCAATGAAATTATCTCTGCCATGCCATGTGAATAAACATCCACACTCAGTACATTGTAATCTTTTGTTGGATGCATCATAAGGAGATCTTATCGTCTCAACTGAGTTTGGAGTTTCAACAACTATCTCAGGTTTGATGTGAACTGTTGCACTTCTTGAAATCGGTCGATTGAAATTTGTTGCAAAGTTGTTTTTAATTTCCATGTATTTTATTTCTTGTTCTAATTTTTTTATTTTTAATTCAAGTAATCGTTCATGTTTATCATCTGATTTTTTTTCAACTAATTCTCCTTTAAGATATTTTGTAAGAACTGTTCTAGCGTGTTCGTTAGTTGATTCTCGTGTTAGCTTTGCCATTTTTGTAAGTCGTTGATTAAGTAAATGACTTAACCTGAATGAGAATGTTGGATTTCTTTGATTGTAATTCATTTACCTTCAGCAATATCATCCGTTGATGTTTTATCTTGTGCAGTTTCTTTTTTGTATAAGATGAATTTTTTCATAGGATTACTTTTTGATTTGTCTTTAACTCCGAGATCAGTTCCAACTTCATAATGTATTATTACTCTTTCATCTTCAGGAAGTCTCACATCATAATAATCTCCACCCTCGAAAAATATTTTCTGCCTTAATCTTTCATCTTCTCTTTCAAGTTCTTCTTCATCTCCATATCCTAAATTCTTGATTGCTAATTGTTCAGCTCGTGATGGTTCTTGTTCTCTTTTCAATTTATTCTCATGCAATTTCTTGAATGGATCTTTTGTTGCAAAGTCTCGCATCTGATCCATGATTCGTGAACCGAGATCTTTTCCATAAACAGATTTAACAATGCTCTCTGTTTTCCAGTGCCCTAACTTGGCAACAAAACTGTAATTATATTCTGATAGTTCCAACCAATATTGTGCGAACATATGTCTCAATGAATGTAAAGTGTGCAAATAAAAATAATCATCTTCCAAACCTGATTCTCTGTAACAATGTCGCAATATTGCCATTACTTTTTTTCTGTTCCCACCAACTGCTTTTACTGTTCTTTTGTCTTTATCTTTTTTCATTAAAGTTGCTGGATAATCCAGAGTTCCTAACTCCGTATATTTTCCAGATGCTCCAATCAAAGAATTTTCTCGATATGGTTTATTGTCGTGGATTTTTACTGTTCCATATTTTTTTGGATCTTTTGATTCCTTACCGATTTTTATTTGCTCCATTCTATCTTTAATGAGCTGTTTTGTTTCATCTGAAAGAATAAAACCACCATGAATTTTCTGACCTTTTTTTCCACGTTCTCCTTTTCTAGTATAGATTTGAACTTTCATATCTCCATTAGGAAACTCAATAACTCCAGATTTTCCAGTTTTATCTTTTTCATCAACTTCTTTTGTTTTTTCTCCAACAATGGTAAAAGCTTCTTCTTGTCTAAATCCTAACTCTAATGCTAAAAGAAAATAAAAATACGCATCATGCCAATACGATTTAGCTTCTTCTTCATCTTTGAATTTTAATACCTTTTCTTTTGGAGTTTCATAATTATGGTAATCAATAACTTCAGTTGTTCCATCTTCTTTTCCTTTATTGAGACAATTTTTCATATTTTCAAGTTGATCGATTGTTAAATGGATTGTTGCATCTCGTGGTGGATTAACTACTTGTGCCCAAATTGAATCTTCATCAACTTTACCAAAACTCATTCCATGTGTTTCGAGAAATTGTCTAAGAACACCAACAAAATTGTATAATACATTTTCATCTCCAGCTTCAATGGATTTTTCAGATAATTGTCTTGCCTTACCATAAAACACTTTAGCTTTTTTCCACTTACCAGCTTGGTTTTTGTATGAAACTTCTTGAACTTTTCCTTTAATTTCTGGAGCATCTGGAGAAATAGCCCACTCTCTTAAACTCCATAACTTATTTTTGTATTCATCTGGATTAGCATCTTTTGTTTTGTAATACCAAACTTTTGGTTTTCCCTCAAGCCCAAACTGATTCCAATACCATGCTCCACGAGTATGTTTATCGCCAGTCATTAACTCAGATGGTAATTGCCAATCTTTTCCTTTTCTTGTTACCATTGCTGATTTTGGTAAAATGTTTTCTGCACTTCTAAGATCTTTGAATCTTCCACGTTCCATTAATTCTCCAATATCTTCCATTGATTGAACATTGTCTCCTTGTGCCATCTCATACAATCTATCTGGAGATACGTTCATCAATCTCATTGCTTGATATAGTGCATCTTGGTTTTTTGGTTGTGATGCTGTTTCGTTTTTCTTAATCCATTGTTGCACAACCTTCGTATCGAGAAATTCATCCATATCTTCCTGAGCTTCTTTTTCATCTTTTGTTAGTGTTCTCGGTTTTCTTGTTGGTTTCCCTCTAGTAAATGGATTAAACAACCCAGCTACTTCAGCAACATGAAGATATTGTTTAACAGTATTCCATGATGAACCAACTCTTTTTTGCATATCTCGAGGTGTTGGATTTCCCTTCATTGTTCTATATTTCCCATTCCAAATATTTGACATCTCCAAAACAACTTGTGCAAATAATTTTTCTTCAGAATCGCTATAATTAATTTTAATTTCTGGATTTAATGCAACGAGATCTTGGATTACTCTTTTAGGATCTGCATAAACTCTAACTGGTGGTGTTTCATCTCCATATTTTTCTAATGCTTGTTTAGTGGACAATGTTAATTTGTTTGCTCCTTTACTTGCTGGAGTTGTTCTCGTTATCAGATCTGGATCTAGGTATTTTTTTCCCTCAATTTCAACAACTGGGAACTCAAATCCATCCCAACCCTCAACATGATAATCTGAATGAGTAAAAACAACACGATTTAAAATTTCAACTTCTTCTTCTTCTTCAATTTCTATTTCTTCTTCGACTTCACTCATTTATCCATCAGCTCGTGGTGTTCCATAGGTTCGTATTCTTCATCAGGTGGAGAGACTTGCTGGATTTCAGCAAGTCTCGTTTTTGTGATTGAATAGATGCTGAAAGAATAACAGCATTGTTCACAATGGTAATTTGAAACCATTGCATTTTCAATCTCATGTTGGATTGTTGGTTGTAACTCTCTGAGACAATGAGAGCAAGTTACAAATTCTCGAAGATTCATTGGACTGAACCTCTATGATCTCGCTGGAGATTGTTCCAACAATACAAACAGATGATGTTGGATGTTAGTTTTTTGACATCTGAACCTTGTGTTATTGCATATCCAATTTCTCCACACTGTACGCAATTGATTGGTTCGTATTTCATCTCGCCCATCTCCATTGCTTTTTCTGGAATGGATAATGTTTCAACGGTCTCAAGATGTCTCTCTTAACTCGTGCCTTTTCCAGCTCTGACAATTTATCAGAGATTACCGATTCTAGGGTTAGCTTTTTGATGTTGAAAAAAAGGTTAGCCAACTCTAGACTTTGAACAGATTTTTGGTTTCCCATATCCCTGAAAAAACAGAATTTCAATATAACCATGTCGATATGGCAAAATTTGACCATTTAGCTGGTTTAAAATACTAGAATGATAAGTCTCATTATGGCATCTGCTAAACAAATCGCATGGAGAAAAAAGTTTGCTAAAAAATATGGTGGCAAAAAGAAAAAAGGTTCAAAACTAGCTTCTCAAGTTAGAAATAAGAAGAAAAAAGGAACTGGGAAATATATGATAATTAGATTTTTCAGAGATGAAAACACACCATCCAAAGTCATAAGAAGAAATCTCACTCTAGCTCAAGCGAGAAAACATACTAACGATCCCACAACCATGAAAAAAGGAGTTTGGTTTGACGGATATGATGAACAAGATGAAACCATGATTGGTGGTTCATCACATGGCATGGATCGACCAACTGGCAATGACTGGTAACTACAATGGCAAAAAAACCACTCAGCAAATACAGAAAAATTACAAATAAATCTGTTCAAGATGATTACGAGCATAATGTTTGGAGATCTGTTGAAGATATGTGGGTTGAGATGTATGCTGGTTATGATATGAATCCTGAAGATATTAAAGATAAAATAATGGAGTTAGTTTTTGCTTACTGCACGTTTATAGAGCAAGATACGAGAAAAAATTTGCATAAAATGTCAGCAAAAAGAAAACAAAAATACCGTTAAGCTCCGTTTTAGGATTTTTTTTCGACATGACATTGATCAAGAAGCTTTGTTTCGAGCAAAAATTCCCTTCAAGCTTTGCTGTCAAAAGATGTTCCTCGCATACGAGAAACCAATTTGGGCGATTGTTTCTCGAACAAAAACCAGCTATGACTGTTAAAAGTATGCGTATCCCGTATCACTTCCTTACTGCTCCTAACATAAGTTTGCAACGTTTTACTATGCTTGTAAGCTTCCTAATTGTGTTTTAGCATCTAGTGATACACGAGTGATACACCCTATTGTATCACTTAGGCACAAAAACAATAAAATCTTCTTTCTAAAAGATGTGGTAACGTATCACTACTCAACATAGGCGTGAAAACTCTCACACTAGCACTCTAGGATTTTTGGGTTAGAGCTTTAAGAGAAATAAAAAAAGAGAGATGGAGTTTGAACTCCTTAACTTTGTGAGAAAAAATTTTCTCTAGCGACCACTAGCATGAGTTCCAACTTTCAGGATGACGGACATCCCAATAATTAGAACACCAACTAATCCAATCAGTTCGGTTTCCATGAGACTAAACAAATTGATGTGATATTAAACAACCCAGCTTCAAAGGTCAGTCATGCTTGTGAATGAATCCTTCCAATCTGCTAATACGCTTGCAGAGATCTGAAAGAGATTTAATGACATACAAATTAATTCCGATAACAGTTGAGGATAAAACTCCTAACATTATGATGTTATCTTCCATGATTATTCAGTAGGTTTTTTTCTGAATAAATACTTGTTAGCTTCACAATAATCAGCTAATTCTTTTTTTGTCCATTTTTTACCTTTTTCATCAACTAACGTATCTTCACGAATCGCTGTGCCATCTCTTAAATGAGTATGTGGAATTTTTGATTTATCAAATTTATGCATCGACTTCTACACCCCACGCTGTCCAAAATTGGTCATTCCCACCCGTAACATTTTGTATAACAAATTCACCGGCTACAAATTTCAAATAACCGAGTTGAAAATTCTCTCCAACTTGAGCTTCATAAATACGCCATAATGTAGTAGCTCCTGTTGCAGAATCAGTAGTGGTATTTTTCATTATGGCAACATCAGTATTTGACCCCCATGATTTGTGGAGATTTAACATATAGAAGACCCTCGATGAAGGTACCTCATAGTCAGCTCCATTTAATGTAGCACTAGATGGATAATGCATTGATTTAGTTCCACCATAATCATCAGCACTCCATAAATTAATTACTTCAGTATTTCCATTTTCCCAAATAAATTTAGCTCCACCAGCTACACCACCATTACCTAAAACATTTGGTTCAGTCATATTTTGATAACCTCATGTTTCATATTTATCATTTATTATGCTCCCAGTTCCAACCATTTACAGAGAGTTTGAGTTTGTCCAGAAATAATTAATGAATCAGAACAACTTGCTCCACCACCAGCAGTCGCCCATGTTGGCAGTCCTGATGCTAGAGTTAAAACTTGTGTATCTGAACCTTTTGGAAGTCTCGCTAATTCTGGAGTATTATTTTCATACAAAATATCTCCAGCAGTAGTTAACACCGAATCTGCGAGAGTCAAAGTTTTCCATGCTGGTAATCCAGCAGTTACAGAAAGTACCTGATTTGTAGATCCGATTCCATATCTCTCCCTTTGAGAATCGTATCGAACAAGATCTCCCTTTGTGCTCATTACAACTGATGCTCCAGATTCTGGATAGAGATCTCCGTTGAAGCTCAAATCTTTTTCTCCCTTTTTGCGAGATAGAGAGCAACACCGATTGCAACAACCCCAATCATGATTTGCATACTGTTTAATGCAACGTTGAAAGTTCCTATTCTAGTCAATTTTCATACACCGTTTTAATTGCTGAAGCTTTTCTTCCAGCAGTAATCATGTTGAATAACGGTTTCAATAACCATAAAAGAACTCCGATTCCAATAACAGCGAGAATAATCTTAACCCATAACCACATATTTGGATCTGGAGTTATACCACAAGTTGCCTCGCATCCTAAATCCCATTCGTTACATTTACCACATTTATCCGAGCATTTACCAGTTCCATTCTTGCAAGCTTCACACTCACAACCATTAACTGCCAAATTTTCAGGTGGTGGTGTGCAAGTTCCATTAGCCATGTGAGTTAATTCACATCCCAAATCCCATGCGTTACACTCTTGGCATTTATCAGAATCACAAGTAGTACAACCAGTTTCAGTTTTTACTGGTGGTGTGCAAGTTCCTGCCATCATGTGAGATAACTCACATCCAACATCCCATGCGTTACACTCTTGGCATTTATCAGAACCACAATCAGTACATTTTGTTTCTGTTGGTTCAGCACCATTCGTTGCATCTGCTGGAGTAAAGAATGGCAAATTTAAGGTTGAGAAATCGAATGATGGTATTCCCATAAGATGAAGTTTGGCATTTTGTCTATTGATAGCTTCTTCTCTATTTCCTAGATATGCTCCAGTTACTCCTGATTGAAATTGCTCAGAGAAATCTGTTGATGCTGGTTTCCCTCTGAATGGAGATGCAAGTGCAGTTGTTAATGCTTGAAAGTTTTTTCCAACATCTCTTTCAGTAACTCCTTGAAAAGTAGTGCCTTTTACTGGTGGTGCAACATAAGATAATTGCTGAGTTCCAAACTTTTGAAAAGTTTTTCCTGATTCATCCACACCTTGAGTTCTTGGAGATGGTCGTGCCATTATTTACGCCTCAACAATATTATTGCAAATAATAATCCAACACCGAGAACACCTAACACCATCCACTTAACATCAGGATGTAATCCAGATGGATCTGCAACAACAACTTCAGGTTCAGCGTGTGCTGGTTTTAATAATTGTGGATTTGCTAACGCTGACTGAATAATTTCTGGAGTTAATTCAGCATCAATTAATTGTTGGTGGAGTTCTTGCAATGGTTCTGATAGTGGATTAGGAATCTGAACTGGTGCTGGTGGTGGTACTATTGGTGGTTTGTAAATTCCAGTTATACTTCCATCTTTTCGATATGTAAAAAATAACGCTGGTGTTCTTCCAACTTGTTTAGCAATCTTATCGAACTGTTCATCTTGTCGATAAAAATTAAGAACTTGTTTTGGAGTTAAACCCAACTTTTGAGCTTCATAAATTGTCATCAGGATTAAGCCACCAGTATATCCATCCATTGAAGAATTATTATTCCATTTATCTGCTGGAGTTGCAAAAATTAATTCATCCTCAAAATACCACTTGCCACCAGAGTCATCATAAGATGCTCTGTTTTTTTTGTAAGTTTTTAACCAATAAGGAAATTTTGTTTTCATAGGAGTTCTTTGTGGAGATGTCCAAACTTGATTTTGAGTTCCCGACCAGTCGTTACGTCTTTTTTGTTCAAGATCATAAGTCAGATTATAGACAGATAGATTATCACGCCCTGCTGGATATAAGAGCCTCGACATTATCTCTTCCTCGCTAACAATACAACAATGTAAATGCCAACTAAAATTCCAACAACACCTAAGATTCCATTATAGTTGAAGATTGGAGATTGGATGTCCATATTTTCCAATCGTTTTTCATAAGTTATATGAACTCCAGTTTTATTCATGCGAGGATCTGGAGTTGCAATTCTTTCAAGCATAATATTTTTTTCTTTTTGCTCTAGTGGTTGCATCTGATTACGTTCACGATATTTTGGTGGAAACATAGGATTTTGAATATGAATAATTTGAATTGGTGCTTTGAACTCGCCTTTTGACTGTTTTGGGTTTGATGGTTGTGGAGTTAATGTTGTTGATGCACTTGCTGGAGAATCTGCTTGATGCGATTGAAAGATAGCTTCATTCTTGTATGTTAAACCGTATCGACCCCAAAGATCTGAGAGAAAATCTTGTGTTGCCATTACAAAAATGCACTCCCTCTATCATTTACAAAGTTATAGTAAATCGTAAAATCTTCAGCATGACCAGCTCCAGTTGTTGCATTTACAATTCTAGCTCTGTAAAAGTGATGTTCAACCTCAGAGGCGAAAGCCGAATAATTTGATGTAGTTGCTGGAATTGTAACAGTTCCAGCAGAGTCAGCGAACCAATTAGTTCCATTCTCAGAAAATTCTATTGTTAAATCAATAGACTGTGATCCTTCATTCTCTGTTGTAATTAAAAATTGATTGTACGCACCGACATGCTTACTCAGAATAGTCGTTAGCGTGTCGGATGATGTTCCTGATATTTCTCCTCTCTGATGACTGATGCGAGGGAACGAATATCCCAACCATCCATCAGTTGATGCCATGAAAAATATTTGATTTGTATCTGTTGGAGTTGAGTTTGATGGAATGTTAATTCGAACAGTAGAGAAACCATAATTACACACAACATGAGAAAGCTGATGATCCGATAATGAAATTGCTGAACCAACTTGATAAGTTGCATCTGCATCTGAACACCAAACAGCGATTGAGTTGCATTGATTTAATTGCAAATCATTGAGATTCTTATTCATGTTACGAACTAAATTTCCTTGTGAACCTGCTGGTAATGTAATTGTACCAGCTATGAAATCAAGCTCAACTGCACCACCATTAGCAATGCCAGTTATTTCTCCACCACCTGAAGTTGTTAAGAGAGAACCCATTAGTTACACACTCCTAATTCGGTTGCAACAATACTGATGATAAGAGCAGTTATTGCAACGCATGAAGCTGGAACTCCCAGCTTCTTGAGCTTACTTTCTGTTTTGTTTTTTGTCATATTTTAACACCTCTTTTATTTCGACTTTTGGTTTTGCTTTTACTTTTTTTGGTTTTGGATTCATTCTGATATGGAATGACCCATCACTTTCATTCGATTGATTGCTGTTCATTTTAATTTCTATGAATATTTCTGTATAGTAAATAACCAATAGCTCCTATGGCTAAAATCCATAAGAAGTTTTTTGGCATGGTTGGAACTTTCATATCAACACCCCCTTTAATTTCTCCCTCTGATCAATGTTATAACAAATAAAATAACAATACCAGCGATTGCGAATGGAAACCATTTATGCTCTCTAATTTCTTGCATCCAATCTGTTATTCTTTTTCGTTGTGAAACTGTATCGGTTGAGTTTGGTTGAATTGGAGATCTTTGATGCACACCTATGTATGGATTATTTGTAAAGGCAGTATATTCAGGTCGTGGTGCAAATTCGTCATTAACTTGAGGCATGAATTGTTGTTGTGGTTGAATGAATGGATTACCTTCAAGAATTGATAAAGGATTATCATCTTGTCCAGCTTGCTCAAATAGATTTGTTCTAGTGTAAATTTTATCTGGAATTGGTGCAGTTGGTCTCACTTGTGGATTTGAAACAAACTGATTATTATCTACAAATTTATTTTGCCTCTGTTGTGCTGTTCTTACTGCACCGTTCTCTGGATTGAAATAGGTATTTTCATCATTCGTTGCTGGAAGAATTAATCTTGTTGATGGAGTTGAGTAATTTACTGTTGCCAACTCATATGCTAACTGAACGCCATATTGTGATTGAATAACTGGTTGTAATCCTGAACCAGTATTGTATGGTGCATAGAATTGTGCAGTTGTTATTGGTTGAACTCCGAGCTTTGTTGGGTTTGCTCTATTGGTTGATTGTTGTGCGATTGCTGTTTGTGAAACATTCTCTGCACCGAGAGCTTTGCCTCGATTCGCACCTTGCGTTACTGGGTTGTATGAAACTAGAGATGAATAATCTGGAGAACTAAGAGATGCAACGCTTTGAACATTAGCACCAGTTGTTGTTGATGCTGAACCTGATGTTGATGGTGCATTTACTGGATTGGTGGTTGTTGTTGCTGGTGCAGATGTATCTGTGCCAGTTGTGGTTGTTGGAGTTGCTGGAGTTGTTGGAGTTTCCTTAGATTGTTTTGTTTCTTCTTTCTTTACCATTTTATTTTCCACCTGAGAATAATGATTTCAATGTATCGGTAACTGATTTCTGTTCTGTATGTTGATGCGATTCTAAGAGAGACTGATTACCAGTTAAACGAATTGACTGCCTTGTAATACGATTTGTGTATTCTTTGAGAATTACTTTACGAGCTATTTGCTCTTTTTTTTTTGAGTATAGTAAGATGCCATGCTACTACCCTTCAACGGTCTCCTGAACTCTGCGGATCACACTCGAGGCGTTGTTGAAATTTGCTTTAAACACAAGATCAGATGTGTTGTAACCGACTGTTGATAAGCCACCAATACGAAGTCCACCAGCAGTTGAAATAAATGGCATTCTATTATTGTAAAAATCAATCATAGTATAACCATCAGAATCATAACCACCTGTATCGAATGGTGGTGTTGGCATTGTTGTTGCACCATGTTGTGTAACAACTGAATTTGCTATACGATAATTTTGAATGTCTTTTGATTTGTTAGCTTGATATTGTATGTTTGACATTAAAGGAATTGTACCACTTGTAACTTCAAAGTTTGCACACTCTGCATCTGAACGAACATTAGCTGAAGTTTCACAACACAAAAAGTCTCTGCGAATTAATGCACCGACTTGGAAGAACGTGTCGAATGGTTCAAGTGTTCCAGTTGATGTGTCAGCAGTTAATGTTTTACTTAGAACAGTCATCAAAGGGTTCGAACTAAAATCTTCCCCGCTTTCTGGAATTCCTTCCACGCAAGTAATTTGCATTGTCATGTCAGCAGTCCATCCAGCAGATGTTGGGAAGTTTGTTCCCCATGTTGTTGCTGATGGTGCAACGTAAGTAATTTCTAATTGTAGAGACGATAAAAGGTATGTTGGTAGTGCAACGCTGTAATCATCTGGATCTAGTTTGTTGCATCTGAAATCAATAACCCATCCGACATGACATTGCGTGTCAGATGTTGTTGTTGGAACTAACAAGAATGAAATTGGAGAACCATAATCCCAGTTGTTCATGTGCCATAGGTCTTGTCCACTTACAGAAAAAATCGTTCTGCTGGAACCTTCGCCAACTGCGACAATTTTTATTTCTGAAATACATTTTAACAATGCATCAGTTACAAGTACAGATGTACCACCAACTGTTTTAATTGTTGGCGAGTTTAAGTCTAAGATATAACGTTGTGCTAGGAAATCTCTTGGAAGTTGTGTAATAATTGTTTGTGCAGTTGAATCCCATGTTTGGGTTGTACTAAGTGTACGATAATTTTTAAGGACTATTGTCCAACACCTCGATTTGTAACTTGTGTATATAGAGGAAGTACAGCAGTCAAAACGAAGGCACCAGCAACACCGACAATAACTGCTGAAAGAATTGTTGGAACTCTTGGCATCTTGGCAACACCAAAAACAATTATTCCAGCAATTAAAGATGCGAGTGATTTGTGGTCTCGAAGAATTGGTACGCTGTCTAGCACTCCGTTAATTCTTGGCACAAAAAATGGAGCAATTAAACTTGCACTCATAACTGCAATGATAGCTGGATCTAATACAACAGATGAAACTCTTGTGCCAACTGATTTAACAGACATAGTCAATGAGAGAACTAAGATCTTCGTAGTATATGTAACAGCTATTCATAGCTTCATGCCTAGTTACGCATGACCTTTAGCATAGCACTCATATAGCAATATTTTCCATAGTCTCTTTATGGAGATTGATTGCTTGAGGAACTTTGACTCTAAGAATACCACATTACGTGAGATAGTTTCTGATAGCGATTCTTTAGTGAAAAATCAATCTCCTAGTGAGATTAGCCCGAAGTTATCAGAAAGTTCTCGAGATAACCCTGATCTAGTAGGTCGCTAATCTCACGCTTTTTTAATATAATCTACTGATGCTCTCGTTTTTTTCTTTGTGAAAATTTTATTATTTCTTATGACCACTTTGTAATCAACGGTATGTGCTTTTCCTAAGTGAACATTGAGAGCATTGATTGTTTCAAACTTTCTGAACTTGCACTCTGCACAAGTGAACCATTTTTGTTTCAAACTTTTCCAGTAACTCCTTGAGTTTTATCCATGTCTCGATAAAAGAAAGTGTGTTCAGGAAGTTCTTCTTCATCTTGCAAGTGATGTCGTTTATCTTTTGGCATAACAATCCAAACATCACGCCCTAAGTAACCTTCAAGAAATTTCAAATCACTTTCAAGATTCAACTTGAAAGCAAAAACGTGTTTGGTGTTTGAAAGAACGTGGTTTGGGCATGATGCTGGTCTTGAAGAAATTGAGACACAAGAAATTCCACGTGGTCGCCCTGAAAGAATAATTGTGTTGAACTCTTTGTTTTGTTTCTGCTTAGTCAACCACGTATGAATCTCATCCATTATCAGAACTAAATTCCCTCGCTTGAAACCCTCTGAACAAAAACGTCTGAAAGTATTTTCATCATTGATGTGTGGTTGTAAAATGTAATGTCCACGTTTTGCACCATCATAAACTTTCAGCATCTCTGATAAGTCGTGAAAAACCATAGCACGCGAACTGTGAAACTGACTATTGAAATCATAAACCCAAACAGAAACTCCGTTAAGAGATTTCATTAAAGTATTTGCGAGATAAGATTTCCCTGAATTTTTCGAACCACAAATAAAAATGTCCTCGTTATATGCCTCGAATGAAAACTCTAATTGTTCTCCAGAGTGCAACCCCTGAATCTTTTTTGATGTAGTGCCTTGAGAAGAATCTGTTTTAAACTTCTCTGCATCTTCATCATGGGAAGAATCATCCGAGTTGATATCTGGAGAACTATCATCAGTCAATAAAATCACTCTCTTTAATTTGTAACAACGTATCATCTTCATCCAACAAGAACATACTGGCATTAAGAAACCACTTGCAATAAACAACAAATCGATCTGGATGTTGCTTGATTAATTCAACGCAAGCTTGATGCAACATGATAACAGTTGTGTTATGTGTTAATCCAGTTTCTAATGTTTTATCTTCTTCAACTTTGAGAGAGTTAAAAAATCTCTCAACAACTTTGTTAATTTTATCCTGATCCAATTTTTCTCAACTCCTTTAACATACTTTCTTTTTCTGCTAACGCATTTTTGTATTGTAAATCCCAAAACCACACTAG
>Ga0208684_1001071_pt1 | contig 15843 bp, 12 predicted proteins | sample MalvireepMed_b05_FD_184245 | JGI IMG/M metagenome (GOLD analysis project Ga0208684, IMG submission 184245) | Marine viral communities from the Global Malaspina Expedition - Malaspina viral metaG DeepMed_b05 (SPAdes) (version 2) | ecosystem: Environmental > Aquatic > Marine > Oceanic | place... | reverse complement strand
TTGTTGTGGTATCTGCGTCGTACATGGCCTCGTCAGGTAATGCACAGATAAGCTGATTGGTAATATCATCAACATTAGGCGGACAGGCTGCTACGGCGTTAACACCGCCAATTCTAAACCCTTCACTTACAGTGACATATCCCATCACGTCTGACGAAAATGCATAGCTGGCGTTGAATTTAAATAAATTTCCATCATCATCGCCTTCCGCTGTGTTGGGTTCAAAAAGGATAGAGTCGGGATCTCGGCCTGTAAAAACCGTATAGTAGAGAGGAAGGTCAGTATCTGATTCGGTTTCTACTTCGTATTTGTATTGACGTAAGCCTAGGGTAATATCCAGTTTGTCATTGAACGCATAGCTAATCTCACCAAAGAATGCTTGTTCTTTTATTTGGTCGATACCATAAGAAATGTACTCAATACTGTCTGGACGAAGTGGCCCTGTGGCGCCCCAGGTTTCAATAGCGAACTCATCAAACCCCTCCACTTCTTCCCTGTAGTTACGGTTGTAGTCGTTCTTGTTGTAATAAGCGCCCACTATCCAGCTTAACGGGCCGTCGCTATTACTCACTAAACGAAGTTCTTGAGTTAAATTTTCGTCTTCACTGGTGCTGGTTGTTAACCCTGAAAATGCGGGGAACTCTTCATAACCAAAATTTAAACGAATCAATAAATCGGTAACGTCTGAATTAGAATCACGGGTGGTCTTAGATGAACCGGTAGCAGAAACCAAGGTAGCGAAGCCTAAGTCGGCTTCAACTTCTAAACTTAACAATTCGTTTTCACGCTCCATGGGTTCAAGAAAACGATAGGCGGCGTCATATTTTCCCACTAAATCCCCAATGGGGTTTTCATCACCCAAAGACTGATAGTGCACGGTAGAACGAGCACCAATATCATCTTTTTGGTAGAAATAGGAAAGTGTTGTATCTAGCCAATCTGTGGGCACCCAGCGTAACTGTACTTTTGCCGCTGTTTGCTCGAAGGTGTTTCCATCTTCGACACTATAAAGGTTCGCATCCACTTCGGCTTGATCGGTAAAATCTGGGTCCGGCAATGAGGTGCCAGACTCACGCACTAAATAATCGTAGTCGATGAACCCTGGGTCATCTGAATAGTTAAAAGCAGCACGAAAACCAAGGGTACCTTCCATAATAGGCGCATTAAATACAAATCCAGCCTCTCCCCCCATGCTCTCGCTTTCATTGGTTTGATATAGGTCACCATTCACCGACCCTGAAACGAAGTCTAAATCTACTTTTTTAGGGATATAACGTATTGCGCCACCAAGTGTTCCCGCACCATACAAGGTACCTTGTGGCCCAATCAAAACCTCTACTCTGTCGATATCAAGTAAGCGTAAATTCATGAACAACGGAATTTCGCCCACGTAGGTTGCGACTGTGCCGCCATTTGAACCTGGGCCAGATGAATTAGTGTTAAGGCCGCGAACAATAATAGGCGATTCTGAACGTCCACCTTGATCGTTTACCGTTAAACCAGGTACCCAACGTGCAATATCTTCGAGTTCTTCTAAATCTTGTTGCTCCATTAAGTCGTTTGTAACGGCAGAAATATTAATAGGGACTTCTTGCAATGACCCCGCGCGTCGCGTTGCCGTGACTTCTATGGTTTCTAGAGCAACAGCTTTTTCAGCGTCATTCACTTCTTGTGCCGCTACCCCTGGCGCAACGATGGCCGATGCCATTGGTACTAATGCGGCGGTGATTGCTGCAGCTATGCGATTCTTTTTATTTCGTTCAATGCTTTTCATAGTGGTGTACTCGTAATTGCCTGTGAACTCTACCCTCGTTTGACATGCAGATAACTGCTGGACGCTGCATTGGATGATCAATTTGCGATGGGTTCTTATTTTATTTGCAGGATTATTATGGGCTTGCTAGGTTGCAACGAGTACTGGCATTATTCCTATTCCGACTACGTCATTTAACGCACTTTTTCTGCCAAATCAAATAGTTAAAACTTTGTTAATTAAATGGCGCAGAATTTAACTTATTACTGAAAGACTGCCTCTAAGGCATGGGTGTGGGGCTTGTAACGTTGCCAACGACCTATCGACTGCTGGTTGATGGGCATTTTCACCTGCATTTTGCTGGCCGTTGACACAGGCGCAGTGTTCCCTTGCATGTGTAAACAATTTTCGTCCCACGATAATTCACAAAACTTGAGCAAGTCAGCAATGTGCTGTCTTGGATGAGTCACCAAGGCTTCGTAGTTCAGCAACATAAAATTCTCACCTTCTATTGCCTGCCAGTGCTCTACCCAATTCATGCATTGGCGGTAGAAAGACGCACAGGAAAGTAGACTGTGGGTGTAATGATAATGTGGGTTGTGGATACTAAATAACTGGCGGAAGTTCCCCACACAGGTGTCCATTGGGTTTCGCTGTAAGCAAATAATTTTTGCGTTGGGAAAAGCACGGCGAATATACGGAAGATAGAAAAAATTGAACGGGAGCTTATCGACGAAGTGGGCGCTATTACCTATGTGCTGTGTTCGCGCAAGGTATGCCTGCGCAAGCTTATTGTAGTCGATACTTTCCGCCTGTTTTAACGTGGTGACGTCTAAAACATTAAGGCTTTGGCTGCCCGACATCTGCTTTAAAAGGGTACTAAAATCCTGTAATTCACCACCGGAACTGACCTGCTGATGGCTACTTAAAATGCGTTCTACCAAGGTTGTGCCAGAACGCGGCATGCCTACGACAAAAATGGGTCGAGTGGTGCTTTGTGAAGAAGGTGACGAAGGCGAAATATGCCCATTTGACGCAAAGGCTGCTTGTAAATAAGCAAAGACCTGCCGGTCGGCCGACGCGTCGTAAGGAAGGTGCTTCTGCTTCTCTTGCTTTGCCTGAGTTAATACGTCAAAGGCTTGGGTATAATCCTGTTGTTTCTCTAATTCCCGCGCTAGGCTGTGGCTTAAATGCAGCCGCGCTTCTAACGGTTGCGCATCATTATCTAGCTTTTGCTTTAATTGTGCTAAGTGACGGCGTATTTCATCGCCTTTTGTCAATTCAGACAGCGCAAAATGCGCTTTGTAATAGGTTGGCTCATCATCTAGCACTCGCCAAAGGGCTTTCTTTGCTTGTTCAAGTTCACCACAAAACTTACTTGAAACCGCATAGTTATAAAGAAAACTTGGCGTAGGGTTTGGGGCGTTAACCGCCGCAGAAAAGTACACCAGCGCGCGAGCATGTTCGTTACACGTAGATAAGGCTACGCCTAGGGTATCGGCCTGAATAGGCGTTTGAATCTCATCAACTTGCACCGTATTGGCGATGGCAATTACACCGTCGGTTTGGCCTAGTAACGCGTAAACCCGGCACAATAGAACACGAAACTCTACTAGGTTTTTATGCGCAATGGCGTGTTTACAGAGTTCTGCCGCCTTATGCAGCTGCCCTATGCTAACGTTGATTTGCGCCAGTAAATGATACGCTTCGCCGACCTTTTCGCCCGCTTGAATTAAAGACACACACCCTTTATGAGCCTGTTGAATGTCTCCTTTTTCGAAATGTGAGTACGCCTGCTGTAACGGGTCAATGGAATGACGCTGTGACATAGCCAAAGCTAGTTCACTGCCAGCGCACGGATGGCTATCCCTGCGGCTGTGGTTCTATTTTCTACCCCTAACTTAGCGAATACTTGCTCCAAATGTTTATTCACCGTGCGCGGCCCAATATCGAGAATTTGTGCAATTTCTTTATTGGTTTTACCATTGGATAACCAGTAAAGCACTTCTGATTCTCGACCGGTTAAGTTAAGTGTCGCTTTCAGTTTTTCTTCGCCCGACATGGCCTTTACGGCGTGATTAACGCGAAAGATACTGTCTCCGTTTTCCCGTTGAGACACCAATGCCAGTTCACATTCGCCACCTTCATAGGATACCTGTTGCACAACATCATGCTGCCCGGGGGTTAGCAAAACATGCTTCACCGCAGGGATTAAACTGTCGTTAAACCAATCATCAGCGAAGGGGATATTGGATAGAAAGTCGTGAGTTTGAGGCGTAGCCCAAAGCAGTTCTCCTGCTTGATTAACAGCAAATAAATTTTGCCCCATAGAATCTAACGCTTGCTGTGCACTCGATGTGATTTGCGCATTGTTCGCGTGAATTTTGATACGCGCCACCAGTTCATCGGGATTGACCGGCTTAACAATGTAGTCCACACCACCAGCATTTAGCCCCTTTAACGTGCTTTCAGAGTCTGTTAAGCCTGTCATAAAGATAACGGGAATGTGCTGTAATTCTCTGTTTTGTTTTAGCCGTGTACAGGTTTCGAAGCCATCTAATTTGGGCATCATGGCATCAAGTAAAATGATGTCTGGTTTGATTTGTTCAGCAATGGTAATAGCTTGGCTACCCTCTAATGCCACAAGTGTGCTTATCCCTTCCTTTTCAAGGATATCGTTAATTAAGCTTAAGGAATCGGGTGAATCATCAACAACTAACACCGTGTACATAAACGCCATCCAACCAACTTAAACGTGCCGATTATACTAAAGATTAATACCTCAGTATAAACACATATAGCGGTGATAAGCATGGGGTATTTTGCGTATTTCGAACCTTAAAAGGCGCGTTAAGATTTAGTTGCGAAAAAAGGCGTTAACTGTCGTCGACCTCGAGCACCGATCCACACAGCATGAAAATTACTGCAATAGAAATTCCATAAGCGGGTGTCCCACGGCAACAGCAATCAAGGTAAGTATCATGCCAAAAACACACACAGAGATATAACTTACCGCATACTGCATCAGCGTATTTTGGGGCTGGGTTAATAGCCGATTTAACCGCTCGCGCCTTTCGCTGCTTGCGCCCTGCTCTCCTGCTTGTTGGCAAACGCATAGAGGTAAATCGTCAAGGGAAGCGTAATGCCCCGCATTGTGTAAAGCGAACATATCGCTTCTCAGTTCTAAGCCATTAATGAAGGCATGACGATAGGCTGTGCGCCAGCGCTTTGGCCAGAGGATCATAAAATAACGCACGCACATTAGTTTAATATTGTCTAATTGGCGTACGTGATTAAACTCATGCAACAGCACCAAGTTAAGCTGATTATCCGTCAACTTTTCCACTAACCCCTGCGACACGTATATTTGTGGGCGCAACAACCCCGCGCACCAAGCAGAAGGCACCTGACTGTCTACTCGCTGATAAAATTGCTTCATATCAGCCTGTGGGCCACTGGCACTATTACAAAAATTGGCACAAGGATTAGCAGGAGAGCGGGCACTGGCAAGCTGTAATAACTGGTGAAAGCGTTTATTCAGGTACAATTGGCGCGCCATCATCACAACAGTGACACACAGCAAACCAATGGCAAAGGCTAACACCCCCGCACCTAAAGTGGATGAAGTGGGTATGTATAAGTCATGAGGCCCACAATGACTTTCATGGCAATGTTCACCCACTAAATAGCGGCTTATAGGGGGCAGTTCGTTAATAATGAGGCTAAATGCCGCACAAGCAAAGGGAAGCCACACTAAAGTAAAAAGCAGTTTTACTTGTACATCTGGTGAAAACGGCACACGTTGTGTGTTTGCTACCCGCCAACATCCCGCCACGCACCAAGATAACAGTAATGACAGTAACAGCCAGGAGGCGAAATGGGCGAGAAAACTCGTATCAGTCATCCTTCTCCTCATGAGAAGGAAGGTAAGAAGACAGCTTTTCTGCCTCTTCTTTTGACGTTTGCCCTTCAATATACGACATGAAACCACTGACTATCACCTGGGATTCACCATTACCCAACTGGTCGGCAATTTCCCCCATCAAGCGGCTGACCACGGTGCTTTGAGATAATGCTGGCGCATAGCGGTACGAGCGCCCCTGCTTGTAGCGGGTAAGCATATTTTTACGAAACAAGCGTTCCAGCGTACTTTGCATTGTACTCAGCGAGAGTTGCTCATTAGCAAAAAAGGTAAGCACTTCCTGAGCACTTAGCTCTCCGTGTTGCCACAACACCTTAAGGACGTCTATTTCACGACCACCTAATGCAGGGAGGCTGTGTTGCGAAGGTTTTCCGCCTAGCCACTGACTTAATCCCCGATAAAGCTCTTTCACGAACACCGACCTCTTATAGGTTTTAGTAAAGGCAGTAATAATACAAAAATGCACGTTACCAGAAAGTGCCCAATTAACGTATACCCATTAAGGAACTATTGTGAAAAAAACGCCCATAGCTCTGCTTGTTCTTGCTGCTTTACAAGCTAATGCTCACGAAGGCAACAGCCATGATATTGAAAAAGTCACCGTGTCTGGCCGACAAGTTAGCTTAGTGGGAGAAGCTATTTCAGCATCGCAAGGGGTTGTGGGCCAGGAAGAAATTCAACTACGCCCAATTTTACGTACCGGTGAAATACTGGAGTTCATTCCGGGCATGGTCGTGACACAGCACAGCGGCACGGGCAAAGCGAATCAATATTTTTTACGCGGTTTCAATTTAGATCATGGCACTGACTTTGCCACTTTTGTTGATGGCATGCCGGTGAATATGCGCACCCATGGTCATGGGCAAGGCTACACCGACCTTAATTTTGTTATCCCAGAAGCCGTGCAGTCTCTCAACTATAAAAAGGGCGTGTACTACGCTGACGTAGGCGACTTCAGTGGTGCCGGTAGTGCAACGTTAACAACCATTAACCAGGCCTCTCCCCCTCTCATTAGTGCGACAGTTGGAGAAGATAACTTTCTACGGTTAGTTGGCTTAGGAGATGTCACCATTAATGACACAAACCGCGTCGTTTTGGCGGGTGAACGCAATACCTACGATGGCCCCTGGAGCGATATTGACGAAGACCTAGATAAAACCAATGTGTTAGCCAAATGGGTGAATAAGCAAGAAAAGGGCGAATTCAGCCTCACCTTTATGGGTTATGACAACAGCTGGAACAGCGCTGATCAAATCCCCGAGCGCGCAGTAGAAAGCGGGCTAATTGATGAATTAGGGTCTTTAGATACCACTGTGGGAGGGCAATCGGATCGTTACAGTCTTAGCGCGAATTGGCGCGGCGACAACGTGGTCGCAAATGCTTATGTGATGTCGTACAGCATGAACTTGTGGTCCAATTTTACGTATTTTCTTGATGACCCTGAAAATGGCGACCAGTTTGAACAAGTGGACGACCGCACTGTATATGGCGGTGAGGTCAGTTATTGGCTAGATCACACCCTATTTGGCCAGCCCTCTACCACCACTATTGGCACGCAAGTGCGAATAGATGATATCGATGAAGTGGGTTTGTATCACACGCAAGCCCGACAGCGTTTGGGCGTCATTCGTCGTGACGAGGTAACAGAGTCGAGTGTGGGTGTTTATGTGAATAACCAAACCTACTGGACACAAAACTTACGCACAGTGCTTGGCTTGCGTTACGATTATTTTGATTTTGACGTGCAAGACTTAGCCGGTGTTAATGCAAATGGCGTTGATTTATCACCGAATAGCGGTACGGCCAGTGATGACATCACGTCGTTAAAAGCCAGTGCGGTATACACTTTGACCCCCGAATGGGAACTGTATGGGTCAGCAGGGCAAGGGTTACACTCTAACGATGCCAGGGGCACCACCATTCACGTAGACCCTAGTTCTGGCGATGCTGTAGACGGGGTAGATCCGCTGGTTCGTTCAACGGGGGTTGAAGCCGGTCTGCGGGGCTTTATTGATGAAACGCTGAATGCCTCGTTGTCAGTGTGGCAGCTATCTTTAGACAGTGAATTGTTGTTTGTAGGTGATGCCGGTAACACCGAAGCCAGCCGCGCATCTAAACGTAAAGGGGCAGAAGTCGCACTTTACTATCAGCTTGACCACAATTGGTCTATTGACCTTGAATATGCCTACACCGACGCTGAGTTTACTGATGCCGCACCTGAAGGCGATCACATTCCAGGTGCAATCAAAAACGTGGTACAAGCAGGCGTGTCTGCTCACTTCGGCAACGGCCTGTTTGGCAGCCTAAGGGCTCGACATTTTGGTGAACGCCCGCTTGTTGAAGATAACAGTATCACCTCAGACGCAAGTACCGTATTTAACTTGCGAGCAGGATATAAAATGAACAATTGGGTTTTGCAATTAGATGTGCTTAACCTCACCGACAGCGATGCTCACGACATTGATTACTATTATGCGTCTCGCCTTTCAACCGACGCCCAAGGCACTGAAACCGACGATATTCACTATCACGTGATAGAACCTCGTACCCTTCGCGCCACGGTTATGTACCGATTCTAAGCCGCGTTACGCATTGCGGTTTTTCGCCGCAATGCGCTTCTTTAAGTAATATTTACATCCCTTTGCACAACTATTAAATAAATTCAGGCTCGTAGAATATCGCTAATCTATGGGTTCAAATATGTTTATTGTTTCAAAGCGCTTTATCAGCTTCACCCTTATCACCTCGTTGTATTTATCTGGCTGTGTATATGTGGCAGATGACGATGAAGAAGGTGATAGCTACGGTTACGCCCAATACGTTAACTTAGTGTCCCAATCCCCAGAAATAGAATTTATTGTGGAGGATGAATCTGAAGCCACTTTGGCTTTTAGCGAAGCCACTGCATATACCTACGTGACGAATTCCACCTTCGATATTGAATTCAATCAAATTTTACCTAACACAGAAAATGATGACTTTATCAGCGAAGACAGCTTAAAAGTGAACAAAAAAAACCTGCACAGCTATATTTTATATGGCGATGCTGATGCACCAAGCACAATGGAGATAAACATCGATATTTCAGATATTTATGACGATGATTTTGACGATGGCTACGCCTTGGTGCAATTTGCCAACTTAGCCAATATAAACGATGCCGTAGATGTTTATATTCTGGATGCCGACGCGTCACTCACCAATAAAACGGTGGATTACACCCTGGCTGCTGAAGACTACAGTGGCGAAGTTAGCCTGGATGCTGGCGATTATAAATTAGTGTTCACCGAGTCAGGAACAGACACAATTTTAGCCATGAAAAACGACATAAGCATTGAAGAAGGCGAGGCACTTTCCTACGTATTCGTTAGCTATGAAAATGCGAGCTTCGACGACCCCTTTTACAGCATTATAGAGTTAAACGATGACGGCGCACGTCAACTCACTAACGAAGCACAAGACAGCTATCTAAGAGTAAGTAATAACATTGTGGGTACAAGCGCCATCGCCGTTGCAAAAGACAGTAGCAGTAGTACTGCCATAGAAGCGCTTTACTTTGGTGATATTTCGCCCTTAATAAGCGTAGACATTGACGATACCGATGACGCCAATAGCGTCGATATTTATCTTAAAGATACCGACACCAGTGCCGTGCTAGAAAGCACCAGTATTGATATGTACGCCGACCAAATTGTGATGCTACTGAGCTCAGGTGATACAAGCAGCACAGTAACAGCCTATTCGCATACCGAAGACTTACGGGTAATAGACACCCACGCCAAACTCCTTATTGCCCATAATATTGACAATGAAAGCAGTACGTCTATCACCGTGAAAGTGATTGAACAGGGCAGTAACCCCGACTCCTACGAGGCATCGGACAACATTTCCTACCTCAGCAGCTTAAACATTGAAACTGAAGCCGGCGATTACGATATTTACGTGTACGACGCCGATACTGACGACTTATTGCTTGAAACCACGGTATACGATATTGAAAAAGGTGATGTTATTAATTTGATATTGAGCGATTACGACTATGGCGGCGCGCCTTATCAGCTTTTCCGCTACACCAATTAAGGGTTCATTGTGTACGGGTGTGAGAGATTTCTCACTGTGTTCGCATAATAAAGTTTGTACATAACTTCAATTTGGAATAATAAAGTTTGTACACAGATTTGCTAATAGGGAATAAAACAATACTTATAGTTTTATGCCAAAAGATGAGCTTCGTCTTTCCACCACAACAACACAAGAATGTCATAAGAATTAGAAAATATACTTTGAACCACCGAATAAGATATTGCCTTCTCTTCATCAACCCATGTTTCGGCATCTACTTCCTCAGCGTCACCTGGTATCAATACAGTTTGTGGGTTAGAAATTTTTTTATGAGGCCCAAAATGCTCTGGAATAATATGACTTCGGCTAAACCAGCGACGGTTCCCTAACCGATCATAACAGATAAGCATACAAGGGAATGGTGACAGCTCAACCAATCTTATAGCTGTCGATGTACGAGAAACATTAAACATTTCTGCAAGGGCACCAACAGAGTCAAAGGTTACATCCAAATCAGTTAAATAGGGTGTGGCTATGTGTTTGGGGATGAGTAATTCAGCAGCAAATTGGTTTGCTCTCACTTCTTTTTGTTGTCGGAAATTACTTTTCTGTGGATTACGTTGGCGCATGTCCGTTGTGGTACAACGGTAAGTTAGATTAAGTTTTTTATCATTTACCCAATGCCCAGTTTCATGCCCTAGAGAAAATCGTTGGCGCTGAATCGGAGCATCAATATTGATTGTAATGATAGCTTTTTCCTCACTGCCAATAATGTAACCTTCGCAGTTAGAAAGAGATACACGTTTGACTTCTGCTCCTAAAGAATAGGCAATCAGGTCTAAGTCAATATCCTGCGGAGAATAGATACCTAAGGATTTCAAAATCTCACATGGTTGTTGACGAAATTTCATTAATCATTCTTCTCATCAGTGGCGATAAGTCCTAAGCGAGCAAAACTTTCCCAAATTTTGCGGATGTCATCCTCGCTAGCCTCTTGATTTTGGCTTTGTTCGCGAAACGCAACAAGCAGACCTTCTGGCACTTTGTTGGGATTATGCATTGCCTTTACGATATCCTGAAGCATGTCTGCAAGTGAAAGACTTCGAGAAGAAATAACTCTTCGTTCTGAGTCGTCTAAGCGTTTGCGATATTCTAATTTCGCTTGGTTCAACCTTTCAGCCCTATTGACGATAATAGCATTCGATAGCGCAGTTTGAATTTCCGATAACTGACTAAGCGTAGGAAAACCATAAAGACCTAAGCGAGAAAGGATTTCGTTGTCAGGTTGTTCTATATCAGCTTCAACTACCAGTTCATTTATTTCTCTGAGCAAATTGATACTCATTTATCGATCTCCCACCAGTTAATTCCATTTGGGAACCTTTTCCATACTTTGTCTATTATACGTTTACGTACATTTCCGTATACGGACTCGCTAAAGCTGCAGGCTATCATAATCTTGGACTTTACGGTGTTATCACTTAAGAACTGTTTTAAGTAACATAAGGCATCATTGTCACCACTGAAAAGGTCGAGCAATTTGGTTGTCCACTCTCTGATAGTCAAACCCTTTTGATGCTCTATTAGCAAGATATCTGGAGATGGGTTTGATGATTTTACTGATACCATATGTTTGACCACGCGTCTTGAATGTTCTATCCCAGATTCATTCGGGTACAAGATGGACAATTTTCAGTGGCCATTGACACTGCCCCACTATCACCGCAGAGGTGCTCTTCCGACTCAATAAATTCAAGCTGACCTATTTTCTCTTCTGTATTACTTATTATGCTACGACCTACTTCTTTGAAATGCTTTAGGGCGTCGATACCTCGTTTCCACACACGTCTTCCAGACAATGTATCGACCCATACCTCCCCCATGATGTCTCTAGCAGTAAGGCCGGTTCTGAGTTCGCAGCCAAGACCTCCATAAAACCGGTATATTCTGGCGAGCGAGGCCTTGTCTTGCACAAGATTGCTCAGCAAGTCTTCGATTTCAACCGTTGAATACCTATCTATTTCGTCCGTATCCATACCAAATCACTCCCTTTACAAATACATACTATGAAAAACTAAAAAATGGAGAAAAAGATCGGCACTTTTATATTTCCACCAGTATTGATGAATAGCTAGCGGTAAATTTATATAAATACCGTCGCTTATTTAGTGAAGCATACAACTCTAGAGGAATTATTAAAATGATCAAGAAATCATCTATATACCACTTTCCAGTGGGTAATGGCGACATGACACTGCTCAAAATTGCCTCGAACAATCGTTACGTCTATGTGCTGGTAGATATGTACATCCGCCAATCATGCATAGAGAAGGATGACCAATGCAACGTGTTGGACGAACTACACAATCTGCTTGAAAAGGACGGCGATGGGCGTCCCTATTTGGATGCCCTCGTATTAACCCATCCTGATAAGGACCATATTGGTGGCTTTGAAAAGTATTTCTATCAAGGCTCACCTATTGATTACGCTCCGGCAAAGTCAGGTGAGAAAGACCGAATATTTGTACGAGAGATCTGGTCCTCGCCATTAATCTTTCGAAGAAAGCGAAAAAGTCATAGTTTGTGCGAAGACGCAAAGGCCTTTAATACGGAAGCAAAACGCCGAGTAGAACTGTATCGCAAGTCAAAGTCGATTAGCCCTGAAGGCGACCGAATTCGTCTGATAGGAGAGGATATCGACGGAAAAACAGACGATATCCTAGGTATCGTATACAAGCCTGGAGACATCATTAACAAAATTAACGAAGTTTCTATTAAAGAGCTAACGATCAATATATATGGGCCGCTCTCAGACGATGAGTTTGAAGATAGCGAAGCCCTAGATAAAAATCGATCCAGCGTCATCTTACGATGGGGGATTGCTAGTCACGGCTATTCCGAGCCAACCAATTTCATATTGCTTGCCGGTGATGCAAGTGTGGAGGCCTGGGAGATCATTTGGAGGAAGTTTAAAGATGACCCCCAAAAGCTTTCATATGACCTTTTATTAGCGCCCCATCACTGCTCTTGGCACACGTTGTCACACGATAGTTATTCAAAAACCGATACTCCCAAAGTGTCAGAATCAGCCAAGAAGGCATTAAGCCAAGCACGGACTGGAGCGGTTATTATTTCCAGTAGTGATCCGATCAAAAATGACGATAATGATCCACCTAATTTCGGAGCCAAGCGAGAATACGACAGTATTGTTAGCTCAGCGAATGGTACGTTTTTATGTTTGGCCGGCAACGTTGTGAATGGAGAGAAGGTGCCTTCAGTTCTCGAATATCGTTTAACGAATGAAGGACCCCAAAAGGTAAGCGAAACATCGTCGGCCGATTCTACCTCATCGGCTAAAAAGCGAACCGCAGCTACGTCCTCTCTCATCGGCCACTCAGGGCAAGCAATTGGTCATGGGTAAATTAAAACCAAAGCGTGAGATCACGCCTGAAATTCAACATGTCATTCAATGGCTAGAGGAATATTCCGTTGCGACTGAGGTGCAAGTGAAAAGCTGTTCGGACGATGGAGTAGCAGTCTCAACAAACTGGAGAGTTGACCTTCCCATAAAATTTGAATCGGATGGAAAAACACAATCAGGGATTCGCTCGATAGAGGCTGTCACGTGGGTGTTCCCTTGGGAATATCCGTTGCGTGCACCACTGCCCACACTGAGGAAAGACTTTCCTTTGACGTTACCGCACATCAACCCTGTCATAGAGGGTGAAGGGGTATCCCCCTGTATTGCTGAGGTAGGCCTGACAGACCTTTTACATAGCAGTGGTAAAGAGGCAGTTTTTGGTGCCATGACGCATTGGTTAAACAACGCCGCATCTGGAGAATTGCTGTGTCCTGTGCAGGGATGGGAACCTGTGCGTCGCGACAATACTTCTGGACTTATCAGTGCAGACACGTATGCAATTCGCGATGAGCTAAAGAATTATGTTCCAGTTCGATATTTCAAGTACAGATATACAGTCTTAACTGGCAATACTGATTTGGTATTGGGGCATATTGAAACACCATCACTTGGTAGTCCAAATACCGTATTCAGAGAAAAATATGTTGGTTTTATTAATGGAATTCGGCACAGCCCTGCGTTGCTATTGCAAGCTAACGGGATCGTCGAAGAGTACTGGACAGAATCTGTTGCTACACTCTCGGACCTGAAGGGAGTGTTGAGAAAATTTCAGTTGTGTGATGCCTTTGAAGCTCGTTTGAAACATGTGATGACCACGTCATCTCCAAAGGCTTGTGCATCCAAGAAGAAACCTGGAATTGAAGAATTTTTGGTTGTATTAGCTGTAAAACGCCCGTTTAACGTGCTCGGTGCTAACAATCCGTGGGAACTCCTGACTTACCGTATTTGTTTTGATGGTAATTCTGCGCAACTGTCCAATGATGTACCTGTTCATGCACCACTTATGATTCAATCTACATGTCCAGCGATGCTTAGCGCTGTATCCGGCGTAGAGCAGGATGCTGAGGTTATACCTATATCCTTTATCGGCTGTGGCAGCCTCGGTTCAAAGATGGCTTTACATTTAGCCAAGAGTGGTAGATATGAATTCTCATTAATCGATGATGATATTTTCTCTAGCCACAATAATGCCCGTTACGGTGCAGTGGTAGATGGTTTTGATAGTATCGGCAGTCCCAAGGTAAACATAGTCGGTAGGGATATTCGAGCTCTAGGGGTGAATGTCGAAATGCTAAAGGTTGATGTCATAGAGCTGGGGAAAAGAAAACCAGCTATCGCTGACAAAAAATTCCGTTATATTCTCGATACCAGTGCGTCATTGCCAGTACGCTACTTCCTTGCTCACCACGCAAAACTCTCTGCGTGTTTGATGCATAGCATTCTTTACGGAAAGGCAACAATGGGAGTATTGGCTATCGAAGGAAAGGAAAGGTGTGTACGAGTTGATGACCTGATGGCACACATGAATACTCTTTGTGTTAAGGACGACCGTGTTCAAAAAGCGATGTATGGAGAGACAATTACACGAGAATGTTTTGGTGACGGTTGTAGCTCAGCTACAACGATTATGGATGACATAGGGCTTTCCGTTATATCGGCCGCCTTAGCAGGGAAGGTAAATCAATATGCTGGAGAGAACACCGTTTCAGATGAAGGTCGGATCATTTTTGGTCACTTAGACAAGGATTATCAGCTTGATTGGACACGCCAAGTGCTACCCGCCACCCACGTAATTCCTAGAGATACGCATTTTGGTTGGGAGATCCGAGTATTAGGAAACATCAAAGACCAGATCGAGCGTGAGTCGAAAGGTTCATCGGTTGAACAAGGCGGTGTGCTAGCAGGCATGGTATGCCACCTGTCAAAAACTATTTATGTGACTCTGGTTGTGCCGGCGCCTGATGGAACCATTCATACACCAGTGCAACTTGATATTGCTACCGATGGTCTTGAAGAAATATTTGAAGAGATGCACTTATCCACGAATGGACAAATCACCTTTTTAGGTACCTGGCACAGCCATCCAACGCCATCACCTCCGAGCCATAAAGACAGAGACACACATGCAAAATTAACCAAAAATTATGATTTGCCCGTGGTAATGCTGGTCTATACAGGAGGGCGCATTGAGCGCGTTTAGTCATGCTTAAAGAACTTTCCAAACACTTCGATCACTATGCCATACATGCTCGTTTTATGCCTGTGTTTGTTGCTCTTTTTCCTTTGGTGCTTACTGTTTTGGCATGGTGCCCGCAGGCCAAAACGATCCTAGGTGGAACAATGACCCTACTTGTTAGCTTTGGGATCATGTCGTTTTTGTCGATCTATATTTCGAACTTAGGTAATGATTTACAGGATAGATATTTTAAAAATTGGGGCGGAGCGCCTTCGACCTTGTTACTTTTACCAAGTAATACAGAGTTGGATAAATATACAAAGCAACGGTATTTCAAATGGCTCAATAAAAAATGCATGTTCCGGCCCATTCCGATCACCCATTTCGGTTCAATCCGATCAGTGATTTCGGTCTAATCCGATCGCTTATTTCGGCGTTATCCGATCAAAAATGACGTTTTTCCGAAATCACTGTTCGGAATCCCGAAATCTTCTTCTTTTTCTCACTAA
>Ga0208684_1001066_pt1 | contig 15903 bp, 17 predicted proteins | sample MalvireepMed_b05_FD_184245 | JGI IMG/M metagenome (GOLD analysis project Ga0208684, IMG submission 184245) | Marine viral communities from the Global Malaspina Expedition - Malaspina viral metaG DeepMed_b05 (SPAdes) (version 2) | ecosystem: Environmental > Aquatic > Marine > Oceanic | place... | reverse complement strand
CAACAGGCACTGGCCATGAGCTTAACGTTAGAGAATGGGGTGCTCTTGGAGGCAAGCGTGGTGCAGTTTATGGGCGAAACGGCGATGCCGCCTCTCTACACCTCTGAAGGTGGCGATATAACGGTAACGCTGAGCCACGTTGAGCAAGCCGGGAGAGACCTCCATGTGGTGGGCCATATTGAAGGGCAGTTAGCGCTTCAGTACACGCTGGAGTCATCCCCCAGCGCTTCGGAGGGCGTGCCGCTCAGCGTGCACTTCGATATTACCGCGCAAAAGGTCGAGTTTTAGGGAACCGTTGATCAATTTGATACTGAGCCTCTTTGGCACTCAGCGAAACACTTTCAGTGAAAGTGCCATTATGAGCATTTCAGCCGCTTAGAGACGAATTGATCAGCGGTTCCTTAGTTTTGTCGATGCTATCACCTAGGCTCGACGGCGTGATGATTCCGCAGAAGGATTCCGGGCAGGTACCGATTCAGCGTGCAGGTGCAGATGTACAGCACATGCCACGCGCAGCATTGAGGCCAGGTTGGGTACCTCGCCTTTGTTGGCAATGACCTCGCTGTAGAGATTGCTGATGAAACGTCCTGCTGACATGCCTTGCTCGGTGGCTAGACAATCAAGAATCCCCCAGAACTCGTTCTCTAAGCGGACACTGGTCACGCTCCCCTGCAGGCGTACCGAGCGTGTGGTGCTCTCGTAGCGTTGAGGATCTGTCGAAGCATAGACATGGCACATGGCGAGGTTCCGTCATTGGGTTGGTCATTATCAACTTAGTCTTATTGACCTTTACAGGCCATCCGACTTGTGTCTGAAATGTCTCTTTCGATTAGACCTTAGGCTATGTAGTAACCCAATGTTACCCTCCCGCTGCCGCTGACGACTACTCTCTGAATGAAGATGCCACCTAGCATCTCAATCTACAAAAACAAAAGGGCGGCCTGCTTCTCAACGTTCAGTATGAACAGCCCTATTATGAACAGCCCTATAATGCGGAGATTTCGCCATGTTCTCACGCCCCTTATCACGCCGAGTGTTCCTGAAGGCCAGTGGAGGTGCACTTGTCGGAACGCTAGCCTTTGCTAGCGGTCCCATCGCTCTGCTGGCACCGAGCCGCAGTTGGGCGGTGACCACTGAGCAGTTCACTACGCATGAGAGTGAGGCACTGCTGCAGTTCACTCGCCATGTCTTTCCGCATCGCGACCTGGAAGACGCTGTCTATGCACTGGTGGTCAAGGATCTCGATCGACAGGCAGACGCCGACCCTGCCATTCTGGCGTTGCTGCGTGATGGAGTGACGGCGCTAGATCGCCAGGCCGATGGCGACTGGCTGGCTCTCGATGCAACACAGCGTCAGTCCAGCGTGGCTGAGGCCGCTGGTTCTCCGTTCTTCGAGAAGATCCGCTCGTCCGCTGTGGTTTCGCTGTACAGCAACCCGCTGGCTTTCGCCCATTTCGGCTACCAGGGGGAGGAGGGCGACATGGGGTATCTCTTCAAGGGTTTTGATGACCTGACTTGGCTGCCCGACCCGCCGGTGGCGGATAGCGGTCTGATGCCCGGCGCCTAAGCTAGGCAACCATAACAACAAGACGATGCTTTCCTGAGGAGAACACGCTATGGCGCAGTTCGATAATAGCAAGACTTTTGCCCACGACGATGACAGTGTCGTGGTGATCATCGGTTCCGGGGCCGGCGGTGGCACTCTGGCCAACGAACTGGCCCAGCAGGGCATTGATGTGGTGGTACTGGAAGCTGGCGCTCTGCATGACCGCCCGGACTTCCATGCCGACGAGTGGCCAGCCTTCAGTCAGCTCTCCTGGCTCGACAATCGCACGACATCAGGTAGCTGGCGCATCGCCAGGGACTTCCCCAACTTGCCTACTTGGATCTGCAAAACGGTGGGTGGGACCACGGTGCACTGGGCTGGTGCCAGTCTGCGCTTTCAGCCCCACGAGTTCCAGGCGCTTACTCATTACGGTGCACTCGACGGTGCCAATCTGCTCGACTGGCCAGTCGGCTACGATGAACTAGCGCCGTATTACACACGTGCTGAAGACAAGATGGGTGTGACGCGAACCAACGATATCGCTGGTCTGCCCGGCAACAACAACTTCAAGGTGATGCATGCTGGGGCACAGAAATTGGGCTATGCATGCAATACAGGACACATGGCGATCAATAGCCGGACACGCGATGGTCGCCCGGGCTGTCAACAGCGCGGTTTCTGCTTCCAGGGCTGTCGTTTCGGTGCCAAATGGTCAACTCTCTATACCGAGCTGCCGGCGGCCCTGCTCACTGGGCATGCCGAGTTACGGACAAATGCTCATGTTGCACAGATTGAGCACGATGCCAAAGGCCACGCCACGGGTGTTACCTACTTTGACAAGGATGGTAACTTGGTGCGCCAGAAGGCACGTCTGGTCGCCGTAGCTGGCAACTCCATCGAGACGCCACGTTTGCTGCTCAATTCGGCAAGCGCGATGTTCCCCAACGGCCTAGCCAACAGTTCGGGCCAAGTGGGGCGCAACTACATGCGCCACATGACTGGGTCTGTCTACGCTACCTTTGACGAGCCGGTGCACATGTACCGTGGTACGACCATGGCTGGAATCATTCCCGATGAGGCTAGGCACGACACTTCGCGCGGCTTCGTCGGCGGCTATGAGATGGAAACTTTGTCGCTAGGCCTCCCTTTTATGGCAGCATTCCTCGATCCAGGTGCCTGGGGAGAAGCGTTTACCGGTGCTATGGACCAGTATGCACACATGGCGGGCATGTGGCTGGTCGGCGAGGACATGCCACGCGCCTCCAACCGTGTGACCCTACATGACGAGCTCAAGGATCAGCATGGCTTGCCGATCCCTAACGTGCATTATGACGACCATCCTAACGACGAGGCTATGCGCGAACATGCCTATCTGAAAGGCAGCGAACTTTATGCAGCGGTAGGCGCTCGCGATATCTACCGCGTGCCGCCATACCCATCGACCCATAATCTGGGCACCTGTCGCATGAGCGCTCAGGCGCAAGACGGCGTGTGCAACGCATACGGTCAGACCCACGATATTCCAAACCTGTTCATTTCCGACGGTAGCCAGTTTACTACCTCGGCGGCAGAAAACCCCACGCTGACCATCGTTACGCTGGCAATCCGCCAGGCTGAGCATATTGGGAAGCTAATGAAGGAGCGCGCGGTATAACACCCACTTTTTGCCCCGCGCCCTTCTGGTTGGTGCTGGTAGTTGCCTACGTCGCCCGCTTTGCCTTTAAATCTCGATTTCGATAGAGGAGTACGATATGAGCTTCAGTGGTGAACAGTACCCCGGAGTAGAGCCCCCGGCCCGCGAGGCCAGCGGCTTTCGGCTCAACCACACCATGCTACGCATCAAGGATCCGCAGCGATCACTAGCGTTCTATACGCGGGTCTTTGCGATGCAAGTCCTCCGCAAGCTGGATTTTGAGGAAATGGGGTTTTCGCTCTATTTTCTGGGTCGCCTAGATGAGGGTGAGGTGATTCCCAAGGATGCTGGTGAGCGCACGGTCTGGACATTCCAGCAGCGCGGCGTGCTTGAGCTGACCCACAATTGGGGCACCGAAGATCAGCCCGGCTTTACCTACCACGATGGTAACGCCGAGCCGCAGGGCTTCGGACATATCTGCTTTTCGGTGCCCGAGCTGGATGCTGCCATTGCCTGGTTCGACGCCAACGACGTCAAATACGTAAAGCGTCCAGAGCAGGGCAAGATGAAGGACGTTGCCTTTATTAAAGATCCAGATGGCTACTGGATCGAAATTGTCGAGGCGGCGCGCATGAAGGAGGTGGGGCGAAAGACCTGAGAAGCGTCAGTTAAGGAACCGCTGATCAATTTGATACTGAGCCTCCTTGGCACTCAGCGAAACACTTTCTGCTTCTCAGCGGAGAATTTCTGGCCACCACAGGCGGCCTATTTCCCTGGCAGCCGGTTTTCCGGCTGCCAAGCCAAATTCAAGACACACTGGCCCCGTCGACATCCCCCTCGCACCTTCTTGCCAGCACCAGGTTGCCGAGGGCGAACAGGGTGAACAGCTGCGCCTAGTTCTTGGCCAGCCCCTTGTAAGTGCACCTTCCGGTAGGCGAAGAGGTTCTTGATCACATGAAACGGATGCTCCACCTTGGCGCGGATGCTGGCCTTGGCCTTCTCGATCGCCAGGAGGAGCATTTTCTTAGGCAGCGTATGTCGCCGTAATTACGCGCCAAAACGCTGGTGAAGCCAGCGGTTAATCTCATCCGATTCGTATAGCCAGGTGGCTTGACCTGCGTCATCGGTAATTTTTAGGCAGGGAACCTTTACTTTACCACCACCTTCCAGCAGGGCCTGCTTATGTGCAGGGTCTAGCTGTGCATCGCGAAGCTCAATATTCAGCCCCAGCCGGGCAATCTCTTTACGCACTTTGATACAGAAGGGGCACGTTCTGAACTGGTAGAGCGCAAGCTGTTGGCAAGCGGCGTCTACCTGAGCCTGCTCTTCTGGGGTGCGCTCTACGGCTTTTGGCGTGGATAGCTTCTCGGAGATCAGCATGACGGGGGCTAGCAGGACGCGAACGCCCCGAAAGAAGTAACGAATTAAGATGCGCATGGTTGTCTCCTCTCACTGCACTGCTTTACAGCGTATGCAGTGGACGGGTTGTTGGATGTCGAATAAGAAAAGGTGCGCGCATCCTGCAATAAATCGTCAGAATTGTCACTTTCTGAGCCTGTAATGCCATGTCGCGCGGGGAACGAGATGAGCAACACCGCGTGGCGTGCTAATCTCAGCGCTCGTTGATTGATGTGTTTAGTAAGTTCAATCGTTTGAAATGGTTAGGAAGGGAGCGCTTGGCCCATGCGTCTGCATATTATTGGCATCTGTGGCACCTTTATGGGGAGCCTTGCACTACTTGCACGGGAGTTAGGCCATGAAGTAAGCGGCTCCGATGCCAACGTATATCCACCGATGAGTACGCAGCTAGCTGAGGCTGGGATCACCCTGATGGAAGGCTATCAAGCAGCCAATCTCTCAGGCTCAATCGACTTGGTGGTCGTGGGTAATGCGCTCTCACGGGGCAATCCGGAGGTGGAGGCACTGCTCAATAGTGGCATGCGCTATACCTCAGGGGCGCAGTGGCTTGCAGACTATGTGTTGCCTGGCCGCAAAGTGATTGCTGTGGCGGGCACTCATGGCAAAACCACCACTGCCAGCTTGTTAGCTTGGCTATTAGAAAGTGCTGGGCTAAAGCCTGGCTTTCTGATTGGTGGCGTACCGCGTAATTTTGGCGTTTCGGCGCGCTTAGGCGACGAAAACGCCCCCTTTGTAGTAGAGGCCGATGAGTATGACACGGCCTTTTTTGATAAGCGCTCCAAGTTTGTTCACTACCGCCCGACGATTGCCGTACTCAATAACCTTGAGTTTGATCATGCTGATATTTTTCCTGATCTCGCCGCTATCGAGCGCCAGTTCCACCATTTAGTGCGTATCGTTCCCAGCCAAGGGCATTTATTAGTAGCCGATCAGCAGCCCGCACTGGAACGAGTGTTGAAGATGGGGGCGTGGTCACCGGTGGCCTATTTTGGAGCTGATGCAAACAGCCAGTGGCAGCTGCGCTTAGAACGTGCCGACGCTAGCCGTTTTCAGGTCTTGTATTTAGGCGAGCAAGGTGAAGAGGATGGCGTGGTGGAGTGGGCGTTAACCGGCGAACACAACGCGCGCAATGCACTGGCAGCGCTAGCGGCAGCACGACTGTGTGGCGTGAATTTGGTACGGGCGTGTGCCGCGCTGGCGCGATTTAAAACACCGCGCCGTCGGCAAGAGGTAAGGGGCGAGGTCAATGGCATTCAGGTGATCGATGATTTTGCCCATCATCCGACGGCCATTGCCGCCACGCTACAAGGTCTGCGCGCAGCCACGACCAAGGGGCGTTTGCTGGCAGTGATTGAACCACGCTCCAATACCATGCGTTTGGGTGCCCTGCGGGAGCGCTTAAATGACAGCGTGGCCGATGCGGATGCGGTGTTCTGGTTTCAGCCAGCGGGAGTGGCTTGGTCGATGGAATCGCTGGTAGAGACTCAAGGAGAGCGTGCCGCGCTGTTTAACGATATTGATGCGCTAGTAGAAGCAGTGGTCACTCAAGCGTCACCTCTAGATCGTATTGTGGTGATGTCTAATGGTGGTTTTGAGGGAGTGCACGAGCGGTTGTTAGATGCATTAACAGCGCGGGAGCAGTCGAAGTGACAATGTTTAAACCTCCGGTAACAGTAGCGCTAACAGGTGCTTCAGGCGCTCAGTATGGCCTTCGCTTGATCGATGTGCTGGTCGAGGCGGGGCATGAAGTGTGGGTAATGATTTCCAAAGCGGCTCATATGGTGATTGCCACGGAAACGGATGTGTCACTCCCTGCCCAGCCGCAGCGATTGGTAGAGGCGCTCACAGAAAAAAGCGGTGCCCAACCAGGGCAAATTCGCTGTTTTGGTCGAGAAGACTGGATGGCGCCCGTGGCATCTGGGTCTGGTGCACCTTCGGCCATGGTAATTTGCCCCTGTTCAACGGGCACGCTCTCGGCGGTCGCGACCGGCGCCAGTAATAACTTGATTGAGCGCGCCGCTGATGTGGCCATTAAAGAGCGCCGTACGTTGGTGATGGTGCCACGCGAAAGCCCGTTTTCTCCCATTCATTTAGAGCACATGCTGGCGCTTAGCCGCCTGGGTGTGGTGATTTTGCCCGCTGCTCCAGGGTTTTATCACCGCCCTCAAAGCATGGAAGATCTGATCGACTTTATTGTTGCGCGTATACTCAATCAGTTGGGTATTGCCCACCGCCTGATGCCCCGCTGGGGCGAAGACGCCGCGGCCACCTCTCGCGATGCGCAAAACAAGGACGGTTCGCCATGATGTCATGGGCGACGCTCTCGGTCTTCATACCGACGTTTCTCTTCGTCTCGTTAACACCAGGCATGTGCATGACGCTGGCCATGGTGTTGGGCATGACGCAAGGCGTCAAACGCACGCTGTGGATGATGGTCGGGGAGCTGATCGGCGTCGGTTTCGTGGCGGCGGCGGCGGGGGCGGGCGTCGCTGCGTTGATGCTGCGCCAGCCCGAACTATTCATCGCCTTCAAGTGGGTGGGCGGTGCCTATTTGGCCTATTTGGGCATCATGATGTGGCGCTCACGGGGCCGTATGGCTATTCCTAGTGAGCTGGATACTGGCCCTGCCGCTGGGCGTCTTCAGCTTGCCACCCAAGGTTTGGTAACGGCCGTTGCCAACCCAAAGGGGTGGGCGTTTTTTATGGTGCTACTGCCGCCGTTTTTAGATGGCAGTCGGCCGCTTGCGCCGCAGCTCAGTATGCTAATTGCTGTCATTCTCACCATTGAGTTTGCCAGTATGTTGGTATATGCCACCGGCGGTAAAACGTTGCGTAAGCTGCTAGGTAAAAGCGGCAATGTGAGGCTGCTTAACCGCATCGCGGGCACATTGATGATTGGCGTAGGCATGTGGTTGGCATTGGGTTGAACGAGTCACTCCCTGCATGAATCCCTATGTTTAAACGGGCGGGAAAAAAGTAACACGTAGAATGATGAGTAGTAGTGACCCAAGCAGCAGCCCAAGCCAGGGAAAAGACGGCAAAGGAGGGCGATAACGCCGTTGCCAATTAAGCTGAACAAGCGCACAGACGACCAGACCAAGCAGCACACCGCCCATTAAGTCGCTGAGCCAGTGGACACCAATGATCAGACGCGAAAGTGCCATTGGGATCGTGATGGCAATGGCAAGCCAATATACCCACATCCGCCTTTGTCTCGGCATCTGTGACGCGACAAAGGCTGCTGTGATACCCACCACTACAACCCATGTGGAGGTATGTGCACTTGGGTAGGAAAACGACCCGACTAAATAGTCCGGTGTGTCAGGCCTAGCCCGCGCAAATACGGCTTTACCTAATGTGTTGAGTGCGCCAATACCTCCCAGCGCTAGCGCCCCATGAGCAAGTAGGTCAATACGTTTGACCAACAGCAACCAGAGTGCCCAAGGGGCGACGAGTGTAATAATCCCCGCTTTATCGCCCACTTCGGCAAGTAGCAGGCTGGCGTCTGTTAGCCAGGGAGTTGCCAGCCAGGAGAAGAGTCGCTGCGCCTGCAAGTCAATCAGCAAAGGGCCTGGATGCTGCATGACCATCAGTGTCCAGGCGGATGCTGCGGTAAGCGCTATGATGCATAAAAAGAGTGAGGCTAAAGGCACCTCGCCACTGCGACTCATAGCGAGCCACGGGCGGCGCATGGCGGGTATTCGGCGAGCAATACGTGCAATTGCAAAGTACACCCGCCCCTTGTGACCTACTTGCGCGCGGCCCCAGGAGAACATTACGGCCAGTGCCACGACGCTAACGGCCATCATCACCACGGCCATTTCAACATTGGCGGGCAGGTTGAGCTGCTGTTGCCAAGTGTGGCCCAGCAGGTAGCCGGGTAAAACGTATGCCGGTGCCCAAAGAGCAGCAGAAATTACGTTGGCTAAGAGAAAGGTGCGCGCTGGCATATGCATCATACCCGCGATGAGCGGAATAATAGGGCGCACGGGTCCGACAAAGCGCCCAATAAACACCGAGTAGATACCATAACGCTCAAAAAAACGGGCGCCTCGGCCTAGCCATTCGGGATGAAGCGAAAGCGGCCAACGGGTCACCACGGTATCGCGGTGGCGATAGCCTAAAAAGTAGCTAAGCCCATCGCCTAACACAGCCCCTGCGAAGGCTGCGCCAATTAGCCACGGTAGCGCGACCATTTGATGCCCTGCCATAGAGGCAGCGGCAGTGATAAGTACAACGCCGGGCACCAGTAAGCCTACCAGCGCTAGAGATTCCACCATGGCAATCCCCAGCACCAGTAGGAGCAGCAGCGTAGGTGAAAGTGACAGAGATAACAGTGTGTCGGCGATAGACAAGGGCGATTCCGTCCGCAGATGGGTTACACGTTGGCAATAGCTTCGGCACGCGCTTCCAGGCGCTGTACATATCGCTCGAAGCTCTCTTTGCGAAGAGGCAGGCAGGTGGTAATGCGCGCTTCTAGTTGCCCAGTTTCCACTAGCACACGACGGGAAAGCGCTCTCTGTAAGCGCTCCCTAACAAGCAAGGCGCCACTTTCACTGGTATCGGGTAGGACCAGCCAGAATGTCGCATTGCCAGCGCGACCCAGTATATCGTGATCACGGCAACGGCTATTGACCTCGCTGCACAGGGCACCCAATAAGGCGGTTTGCGCACGGTGACCAAACTGCTCTTCTGCCATATCCAACTGTGGTAAGTGAAGCACTAGGACTGCCAAGCGCTTATTGAGCATTGCTGCCCGTTGAAATTCATTATTGAGCCGCTCTTTCAGCGTATCAATATGGTAAGCATCACAGTCGCTATCGTTTGGGTCTGTGGCCCGCAGTAGCGCCCGACGGCGTGCATGTTCCCATGGGGGAAGGGCGAGCAGTAGCGTCAACGCCACATGACTAAGTGAAAAAGCAGTCGTCTCAAAAGGTGCTAGCCACCACCAGGCGGAAAGGCAAACCATATTCAGACTAAGCGCGCTCCAAAGCGGCAACAGTAAAAATGTGGCTGCAATGGGTAAGCCGAGCCATAGGGGCGCTGGGCTTGGCTGTGTATAGGTGGCGGTTAGCACAGCAATATAGATGCTCGCCAATAACAGTATGCGCGGTATGCAGGGGCGAAACCCTTGGCCTAAATGCATCAGCAAACTGACCAATAACAGCATTGCCAAAAATAGCGGTATTAGCAGTTCGCGGTAGCTGCCCATCGCGTACAGCCACATCATGTAGCCCACCATGATGAACATACTGGCGCTATAGGCCGCAGTCATTAGTCGCTTGGGCAGTGGCTGCACTCTCATGCGGCCTCACTTAGCCGATGTTTCGGGTAGCGGCTTAGGGCTTCGATTGAGAGTGACGCCAGCTCGATCTCCATGAGGGGCTGGTGATAAATGGCGGCGCTGTCGGGTAGAACAGCACATAGGAGCTCGCGCCGTTTAGCGGCCTCTTTGGGCGTTCTCGATAATATAAGGGTGGCGAGTGTCGTGCCATTCAGTCGATAGACGTTTTCAAACTTATAAGTCAACTCGCAGAGTGTTTGGGCGACTGGCCAAAGTTGGTGCCGCTTTACTTGAATGACTAACACTTCGGCATGGATAGCTTCCCGCTCTGAGCGGGTTTGTTCTCGCAGTAAATCGCGTAAGAGCTGCTCGCCTGCCCATAGGTTTGCTCCTGGTACTAGCCTTAGGCGTTGGCGTATATCGCCATTCATATTAATTAACTGGTGAGTGCGTGAAAGGGCCAGTACGCTGAGTGTTGCCAGCGATAAAACCATTAGGAGCCACTCCGGTAGGCTCACCACGGGAGCGAGTAGTAAGCAGCTAAGCATGGCCGCGCATGCATTAAAAATGGCGGCCCAGCGATGTTGAGGCAGCATAAACACTGCTCCCCATGCCCAAATAAGCAGCGCATGCCGCTCAGGTGCGGCGGCAATTAACCCTAGTAGTAGCGTTCCAGCGAGCATCTGCCAGGGCAGCCCAGGAGAGCGGCGATGGCTAAAATCCAGTACCAGCGCCGTAATAAAGAGCCAACCAACCGACAGCCAGAGCAACAGGGCAGCTGCTGGCGGTGCCATGGGCGTCCATAAAGCCAGCGCCACGGCAGCGGCGAGTAGACTGGCTCTTAGCAGGCTGATTTTGTATTTGCTTTGCATGGTGGCTTACTATTTACCTGATAGCGGTTGGCCTATTTAGCAGTAGCATAACGCATTGCTTGGCCTAGTCCTTTGAATCACTCAGTATAATGCCCAAATGGCGTAATATAAGCCCACTTCACTTAGCAACGCTGACCACAACACAGGGAGATAGTATGCGCGGTTCTGATGCATTCCAAGAAGACGCCCAACACCATTTGGCTGCCGGGGATGTGCCCGCGTATATGCAGGCCCTGGGGCAAGGCGCTCGGGCAGCGGCAAGCGCATTGCGACGTGCCAATACCCACATTAAGAATCAAGCGCTTGAGGCAATGGCGCAGCGTGTGGCGGCGGCACGCAGTGATATTCTGCAGGCCAATGCCGAGGACATGCAGCGTGGGCGTGACAATGGGCTAGATAATGCACTGCTAGACCGGCTGGCCCTGAATGACCAGCGCATTGACGCGATGATTGAAGGTCTTCGCCAAGTGGCAGCGCTACCCGATCCGGTGGGTGAGATTGACGGCATGAGCTACCGCCCCAGCGGCATTCAGGTTGGCAAAATGCGCGTTCCGCTGGGAGTTATCGGCATTATTTATGAGTCACGCCCCAATGTAACGATCGAAGCGGCCAGCCTGTGTCTTAAATCGGGAAACGCTTGCGTGCTACGCGGTGGCTCCGAAGCCAGCGCCTCTAATGCAGCGCTTAGCCGCTGCCTTCAGGCGGGGCTAGCCGATGCGGGCCTGCCAGCGGGCAGTGTGCAGGTAGTGGCCACTACCGACCGTGCGGCCGTAGGTGAAATGATCAGTATGCCTGCCTATATTGATGTGATTATTCCTCGCGGCGGTAAGTCGCTGATTGAGCGCATTTCCCGCGAAGCTAAAGTACCGGTTATCAAACATTTGGACGGCGTATGCCACGTCTATATTGATACCACCGCCGATCCCGCTAAAGCGCTGGCGATTGCCGTTAATGCCAAAACGCACCGCTATGGCACCTGCAACACCATGGAGACGCTGCTGGTGGATGCGCCCGTTGCCGATATTTTGCTGCCGGAGCTGGCCCGGGCCTATGCAGAACATCAGGTAGAGCTGCGTGGCTGTGAGCGCACGCGCGCGTTACTTCCCCAAGCCACTTTGGCTACAGAGGACGATTGGCATGCGGAGTATTTGGCGCCGATCCTCGCCATTAAAGTGGTCGATGGAATGGAAGAGGCGATTGAGCATATTGAGCGCTACGGCTCGCACCATACCGACGCGATTGTGACTCAAGACTACTCGCTGGCGCGGCGTTTTATGGCCGAAGTGGACTCAAGCTCAGTGATAGTGAATGCCTCTACCCGTTTTGCGGATGGCTTTGAGTATGGGTTAGGGGCAGAAATCGGTATCTCCACTGATAAGCTTCACGCCCGTGGTCCGGTGGGGCTTGAAGGCTTAACGACTCAAAAATATATCGTATTGGGTGACGGCCAGGTTAGACAATGAGTGACACGCCCAGCATCGCCGGGCCAATGCGGGTAGGTATGCTCGGGGGGACATTTGACCCCATTCACAACGGCCATCTGCGCAGCGCTGTAGAAGTGCGCGAGGTGTTAGGCCTCAATACGCTGCATATGGTGCCCGCGCCGCAGCCGCCCCTGCGAGATACACCGCAGGTGTCGGCTGCCCAGCGCTTAGCCCTCTTAAAAGCGGGCATTGGCGATACGCCAGGGCTGTTAGCGGATGATCGAGAGCTTCAGCGCGACGGCCCCTCATACAGCGTGGATACGCTGGCGGAACTCCGCCAGCAGTATGGCGACGATGTACCGTTAGTCATGGTGATCGGCTTCGATGCCTTTTTACGTTTGGCGAAGTGGGACCGTGCAGAGCAGCTTTTCGAGTTGGCCCACCTAGTGGTCATTGCTCGCCCAGGTTATCAATCTTCTTGGCCGTCAGCATTGAAGGAACTGGTCGGCAATCGAGAAGTCGATAGTGTCGATGTATTAATGCAGCGCACGAGAGGCGGAATGTTGATGCTTGAGCTGCCGTCTTTAATGGCGATATCTGCCACTTATATTCGGGAGCGGCTGCAGGCGGGTAAAAGCGTGCGCTACTTACTACCAGAAGCGGTAGAACAGGCTATTTTTTATCAAGGGCTTTATCAGTCCGATGAATAGCACTGGCAGTCGTGAAAGAAGCCGTTACAATGGCCCGCTTACAGGCTGATGCCACTCGAAATACCGACGTTAGTAACGACACTCGATACCACCACTCGATACCACCACAACAAGGGGTTGCCTTCAGGAGTCATGCACATCGATACACTGAAAAACCTAGCGATTGACTCGCTAGAAGAGCTTAAAGCACGCGATATTACTCAACTCGACGTTGCGAAATTAACCGAAGTTACCGATCTGATGCTGATTGCCAGTGGTACTTCTACCCGCCACGTGGCCGCACTGGCCCAGAACGTTGTCGAAAAAGCCAAGGCATCCGGCCTTCACCCTCGCGGTGTTGAAGGTGGCGATAATGCCGACTGGGTGCTGGTCGACCTGGGCGATGTGGTGGTTCACATTATGCTTCCAGAAGCCCGTGCGCTGTATGACCTGGAGCGCCTTTGGGCAGATCTGCCTAGCGACGCTGGCGCGATTAGTGAATCGCTGAAGCAGTTTGAAGAGCGAGCCACGATGTCATGAGGATTCGGCTGTTAGCGGTGGGTACAAAAATGCCTGCATGGGTGGAACAAGGCGTTGAGACCTACCGCAAGCGGCTCCCTCGGGATTTCACGCTGGAAATTGAAGAAATACCGCTCGGCCAGCGTGGCAAAAATGCCGATATCGCTAAAGCCCGCGCGCAAGAAGCGCAGCGAATTCGTGAAAAGCTGCGTGGCGATGAAATCGTGGTGGCGCTGGAGGTAAAGGGCAAACCCTGGACCACCGAACAGTTGGCGCAGGAAGCGGATGGCTGGCGCATGGAAGGGCGTGATGTGGTGCTGTTGGTGGGTGGCCCGGACGGCTTAGAGCCTGCGCTTTCCGCTATGGCTGATAAAGCTTGGTCACTTTCGCCGCTAACGCTACCTCACCCACTCGTGCGAATTATGTTGGCAGAGCAGCTTTATCGCGCCTGGACACTGCTAGTGGGCCACCCCTATCACCGCTAGTGAGCAACACAGAGTTAATCACTAGCCGTTATGTTGCATTTATTCCCCACTGGGGCCGCCGCTTTTATTGTTTGATTTGAGAGTCATCTGTTGCCATGCCCCAGCGCCGTGACACGCTAAAAAATCCTGAGCAAGAGCTGCGTATTTTCCGTGTCAGGGCGCTGCTTGCTGTCTTGGTAGTGATTGTGTTGACGAGCTTGCTGGTAGGCCGCCTTGGCTATTTGCAAATCGTTCAACACGATTTATACAGCACGCGCTCCGAGAAGAACCGGGTACGCGTCGAGCCTCTGCCGCCTAACCGCGGGCTTATCTATGATCGTAACGGTGCGCTGCTGGCGGAAAACCGTCCTACCTACAACCTTACCCTGGTGCGTGAGCGCGTCGATGATCTAGACGACACTCTGGCCCTGCTCGTCGATTTATTAGAGCTGCCTGAGGAAGAGATAGAGGCATTTCAGGTGCGCTCGCGGCAGCGTCAGCGTCCTTTTCAACCTGCACTGCTGATGAGTGACTTAAGCGAAGAGCAGATTGCGCGACTGGCCGTTAACCGCCACCTGCTGCCTGGTGTTGAAGTTGAAGCCCAGCTGTTGCGCTACTATCCCGATGCTGAAGTCATGGCTCATGCGCTGGGGTATGTGGGACGTATTAACGCCGAAGAGCTACAGGACTTAGACCCAGGCCGCTACGCGGGCACGCACTTTATTGGCAAGACCGGTGTCGAGCGTTTTTACGAAACCGAGCTACATGGAGAGGCGGGCCTACGCAAGGTAGAGACCAACGCCCGTGGTCGCGTGCTTCGCGAGCTTGGCCGTACTGACCCGGTGCCCGGCGCTAACTTAACGCTTACTCTCGACCGTTCCCTGCAGATGCTGGCTTATGAGCTTTTGGATGGTCGGCGTGGCTCTATTGTGGCTATTGTGCCAAATACTGGTGAGATTCTGGCGATGGTGTCGACCCCGGGGTTTGATAGCAACCAGTTTGTGACCGGGATCGACGTAGCCTCTTATCGAGCACTGCAGGAAGATATCGACCTCCCACTGTTTAACCGTGCCATTCGAGGACACTACCCGCCAGGCTCCACCATCAAGCCGTTTCTGGCCCTGGCAGGTTTGGTGGAAGGGGTCATTACCCCCGACAGCACCATTAATGACCCCGGCTTTTATCAGCTACCAAACGACTCCCGACGCTACCGTAACTGGCTGCGCTGGGGGCATGGCCGTGTCGATATGGAGCGCTCGATAGCGGTCTCCAACAACACCTACTACTACACGCTGGCTCATGACCTCGGCATTGATAAGCTCCATGAGCGTATGAGCAACTTTGGTTTTGGCCAGCGCGTTGCCCACGATGTGCAGGGGGAAAGCACTGGACTCATGCCCTCCCGAGACTGGAAGCGAGCACGTTTCAACCAGCCCTGGTACCCCGGTGAAACGCTATCGGTGGGGATTGGCCAAGGCTACTGGCAGGTCACACCTCTGCAATTGGCCAGCGCCACTGCCGCGTTGGCAAACCGTGGGCACTGGGTGAAGCCTCGCCTTGCCCTGCGTATTGGTGAAGAGCCAGTGCCCGCAGAACTACCCGATACGCTCCCCGATATTCAGCTGGCCAACGATAACTGGTGGGATCGGGTATATAGCGGTATGGAAAAAGTGCTCAGTGGCAGCGAGGGTACGGCGCGTCGAACTGGGGTTGGGCTCGAGTATCGCATGGGGGGCAAGTCAGGCACGGCCCAGGTGTTCTCGCTCGGCCAGGATCAGCGTTACAACGCGGAGGAGTTAGAGGAGCGGCTACGAGACCACGCGCTCTTTATGGCTTTTGCGCCCATTGAAGAACCGAAAATTGCGGTATCGGTCATCGTCGAAAACGCGGGGGGTGGCAGCACTCATGCCGCGCATTTGGCGCGGGCGATGACGGATGCTTGGCTGCTCGAAGATGAGGCCCCTGAGGCCGAGGAAGTCAAAGAGGTGTTAGAGGAAGATACCGCCAACGTGGAGGGTAACTAGCGATGCCTTGGCAACTGATTACCCGCTCGC
>Ga0208684_1001052_pt1 | contig 15999 bp, 26 predicted proteins | sample MalvireepMed_b05_FD_184245 | JGI IMG/M metagenome (GOLD analysis project Ga0208684, IMG submission 184245) | Marine viral communities from the Global Malaspina Expedition - Malaspina viral metaG DeepMed_b05 (SPAdes) (version 2) | ecosystem: Environmental > Aquatic > Marine > Oceanic | place... | reverse complement strand
TCACCTTCTCTGTGGCGCTCGCCGTTTAGCCACCATTCTTTAATAACTTCGGCATGGTCAACCGCGGGCTTGTCACCTTCTCTGTGGCGTTTGCCTTTTATCCACCATGCTTTATAACCGTCGGCATTTTCAACCGCGGGCTTGTCACCTTCTCTGTGGAAGTCGTCGTTTAATAGCCATTCGGCATCGCCGCTAATCTCATATACTTTTACTGTGTATTCAATCATGATCTGATCCCCGTTTATTTAACTACTTTGACTTTGTGACCGAGTAACTTCTCAATATCGGCGACGGTTAGTTCTTTGGCTTCTTTCATTGCTATATGTTTTAAGCCGAGATCGAAAGCCTCGCATAAATCTTGATAATCTAGATCGGGAGTTAACGCGGTGTCTTCTATAACGCTTAGCGGGATATATTGACCATGCTTAGCAACTCCAATGCTAACAGGTACACCAATACAACCCGCGGTTGCTTCGATGGCTTGTTGTACATTATAAAGCGCTGTGTAGTACTGTTCGTCAATTTCAACAGTGTGTACAGCACCATCACAACACGCACTAATAAAACCGTTTTGGTCGTTGCTATAGTCCTCGCCAAGTACTACAAGTTTAGCGTTAGGGAGTAGATCTGGATTTGTTATGATTGGCATGGCCTGATCCTCTTGTTTTGTTTTTATTGGCTGAGTCCGCGCGGCGTGTTGTGTCTCTGAAAACTTTTCGCCGTTTAGATACCAATATTTATGCCCGCTAGCACGTATGATCGCCGCGCCGTTTTCTCTGTGGAGCTTGCCGTTTTTAAACCATTCTTTAGTACCGTTGGCCTTTTCATACGCTGGCTTGTCACCTTCTCTGTGGCGCTTGCCGTTTATGTACCATTCTTTAGTACCGTCGGCACCTTCAACCGCTGGCTTGTCACCTTCTCTGTGGGTATTGCCGTTTAGCCACCATGCTTTATAACCGTTGGCACCTTCAATCGCTGGCTTGTCACCTTCTCTGTGATTCTTACCGTTTAATTCCCAATATGTAAAACCGTTATTATATACTTTTACTGTGTATTCAATCATGATCTGATCCCCGTTTATTTAACTACTTTGACTTTGTGACCGAGTAACTTCTCGATATCGGCGACGGTTAGTTCTTTGGTTGGCTGAGTCCGTTCGGCGTGTTGAGCCTCTGTTAAGCGTTCGCCGTCTAAGTACCATTCTTTATCGCCATTGGCGTATATAATCGCCGCGCCGTTTTCTCTGTGGCGCTTGCCGTTTAGCCACCATGATTTATCACCGCTGGCATGTTCAATCGCGGGCTTATCACCTTCTCTGTAGCGCTTGCCGTTTAACCACCAAGATTTATGACCGCTAGCATGTTCAATCGCGGGCTTGTCACCTTCTCTGTGGAACTTGCCGTTTATGTACCATTCTTTGGTACCGTCGGCATATACAACCGCTGGCTTGTCACCTTCTCTGTGGAGGTCGTCGTTTATGAACCATAATGTATCGCCGTTGTTATATACCCTTACTGTGTATTCAATCATGATCTGATCCTCGTTTTATTTAACTACTTTAACTTTGTGACCGAGTAACTTCTCGATATCGGCGACGGTTAGTTCTTTGGTTGGCTGAGTCCGTGCGGCGTGTTGTTCCTCTGTTAAGCGTTCACCGTTTAGATACCAAGATTTATCACCATTGGCACTTATGATCGCCGCGCCGTTTTCTCTGTGGAGCTTGCCGTTTAGCCACCATGCTTTATAACCGTTGGCACCTTCAATCGCTGGCTTGTCACCTTCTCTGTGGCGCTCGCCGTTTAAAAACCATTGTTTATGCCCGTCGGCCTTTTCAATCGCTGGTTTATCACCTTCTCTGTGGAGGTCGTCGTTTATGTACCATTCTTTATCACCATTGGTACGTTCAATCGCTGGCTTGTCACCTTCTCTGTGGAGGTCGTCGTTTAAAAACCAAAATGCATCGCCGTTGTTATATACCCTTACTGTGTATTCAATCATGATCTGATCCTCGTTTTATTTAATAGAGTGCTGCACATAACCCACTAACGCGAATGAGTTATAAAAAGCGCTATTACTTAGCATTGTTATATTCTTCATTGATTACGTATTGGTTATCACCAACCGCTGACACGAAATTGCGTTCGATAGCTACGTGCAATAGCTCGTCTTCGTCTAGCTCAAAATTAAAGTTTGGCGCTTGCTCCATCCATAAAGTGTGCTTACTGTATACTTTGGCTTTGTTTTTTGTAGTAGTCATGATCTGATCCTCAAGTTAAAAAAATATTACTCAACACCTAATAGATGTTTGTGTTTAATTATTTGTGATTCAATTTCGCGCTGGTCGGCTTCGAGTACTGGCAAATCATTGTGAGCTTGTAACATTTGATCGAAGTCAACTAACGGTATAGCTTGATCGCGTGTCTCTGCTTTGTTGCTGAATACGTCGTACACGTTGACCCAGTTACCATATGACTGTTGCAGAGGAAAATTTTTATCTTCTAAGTATAGCGCTTGTGCTTCAACACGTAGCCAGCCGCCTGTAACTTGATCAATGGTGTAACGCTTCACGCCGTCGGTAACTTCTAACAGGTTATCAAGCATACCCTTTATCATGTCGCGGTACTTCTTATGCAATTGTCCATCTGCGTTCGTGGTGTAACCTCCTTTAGATAGTAAGTGCTCCACGTTGGTTTTCGCTTCGTCTAAAAATGTATGTACGCTGTTCATGGCGTTAACACGGTTAATTAGCTTAAAATGTAACGCTTTTTCTTTGCGGTCGTAATTAATAGTACGTAGACACATAACCACATAAGGGTAACCTCCATCGGTGATCATCTTGCCGTCTTGGTCGTATACCTTACAAGCAAGTACGCCGTCGTGGTCTACTGTGAAGCCTAGCATATCCGCTAGTCTGTCGATTAATTTGCCATCGCTGTGAAATTCGCTCATGATCTTAACTCCCGTTATGTGTTTAATTATTGTGCTGCTACTCTTGCCGCGTAACCTGCTAACTGCCAAATAAAAAAAGCTGGTATAAATGGCACGTACCAAGGCATTTTTTTACCGATCTTCATTGTGAACCAATCAAGCGGAATGTAAAAAATAGCGTATGTCATAAGTAAAATAATCATAGTCTTAACTCCCGAAGCTAATAAGCCAGTAAGCCGCATATATAGTGCCTGTTATTAACGCGATACATGGAGACTTTTTATATAGCCATTTAAAAAATAAATATATTATCGTCCACTTTATAAGCGTTACTACTGCTAGGGTAACCAAGAAGTGTTCGAGGCAAAATTCTGTTATAGCTGTCACTAATTCGTTCATAGTCTGATCCTCATTGTGTACTTAATTGTGTACTTAATTGTGTACTTTGTTGCATGGTTTAAAGATGCTTAAAGGTGCTTTAAGCACCTTAAAGGTGCTTAAAGGTGCTTAAAGGTATTGTTGCACGGTTTTGAATGTTTGATGATCAACCGCGGTTATGCTGTACAGTTGATAAATCATATAATCGTCCCACCAATCGCCATTGATATCATGTCCCGCGTCGTCAGTGTTATGCGTTTCGTTCTCAAGCGCTTTGGTTTCGGCTGCTGCTTCGTCTTGCGCTTGTATGGCTTGTACGGTTTGCTTTTCATAGTCGCCTATACGTAGCATTAGTTTAACGATGTAGTAACCACCTGTTGCTGGTGCTTCCTCTGCTACCGTGTCCGCGGTCGGTTGTTTCTGATATTCATTAATACGTGAAACTGTCGCGTCAAATTGTAGTTCTACGCGGTGCAGTGCAGTAGTGTACATGTTATGCTCCCAAGGTAACGCACCAAGTGCTTTCACCTCTTTAATTTTAGCCTCAAGGCGCATCATCTCACCTTGTAAATAGTTACGGCGGTGTAGTAGTTGCGCTAAATTAAAATCTGTCATGGTCTGATCCTCAATGGTGTGTGTTTGAAAGATTGCTTCACATAGCCCGCTAAGCTAACGAGCTATAAAAAGCGCTATCGTTTATATTAGTGAACTTTCGCCATGCTCAGCAAAGCTATATGTCCCGATACCGCTTACAATGACATGATCAAGTACGCGTAAATCCATCAACTTAGCAGCTTTGCATATCTTGTCGGTAATCTGGCGGTCACCGTTCGATGCTTGCAATATGCCTGACGGATGATTATGGGCTAGTATCATGGCATTTGCGCCAAGGTCTAGCGCTCTTTTGATAACTTCACGCGGGTAAACTGCTGCTGTGTCAATGGTGCCGACGGACATTTCTTCATACTTGATAATGTGGTGTTGATTATCTAAAAACATTACTGCAAATATTTCTCTGTCGCTGGTCGATAGTTTCAGGCGTAAAAACTGACCTACTCTACGGCTACTGTTCATTAAATTGTCGTGAGACTGCGTAATTTTAGAGGCCAATATATCAAGCGCTTTGTTTATTGTTGCCTGTTCTGACTCCGAATATGTGTTATTTGTGCTAAATGGTGCAATGATATTGCTGTTTAATGGTGTGTGTTTGATACTAATTACGTTGTTTAACATGGTTTGAACCCTCTTTTAAGCTGTTTTTTGCGTTTCTGTTCTGTGTTTGTTGGATTGTAGTTATACCACAATGGGGATGTAACACAAGCTTTATTTTTAATTAACGAAAATTCGTTGATTTAATACACGAAATTTCGTAGCGAAAAGTGCTAAAAAGGTAAATCGACGTGCCCACGTCGTGTTTTAGGTTTAGCTATTAAATACAACGTGTTACAGCATAATGACGAAATTTCGTGTGGTATTTGGTGCGTGGTATTGTGAAGTGGCACGGGTTTTTGTGACTTTGGAACCGTCCTTGTACCATTGTATATTTGTTAGATATCAGTGCTTTACGAGGTTTTTTTCGTTTTGGAACCGCGGAACAGAAAAACTGAAAACGTGCAGAGAGAGAGAAGAGAGAGATCTATATTATTATATATATATATAGGAGTTTATAAAAGTTGTTCCATTGTTCCTATATGGTTTATATAGAGTACTATCAGTAACTTAGAGTGGAACAAGGGTTGTGCCTCCTTTGTTCCACCTGTTCCAAAATGGATTAAGCCCAGGTTTATCAATAGCTTAGACATTAATTGAGGTTTTTATTGAAATTTATAGCGGTTTTATGTATATTATCCATTATAATTAATATCACACATAACAAAGCGAGCGTATTGTATGCCACAATCAACCGTACAGATCACAACTAACGAGATGCGAGAGTTTTATTATAATTCGCTGATCAAAAAGATAGCCGAGTTTAAGCTCTGGAAGGGTGACATGAAAGAAATTGATTTCGATTTACGTAGCGCTTACCGCTTGCGTAACCTGTTTGACTTTAAAGGTTGTACGGTTACGCTCACCTCAGACGATGTGAACCTATTAAAACGTATACTTAGTACTTCGGTATAGGTAGAGGATTAAAACATGGCTACGAAGCGTTTTAAGCCCCTTAATGCTAATGAACTAACTGTATTGCAGCATAGACAAGCGGGTGACTCTGCGATTGAAAGCTATCAGCGCGGCTACCCTCATGTACAACGCTATAAGCCCGATACGATTATTGCTAAGACGGAAAAGTTTTTTAATACGGATCGTATGAAATACTATATTTCGACGGATTTACCAAAACGCGACGATTTGCCAAAATTAGCGGGTCGTGGTGCAAAAGGTAAATATTATCCCGAACTGGTTATTGAGTGCTACGAGTATTTTAATATTGCACCTGTTACGATTAAAGCGGTTGTTGATGAACACACGGGCGAAACTTCTTTAGAATCAACGGTTAACAACTTACCAACGAAAGCGGGCTTTGCTTGTCAAGTGGGTATTTTACAGAGTACGCTAGCCGATTACGCTATTCGATTGAACGAAAATGGAACGTTAAAATACCCAGAATTTGCCGCAGCATGGGCAAGTGCCAGAGATGCACAAGAAAATATACTAGTGTCAAATACCCTTGCGGGGCATTATAATGCGGGATTTGCCAAGTTTGTCGCACAAAATTTGTTAGATTACCGAGAAAGCCGTGATCTAACCGTAGTCGATACGACACCGAAACCAGTAATAAATATCAACGTCGATATGACACCTGAACAGGCCGCGCAAGTATACATTGACCAAATGAAAGGAATTGAAGACAAGAAGAATTAAAACAACAATAAAAAAAGCACCTGCTAAGAGGTGCCTATGATTAAAACCGTACCAAGACCACTGACCTTGAGTACGGTTATTTTTTGTCTAAACTAATCTGAGTGCATGCGAGAATACTTTAAACTGGTCGTGGTCAATAACTCCCTTGTCTAATAATCTTTGAAGCCTAGCAACACGAGCACGTAACAAAAAGTTTTTATTCTGCTTGCTTCCGCTACCGTTCCAATGTACCGCGTTGATGTAACCAATGTCATTGATTGAAATAAACCGTGATTTATGTTCCTTGTCACCACAGTATATCCATTGACCCGCTTGTAATTTTAACTGACCGTTAGCAAGTGCGCTACTTACTCCACTATCCCATAGGTTGATCGCTGGTAAATATTTCATGATTATATACCCCACACATTGAATAAATCGGCATTGGTTATCGTATAGCATTTATTTTCATAAGTGACCTTACTAATTTTGCGTTCCTTCTGTAAGTCAAAGCAATAACCCGCGTAATCAAAATACTTTGCCAAGTGACCTAGTTTGTGCTGCATGTGGAATTCATCGTTAACGAATGCCCGTACATAATCAATTTCATAACCTTTGAACACGCTAACTGTCGGCGCTAACTCTAAAGCGCGATTCATTGAACAGCCGTTCGGGAGTATGTGAACTAACCATTTAACCGCGGCGCGTTGGTCTTCGCTTAGTGCTTTGTACTTGGCTAGCATGTCGAACCATTCAAAAACGTTACGTGAATGTAGTTCATACATACTGTTGAATATATTCTCCATCCGTGAACCGTTAACATATACGGTTAGTCTGCTATCCATTAAGTTATCTTTGTACGCTTTGTAACTGTTGAATGCTACTTGCTCGCCGTTGCTTAGTGCGTGTAGTTGTAAAGTGTTCATTGTCTTATGCCTCTTGTGCTTGTGTCATAGTTCTTTTGTAGTCTTCGTCTGCTAAAGTCTCGCGGTAAAACATGTTCACCGCTTCGGCTAATGTCAAGTCATATGAAGACCAGTAAAAACTATTTGATGTTTTGCTGTAATGAGTTATCACATAGCTTTTGTTTTGGTCGTCGTATGCTTTCATGTTGCGACGTATTAAAGCTATTTCGCCGCATAAGTCAATTAAAAAGCCATTCATTTTAAGATCTGCTAAGTCGTTAACTGTTTTAAAGGTGTCTTGGTTAATGTTCATTGTCTTATACCTTTTCTGGTTGGATGATGTAGAAGTTAATTGACGTATGGTTATACATTGCACCATCACGTTTAAATAACTTAGTAACTAAAGAGTTACCATTGCTGTAATACTTTTTAATCTCTACGGTGATATAACAAGATGTTTCTTTGATCACCGTGCCATAGTCAACGCGGCCTGAATACTGGTCGATTGCTTTAATAAATGTAGCCATAATGTGTTACCTACCCAATGTGGTTGAAGATTCCCTGTAAATGTAGACCCGTTCTTTTAATAGTGCAAGTATAAATAGTAATTAATTTAAAGATTGTATGTAAAAGTCGCGTTGTGTGTTGATTCTGTTAGAGTTTGCGGGTGATAGTACACCTAGAATCACACAGCGTCGCGCTACATGTCACGGTTTACGTGGGTTGTAGCCCGTAAGGTATAGTGTACAAGTGTGTATGTTTTATGGTTTATTTGTGAAAAAGTATTGGTTATTTGACACGGGACACTGACACAGAAAAGACCCCCCACACCCCCTTTTTTTCTTTTTTCCTCGTTCTATTTAAACTGCTCCAAAAAATTCTAAATATATTTTTGAAAAATGCCCCTTATCAAATACCTATATAAATCAGCCACTTAACAAAAGCCCCGTAACAAACCACGTATAATCTGCTATACTTAACTAATCAAATAACACGGGATAAGGTATTAAAAACATGGCGAAAATTCTACTACCTGAACAGTCAATCAAATACGTTTACGACGATTATACCGAAAACCTTTTGACCCAATATGCGCAACAATTAGAACAACAAGAGAAACTATTTGCCGGTAGAAATAAGCACCTAAACCAGTACCAGTATGCACGGCTCCGAGACCAAGACCCTGTAATGATGGCGATACTCGACGTCATTGCCAAGATATACGAACAGGCCATACCTATCGCAATTATCATTAACGGCGGTGAAGATACAACAGATACAGGAGCGACAGACAATGACACGAAACACTAACCCAGCCAGCGAGCTAAAAGTATTCTTAAAATCTTTTTTCGCAGTATTGGCGATAGCTATAGTTGTAGTATTATTTCTGTCTTTTTATGCCAACGCACAACAGCCGGTGTTAACGTATTTCGAAGATAGCGAATTCATAGATACGAGGACCGGTCACCATAAAATGAACCGAGAGTTTTTATTAAAACTCGACGAGCTTAGGGCGCGTTGTGGTTTCCCACTTATAATCAACAGCGGCTACCGGTCACCAAGACACCCTGACGAGATATTCAAGAAAAAACCTGGTACCCACGCCCGCGGTATTGCGGTAGATATCAGCGCGTGGGACCCGAAGAAAAAGAAAATAATACTTAAACATGCGAAAGCGTTAGGCTTCAAGGGTATTGGCATATATCCTGGACATGTTCATCTTGACATGAGAAAAGGTAAAAAGGTAACATGGAAGTACGAGAGGTACTTAACATGGCAAAAGATCTAATCGACACTGAAACCACCCAACATCACGATAGTAAAACACTAGTAAACGACGAGTTGAAGGACAAGAAACAAACATTTCAACGGGCGGTTAAGCGCGACTACCAACGACATGATCATCATCAAAAGACAAGGTAAGTTATTATGGACGACAAACCAGATATCAATTACCCAGATTGGAACGCAATGCTAGAAGAGGGTAAACAAATACATTTCCTCAAGCGTGAAGTTAAGCGCTTAATGCGATTGAATGATGGCTTAGAATTCCGCGCCCAATTAGCTTACGCGTTTGGTTACGGTGATTCTAAAGGTGGTTTAGATTTTGATAGCGAATTCTGTATCGAAGATATCAGCATAGAACAGGACGACGACGATAACGAGATATGGACCGCCCAACGTAACGACCAACCTACCGATGATGACCCCGAAGATGAATAGAATTATCGGGGATTACCCGAAGTTCATCGGCGATGTGGTAGCCAAGTGGTGCGATATCAATCACCGTGATATGAGACTAGTAGAACCGTTCTCATTCATCGACCGTTCAGGTACAAAATGGACGGCACCAAAAAGAGCACTGATAAACGGTGCCAGTATCCCCCGCATATTTTGGACGTTTGTATCATCCCCGTTCTGCGGACATTATCGCCGCGCTAGTGTAATCCATGATTATTACTGCAGATACAAGCAACGTTCATCTAAAGCCGTTCACCTAATGTTTTATGAAGCCATGTTACAGGACGGCGTACCAAAAGCTAAGGCCAAAATACTGTACACCGCGGTAGCTTGGTTCGGTCCTAAGTGGACTAACAAGGTAACGAGAGATAGAAAATTACCATGAAAAAATTTATTTTAGTATGTTTCCTACTACTAACGCCAAGTTGTAGTAGTCTTAGCCCGTTGTCATTTCTGAACGACGACCCGAAGCTTGAAGTTAATGCGAACGTAGGTAAGAACGTTGAACAAGAGAAAAGTAAAATCAAAGTCGAAACGGGTACGTCAAACCAGACAGCGGACACAATATCGAATGATACAACGTACCAAGCGAAGACAGTCAACCAAATAACCCAAGACATACCGCCATACATAATCGGGCTACTAATCCTGGGTTTTGGCTGGATAATCCCAGACCCCCGCATATGCTATAATGGTGTTAAGTGGATTATTAAGGACATTGCCGGTGCGTTAATTATCACGCCGATAAAAGCGGTAGCGGACTTTATACTAAAATTACGGGGCAAATAAGATGTTTGAAAAATTCCGCAAAGAGATAGAGAAAAGCGTAAGACTACAAGTCAAAGTAATAGCGATATCAGTAGCAGTCATTTACGTATCGTTAATCGTATTCACTTTCGTAGGTCTATGCTAAATGGCTATTGATTACCTGAATCCCGACTATACGGACGTATTCATACAGCGCCAAAAACGGCTTATAGAGATTCGAAAGAACCCACAGCTATTAGCCGCGCTAAAAATACACTACCGACATAACCCTTGGGACTTTATAACCGACTACGGCTTTACCTTTGACCCACGCCAAATAGAAAAGGGTCTATTGCCTAATATCCCGTTTATTTGCTGGCCTAGGCAAATTGAGTTCCTACAATGGCTGACGACGCGTTGGGAGGCTGGCGAATACGGGCTAGTAGAGAAAAGCCGCGATGGTGGTATCTCATGGCTATGTGTTGCGTATGCCTGTACTAACTGGTTATTCGTTCCTGGTTACAGTGCCGGTTTTGGTAGTGCTAAAGAAGCAAAGGTAGACCAAAAAGGTGACCCCGATTGTTTATTCGAGAAGATACGCTTTTTCATCAATCACGTACCGCCTGAGTTTATGCCCGAGGGCTATATTCCAAGATTACATAACGGCTTCATGAAGCTAATTAACCCTGAGTCGGGCGCATCAATAACAGGCGACGCCGGTGACCAGATTGGTCGTGGTGGTCGTAAGTCTATGTACTTCATTGATGAAGCCGCGTTCGTAGAACGTCAAATGGCAGTAGCCAACGCATTATCACAAACGACTAACTGTCAGATTGACATTAGTACGTTTAACGGTAACGGCAACCTGTTCTATAGAAACTCATTAAAATTTCATGGTACCAGAAGAAAATTTATCTTCGATTGGAAAGACGATCCGCGCAAAGATAATGCTTGGTACAGAAAACAAAAAGAAGAATTAGACCCTATTACCGTTGCACAAGAAATTGACCGCGACCCGAACGCATCGGCTGAAGATGTATTCATACCTAGCCAATGGGTTCAGGCGGCTATTGACTTGCACAAGCTGTTAAAGGTGCCGCCTACCGGTGTTAAGACCACAGCTTTCGACCCTGCGGATACAGGCGATGCTAAGGCGGTCTGTTCAAGACATGGGTACGTTGTAACGGCTGCAGAGCTACTAACCGACGGTGATATTACCCAAGCTATACCATGGGCGTATAATAAGGCGTATTTGAATAACTCAGAGATTCTAACGTACGACGCGGACGGCATGGGTGCGCCAGTTATGAAGATGGCGTTCGGTAACTACCAGGATACCCGATTAAGCTTTCAAACGTTCTACGGTTCGGGAGCAATTCAAGATCCGAAGAAACGTTACGGTGAAAAAGAAGGTGAACGCGACTTGACGTTGAAAACGAATGAGGATTCGTTTTTAAACTTCAGAGCACAAGCAGCGACATGGTTACGTGACCGGTTCGAGAATGCTTATATCGTGAGAAAACAAATTGAAGCCGGTGGCATGGCGCTAGATGTTGATTTTGATATGTTGATCTCTATTGATTCAGAATGTGTTAATCAATTTGAATTAGTGGCGGAGTTGTCAAGACCTAAACGTATTTACACGAATAACGGTAAAATACAGGTCGAATCTAAAAAAGCGATGAAAGCCAGGGGCATTGAGTCACCTAACTTGTTTGATGCTTGTATGATGACAATGGCAACGAAAGCCGTTAAAAAGAGAACTAATAACAGGGCTAACGTTAGGACTAGGGCGATAAGGGCGAGGGATAGTGGTTTAGGGCTTTAATTGGTGGGGTCTTCGTCTTCGTGGGATACTTTTTTACTCTCCTTATACCTGAGATAGATAACAAAAATTTTCTCTATAATGAACAAGATACCGCCTAAGGCTGATATGAGAAGTGCGTAATCAGCTAAATGCCAAGTAGACCCTAAGGCTTCGTTAGCGGTAATGCCTAAACTGGCAGCAATAGAAGATAAGCCGATACGGTCGGCAATTTGGTCGATGGAGTCTAGACCAATAGAGGTAAAGAAAGCGATCACTTTATCTATCATATTTCGGGTTCCTAGTTAATAATTTTAAAAGCTAAAATTTTATGATAATATGTCAAACACGCGTATACTTTATGATATTACACATATTAACTTTAAGTATGCCACAGAATTCGACGTATGCGAAAATTAATTTAATGATTTAAGGTGGATACAATGGGTAGTTTAGTATTTTTGAGCGCTGTAACAAGCACGGGCGCGAGTGGCGCTAAAGAGTTTAGACGTTTAGTTGATAGCCACGCATTACAAGTTACGATAACGGGCGCACCGTCCGCGGTCACTGTTACCCTAGAAGGTAGCTTAGACGGTACGACGTTCTCTACCATAGGCACACACGCAATGTCTGCAGGAGAGTTAACCGCAACCAAAGCGATGTACTTCGATGTTGATATGCCCGTGTTATGGGTCAAAGCAAATTTAACCGTGCTTACTGGTGGTAGTTCGCCAACAGTAACAGTAACATACGCCGGTGATTCTACAGGCAGCGAAAAAGTCGGTCGTGGGACTTACTAAACCATGGCGAACTGGACCCCTGCAGTAGTAGACCTATCAGCCGATATAACGACAGTATCTACAGTAGCCGCCATCGTACGCGGTTACTATGTCAATACAGCATTATCGGCTCACGCGTGTAACATTAATAACGGCTCAACGACAGTATTCATTATACCTGCTAGCACTGCAGCAGGTACGCTAGTCGAATTCACAGCACAAGACGGCGTGATATTCGATACTAGTCTAATCATTGACCCCGATAATTCCGCTACAGGTAGTATCACTATTCTGTACCAAGACAGAGTAATATAAATCATGGCTGATACAGATAAAAAGACATATCGAGCAAAAATCATCAACGGTAAAGAATGTGACATATGCGACGAAGACTTAGTAGATCAATTAGATTCACTAGGACTGAGATTAGCGGCGTCACGTTCGGAAGCTATCGACGGTCGTGGAAACTCAGGCATTGAAGATGAATGGCTAGAAGATGAAGAATACTACGAAGGTATCGACGACGCTAACCGCAGTGAATTAAAAGCATGGCGCGGCAAGCCGTTAGGCGCTCCGGCAATAGAACCCGAAGACCAAGAGTCACAAGGTTCGACAATCTTTTTAAACATAACACGCGCATATGTGGACGCAGTAGCGGCACGTATGGGCGATATGATGTTACCTACCGCGGATAAAGCATGGGCTATACGTCCAACGCCAAGACCTGAAATAGAAGGTCTAGCCGAAGGTAAAGTACCTAAGGCAATACGCGAATCAATCGAAGGTGCTACCGATGACCCAGAAATGCGGGCTACTCAGGAAGCCGACGCGATAGAACAAGGCAAGCAGATAGTTAAAACGGCTAAAGAAGCCGCGAAACGAGCTGAAACACAGATAGACGACTGGCATATCGAATCACAATTTAACTCGCATAACAGGCGTTTAATTGAGGATGCGGCTAAAGTAGGTTGTGGCGTGTTAAAAGGCCCTATCCCTGTTAAGTCTTCTAAACTCATATTTAAAGACGGTAAGCTAAAACAAGTCGAAGAAATTAAACCGGCTTCAATCCGTGTATTCTACAGAAATTTCTTTCCTGACCCCGCATGTGGTGAAGATATCCACAATGGTAACTATACATGGGAGCGTGACGACATTACCCGCGCTGGCCTAATGAAGTTAATCGGCGTCCCGGGATACATAGACAGTCAAGTTAAAAAAGTTATTATGGAAGGGCCTATGATTGCCGAAGCAGCATTCATAGCCGGAACGGACACCCCCGGATTAGGTACGAACAGCGCAGACAAAAGAAAAAACTTGTTTGAAATTTGGTACTATCACGGAGTCATGAGTAATAAAGATTTATTAGCCATAGATATATTGTCCGAGAAAGAGAATCTAAAATTTGATAATGACGAAGAATTCGTTCACGTTCAATGTACTATGGTGAATAATCGCGTTATAAAAACTACAGTATCGCATCTAGCAAATGGTGAATTCCCCTACGACGTTATGGTATGGCAGCGCCGCTTAGGTATGCCGTTCGGTATTGGCGTAGCTAGACAGCTTAGACCAGCACAACGTATCATCGTAGGCGCTATGCGTCACATGATGGATAATGCGGGCGTAGCCGGTGGACCGATGTTATACATCGATACTAACTTAGTCCAGGCGGCAGAAGGACCGAACGAGGTTAAGCCGTGGAAGGTATTTATAGGTGCAGACGACGCCGACCCACATGCCAACCGTGCTAAAGAAGCTATTCAGTTCCTAAAAGCGCCAATGATTCAACAAGAGCTACAAAATATTATTGAGCTTGGTTTAAAACTTGCTGAAGATATTACAGGCTTACCACTTATCATGCAGGGCCAAACTAATCAGGCTACGCCTGAAACGTTAGGCGGTATGATGTTGCAGAATTATAATGCGTCTTCAGTATTACGCCGTGTAGCGCGATTATACGATGATATAGTCACTACGCCGCATATTAGACGGTATTATAAACATATCCTGCAGTATTCTAAGGATGATTCGCTAAAAGGTGATTTTAATATTGACGCCCGCGGTTCTTCAGCACTGATTGAAAAAGATGCAGCAAACCAAGCGTTGTTACAGATTGGTCAATACATGTTGAACCCAGTCTTTAAGAAAGACCCTCAAAAATGGATGAACAAAGTATTAAAAGCGTATCATATTGATCCTGAAGTACTAGACTACGACGATGAAGAATGGAAAGGCATCGTAGAACAAATGTCGCAACCGCCTACAGATACATCGCTTGAAGTGGCTCAATTGAATCAGCAAACGACATTACAAATTGCTGAAATGAATGCGGCTAATGCAGAAAACGCCAAACGCTTCGACGTTGAAGCCCAAGGCGCTATGAAAGAAAAGGATCAACAGTTCGAAGCTTTCAAACTGCAGCTTAAAGAGCAAAGCGACGATAAAGAACGTCAATTCAAACTTGCGGTATCTCAAATGGACCAAGAATTTGAAGCAATGATAGTGCAGCTTAAAGAGCAAGGCGCATCAGACCGCCAAGTATCGGATATAAAACAAAAAGTACAAGATACTGTCTTGAAGTTACAAACACAAGTTAGTTTAAACGATAGTACAGTAGCTACACCCGCGGCTGAACCTGACGGCAGAGCACCAGACGGCGAGTCATTCCAAAAATAGGAAATATATACTATGAGTTGTTTTTGCCAATTTTGTGATAAAGAAATGATGGCCGAGAATTTAGCCACGATAGAACACGGTTATATAACGTGTGGTAACTTGAACTGTATCAGTAAAGCGAAACACAACGTCGAGCAAACTGTTCGAGAAGCGTTAGCCAGCGAAGAACATACGCGCCGTATGGTCGTATTTTCTACGAAGACGCCTGAAGTCGATAATACGTGGCGCATAGTTGAACCTAAGGATCATCCTGCAGCGTTAGGAAACGTAGAGGTCATGTCTCAGATGAAGCTAGGACACTTCTTATTCGATGAAGAAGAAAAGATTTATTATTGCACGAAGACAGGTCTCGAAGTAATGAATCAGGTTCGAGAAAAGTTAGTCGAGGGCGAAAATGACGAAAGTTAATAAGCTAGAATTAACCAATTACGAGTTAATGCAGCCAGCCACGCAAAAAATATTGAAGTATTTTGACGAGAGGTTGACTAAACTTAGAATAGAAAATGATAGTTTTGAGGCTCATACGTCTTTACGTGGTCAAATACTTGAGATAAAAGCCTTTCAAAAAGCTGTCAAGCCCCAAAAATCCGAGTGAGGTAATTAATAATGGGTACTAAAGCAACTGAAGCAGATTTAGAGAAAGCATTCACCGCAGGATATAACGATCAAGATATCGAATTAGATCCTCGTGCTGAGC
>Ga0208684_1001051_pt1 | contig 16016 bp, 19 predicted proteins | sample MalvireepMed_b05_FD_184245 | JGI IMG/M metagenome (GOLD analysis project Ga0208684, IMG submission 184245) | Marine viral communities from the Global Malaspina Expedition - Malaspina viral metaG DeepMed_b05 (SPAdes) (version 2) | ecosystem: Environmental > Aquatic > Marine > Oceanic | place... | reverse complement strand
TCAGGCCAGCTGCAAGGAAATCCTGTTTGTCGGAGTTCCAAGCAGTTAAATAAATGACAAACTAAGCATGTAGTACCAAAGGTAGACATTTTCTGGACGCGGGTTCAAATCCCGCCAGCTCCACCAAATTAGAGGTGCAAGTTATTATAAAACAGTAACTTGCACCTTTTTTATATGTGTAGAGTTAGCGTAGTGTCACGATAAGGTGTCACGAAATGAAAACCCGCTACCTCTATAGAAACAAACATGGCGTTTACTGTTTACGCTTTGAACTTCAATCTAAGCCTAAAAACACGTATCGCCAACTTTTGATATCATTGCGAACCAAAGAACCGCGTATTGCACTTCAGCATTACAGCACGGTTATGCCCGAAGTTTATAGAGTTCTTTGTAATTACAGCGACAGTCTAAGGTTGAACGTGTCTGAAGCACCTAACGTTTTTGAAGTGAAACGAACGATTAGAGAGTTAGTAGCCCGAATCGTAGAATCAGAAAAAGACCCTTCTATTTCTAAGTTAATGTCACATGTTCGTTACCGTAAACTGGACAACTATCTTGACGCAACATTTGAATCTCTGGACTTAACTGAATCGCAGCTTATGGCTTTAAAACGCAAGTTGAGCATTTCGGAGTCAAGAGAAAGAGCATTAGTCACTTCATTAACGAGTCACTCAACGACAACCTCACCTGCAGGCATAGAGAGCCACCCTATTGGTGAGCTTGTAGACGATTACTTCAATTTCAAACAAAAAAGTTGGGGTACTAGGACAGCCAAGCAAGCTTTGTCTAATCTTACACGATTTGCCGAGATTATTGATTTTGAATATCCTTCAGCTCAAATTGACGGCAAATTGATACAGCACTATGTAAACGTCATGACTAAGCTCCCAAAAAATGCAGGTAAACGGAGAAAAGAGGTCACGACAACCAATTCAGAATTGGTCGCAAAGTGGTGGTTAGATTTATCTGTAAGCCACAGTGAAACTGTTTTAGGAGCGGGTGGCCTAGAGAAGCACTTCTCCGACATTCGAATGTTTATCAAATGGTTACACGAACGGCACTATGTCTCTCTCGATTTCTCGAAGCACCTTGAAATAGCTAAACCAAAAGGCGCTAAGTTTGTAGAGAAAAGAGCAATGTATGATACGGCGCATATATCCAAGATCTTTTCTAGCTATATATACGGCGACACGTTAAGAAATAGAGAAGCCCCTAAATCATATCATTTCTGGGCACCATTGATTGCGCTTCACACAGGCATGAGAATTTCAGAGATTGCTTCTTTAGAGGTTCAAGATGTTTGTTATGAAGATGGTGTATTGGTGTTCTCTGTTAACGATGAATGGAAATCAGATGAACTGAAGAAAAGCCGATTTTCGAAGTCAAAAAAGACTAAGGATTCATTGCGGAACATACCTGTTGCGGATGCCATATTGAATGCTGGCTTACTTGAGTTTATAGGAAAAAGAAAGTCGGGCTTACTCTTCTACGACCTAAATCTGAGCGATACTAAGGGTTTGGGAAACACTATTTCTAAATGGTACAACGAGGCATTTGTTAAGCATGCCAATATCCCGAAGCGAAACGAGAAAAACACCCCGTTATCCTTTCACTCATTTAGGCACACGTTCACTTCGCTTCTTGATAAAACGACTATCAAAGAACAGCCTCTAAGACGAAATGAAGCTTTTTACGTTACAGGACATAGAGATGACAGCGTTAGGACCCAAACGTACAACCACGGCAGTAACAGCGTCTCGTTTATAAAAGCTTATATTGATGCAATCGACTTCGGTATTGAGTGGAGTGCGGTGTCCTACAAAAAGTTTCGAGAGCGTCGTAGAGCATAAAAACTAGTCGTAGGTCCAGTTTTATCTTCAGCAGCTAATGGGTAATCTTCCAATTGAGCATGAGGAGATTGGCATGGAAAAACTGGACCTCATCAACGCACTGGACGAAATCGATTTAGTCTTTACTATCACAATATCCGCTTTCGCCGCTGAGATAAATGAGCAACATTTACGTGTTTTGAAAGATAGCATCACCCTATCACAACACAAGCTTACGCCTATTCTTTAAGAGCTAGAGCTTCCAAATCAAAGGAGCTAGTTAGTTAATTTCGAAAACGTCTTAGCAGATTGTAAAATGGGGAAGCCTTTACCTAAGCGCAGTCATATGAGTTTGGTTTTAGTGGCCCATAGCTATCTGCCCCTTTTATTGTTCGAGAGTTTCGACCTTACCTAACAGGCAGAAAAGCAAGAAGCGGAAATTCAACTATTTGATTTCCTACCTCTCCTTTTGCTCAACTGCTGTCATTCCGACAAAGTTCACCAAGCGCACTTTAGAACCAATGATTTTATCTACTTATAAACGGCTTGTTATGCTTTACTTTTTACTTAATAGGTCATCAAAACCAAGCGACGGCTTAACCTGAGTAGATTCACCTAGCAAATCTGCAAGACCTACCGTCTTTGGGGCTGTTTGTGTACTAGGGAATGTAGCATGCGATTTCAATTGATTTAATTCCCTCTCAAGCCGAGTAATCTTGGAGCTTAGCTCGAATTTTGTTGAGCTAAGCTCTTTAAGACCTGCTCTGTATATACTAATAAGTGAGCTATCCAGTTTTTCGGCCAAATCGTAAGAATTCTTATAAAATGCAGGATTATGCTTTTCAGTTACTCTTTTCTTAAACCTATCAAAAAGTTCTCGTTTTTTGTTATACAAGGCATCTGAACGATCATCGTGGCTGTTTGGGTCACTTGAATCGAAATTTTTAAAGTAAGCTATGACAGGTTTACCCATTTTCAGAGCGTTGGTATATTCCCACCAAGTAATACTTTGTCTCTCATTACCTGTCATATTTTTCAGAATAGAGCCATATCGGTCACCGATTAATAGGATAACAAAATCGCTTTCCTTAATACCGTTCAAAATTTCGTTGCGAGAAGATTGTGTTGAAGCAGGCTTAATGTCTAGAGCATTAACATTTAACCCTCTTTTTCTTAGAGTATTTGCCACCTCATTTCTATCCTCATACAAGTCAATAAATGTTGAGCTTATAAAAGCTGAAGGATGAGAGGTATGCATATTTATCTTCATTGATTAAATTCTCTTTGCTGGATTGGGTAAAACATGACTTTTCATAACGGTCGTATAGCATAATGGGAAACCGCTCTGCGTGAATGCTCCCCAGCGAACGAAGTGAGTAAGTTTATTGAGCTGTATGAATATGGTGTTCAACTTTCAAAAGTAGTAAATCGGTTGCTTCCATTTACGTAAATTGGCTCACCTCTAGCGACCCCTCTGTTTGCCAAACATATTTTGATAGGAGCTCCCTCGTGTACAGGCGGAAAGATTGCAATTACCGTTGCAGGATGCTCTTTGTAGAATGTATCTATATCTTTTCCGACGGTTGCAGTCATAGGAACGCTATTATGTTCGTAACTTACAGAATAAATCATTTGATGTTTTTCTGGTGTTGGGTTGCCAATGAACTGTGCGGTAGCCTCTAGTATTTTTTCAGCCTGACTTTCTGTTTCTGCGAAAGGAATAAAGAATTTCATTTTCATCTCCATATAAAAAACACCGAATATACATAACGCCGCTGTCACACGCTTATCATGTGCACAGTCGTGTTAAAGCCATTTCTTTTCATAACTGATTATAAGATCCCACAGCCCTTTCAAGAATTCAGCACCTGCTGGATAAAGCACCTTTGAGAACTCGATATACTCTTCGTCCATTGGCGTATTATGGCCGATAGCAACATGTGTTCCCCTTAAAAACTCTGGCCTTCTATAAGGAACATCAGTATGCGCAATCATTTTGTCTCTATACTCGATCGCCTGCTTATGTACTTCAAGAAATTCATTTGGAACATATTTCTTATCAAGCCGGCACTTCCCTTTATCTCTGAAGCAGGATTCGTTTCCAGAAAATGGACGCGCGTACGACACGATTGCTGCCTTTACAAGCACCACTCTCCGCGTCACTAAGCATCTCAAGAGATTTTAGACACTCCTTAATGTCGCCGGCGCAAAGCCTAAAAAATACGTATCTTTCTTCTGCCAATGACTTCATCAGTTTGAACAGCTTATTACTAATACTTAATAATAACACCGGTTTTTGATGAATAAACAATTTATATGTTTAAGGAGGAAGGAATATGAAACGGCAGCTTCATGCACATTACAACACTGAATTTAACACGTTGAAAATAAGAGGTGACGGTCTACGATACCATTTTGTTTCCCGTTCAATGTCGATTGCTAAGTGCCAGACTAATTCAAACTACTTTTCGCATTTCCCTATTCACACTGAATTAAGCATCACTCAACCACCCCTTCTTACTCTCGATTGGGCCTACAAGAGCTTTTCTAAACCCTGCAACACAAAACCACTTTGACTCAGCGTTTCTGCATCATTGGAGCTTACAAAGCGCTTAAAGCGTACTTTCCGTCATAATCGAGATGGCGCTTTGTAATACGCCGCCAATATAGACTAACTATAAGGGTCCTATGATACTGTTGATTTTTTTGAAACCATACCTACCGCATCACAGTACTTATATGTAGGACTTTGTATTTTGCTACCTTATTAAGGCTCAGCGCAAACATTCCATTCGTTTAACAAATGTACTTACTTTCGATTATATCTATAAGCTTTGAACAAGTAGTCGAGATAGGGGGAAAACAGGGGAAAACGGGGGAAATAGCTTGTTGAGTTCGTCTAGCAGGGCAGCACATAAGTATCTGCCCCACTCTGTAGTTCTATTTTCAGTGTTTAGTTTTCTGAACCAACTCCGGCGGTCTTGGTATGGATTGGATGGCATCTTCCAATGCTTTCTCTATATCCCCTACATCACTCGTAAACTGTATACGAGACTTTAGACGACTTGCCGCAGCGTTGAGGCTTTGTAACTGCTTGTACCTCCATTGGTGGCGTATGCTTACCGTATTACCCATATTGAAAAAACCAAGATTTAAACACCCTTTCACTATTGGCTTATCGAGCTCTTTACAAAGATAGTCCGCAATCCCTAAATCAATATCTGTGATAAGCTCTGACGTACATGAAGAATCATGGTCGTTAACTCTGTTAACCCTTTTCTTTATCTGTGCAATCATTGCATTGTTCACATGCTCGTTATCAATCATTTCTTTGAAAGACTGTTTGACTCGCTGTCTAACAGAAAAGTTGAAGCTACTTGAGTGATAGACAATTGCGTGCAAATGTAACCGGGGCTTTTTTGACGTAAGTTTATATTTAAAAGAGCGTTTTTTGGAATCACTTCTTTCCAGAACTATTATCCCTCTAGCTTCGCCCCCTAACGCGCGCTTGAACGCCCTTTTTATACGCCCCTTGAACCAATTAAATTCGTGCTTATCTAGCTGTGCTTTTTGGCAAACGTCTTTTCTCAATTGCATGCATATATGAGCTACTTCACCACCGTGCTCATTTTTAATGTCTAGCAACTCTTCCATACCAAATGTAGTCGCTGGACAATGTTTGTAAGGAAGGGGGTTACTGCCTATTATACTCGGAATTTCAATTTCTGAGACTTTTGTCATACTTTCTCTTCTCCCTGAGGCGATATCACCCATTAGGCTTAAAAGAGTCTTTTGTCTGTGGTCTATATCCTTATTAGAAATACTATGTTTTTTAAATATACTTACCTCTGACTTATATAAATGTCCATATACTGATCGGTTGTTGTTACCGTTAAGTTCATATAGGTGCGAAGAGTAGGCGCCATCTATGCTATCGCGGTTTTTTAAAACTCTTTCTGCACTTGGTATGTGCTCATATCCCTCGTATAAGTTTGAATTTTGAGCGCTTGCATTCGTGTTAGTTTGTGCCATATTAATTTCTCCCCTCTAACCATTTGTATATGTCTGATAAACGATAAGCTACGCACCGAGCGCTAACGTGTATTGCACTTGGAAAATCATTGGATGATTCAAGCCTATAAAGTGTTGACTTGCTTAAGCCGGTGAGTTTCAAAACCTCACTCCGTCTAAGTAAACCTCTACACTCCAAGTTAAGCGATGTGTTTTGTTTCATAAAATTCCTTGTTGATTCCATGTCGAGAAGAATCATAAGGGACTAAGAGGGGTCATAATGATTTTCGAAAAATCATCGAAGAATGGCACTCGCCCAAAAATGGATTAAAATTTTTCAAACGCTATAAAGGAAAACTGCTCAGCAGTTATTCAATTTGATGGGATTCAGTTTATGTACATATGCGGTCTCAATAATATTTGACAATGTCAGCAAGCTTAAGACGGACTATCAAACACTATGACCGTGCCTGAAAAGCTGAAAAGTGTTGCTTAGCTTTTCTTCAACACTTAGCCATGAGGTCAGGCTTAGGAATTAGAAATTTCGGAAATTTTGACTTCGACTTTCGACAGAAATTTATTTAAAACATCTTTTCCTTTTCTTACTGTCTACGATACTTGAATATTTATCCGCCGACATGTTCAAATCTAGCTCCTCTCTTGCTGAAATTACTACCTTGGGTAATTTTGAAGCTAAATGAAAAAAATGCTCCATACACAGTTTCGTAAAGCTCAAGTGCTCGATAGTTTGTTCTTCCCATAAGCGGTCTAATTTCTCATTGAACCTACTAAGTTGCTCGAATTCCGCTTAGAAAGATTCACTGACATTACTCCTTGCTTCTCCGCAGAATAAAATTCAAAACTTTTATGGCATACGTCTCTTGATAAGCTTTCCATAAATCGCGCTTAACAAAACGCGAATCTTCAAAGTACACAATATTTTCGTCGCTTTTCGAAACTTCATAAACAGAAGTAATCGTAGCCCACATTTCGTTCTCAGCTGTCTGGTCTTTTCCTATTTTGAGAGGCAATTCACCATGCTCTCTCACGTATAGTAATACAGCATAAGGCACAGGGTGAGCCTGTTTACCATCTAATAACTCATGTAGGTCAGACTCTAAACTTGACCGCAGCCGGATATATGGTGCTATTTTGCTTTTGATAAGGTTCTGATACTCAAGGCCATCTACCCTTATATCTTTCTTGTTGATAGTATGGGGCTTGTCAAATTTGATAAAAACTTCCAAACCTTGACTGCCACCCAAGTGATGTGTGCTAAGTTCAATTGCCCCTCCACATCGATCGAGCTCATCTACAATGCTTGAGCTTAGCCTCAAGGGGTTACTTTTATAATATGTACTTTTCTTTCTTTCTTCCGTGCTGAAACAATCCAAAAGACCTGTTTTTCTGTTCAACTCGCCTTGGTCAATCTCCCCAATAATTTCAAAATATCTATTGATATAATCAACTACATCGTCAAACGAATGCACCTCCTCGGTGCTCCTATCAGCTTCACCACAAATTGATATAAAGGTTTTGTAATCCAGTGCTTCATTTGGATAAAAGCGATAAATATCTGCAAAGTAGAACGATGGTTCATTTAGAAGGCGCTCTCTCACTTTCGGCACTAATTGAGATAGCTTGAAATCCTTAGGTATAGTCATAACTTTGGACTTAATTTAAAAATCCGCAATGCTAATCCGAGCCTAGCAGTAATTCAACGTGTAAAAACGGCTTTAAATCCAAAACATCCAACAAAAATATGCCGATTTACTTGCCCTTATCTCCTAGACTGTAAAACACACAACCACCGTTGTTGTTTTTTACAGTCTAAATTGAGGGCTCAAATGAACGAAAAATACATAGCTTACCTAAGAGTCAGCACAAAAGAGCAAGGTCGGTCAGGATTAGGCTTGGAAGCCCAAAAAAGAGACATCAATCTCTTCATTTCAAACTACGCCTCAGAGGACGATTTGATAGAAACTCACAAAGATATAGTAAGCGGCAGCAATTCGTCGCGACAGGCGCTTACAGAAGCCATAACAAGGGCTAAACAACTCAACGCGACATTAATAGTTTCGAAGCTTGACAGGTTGAGCAGAAAAGTGTCATTTGTAGCAAGTCTAATGGAAGATAAACTCTTAAAATTGAAAGTTGCCTCGATGCCTCATGCTGACAAGTTCCAGCTTCACATTTATGCGGCTCTGGCAGAGCAAGAGAGAGACTTTATTAGTGTAAGGACTAAAGCTGCTCTTCAAGAGAAAAAGGCTCAAGGCGCAATACTTGGAGGGTTGCGCGATAAGACTAATGCTCGAAACAAAAAAAAGATTGAAGATGCTAACAAGCGGGCTTTAAGCTTAGCACCAATTCTCACCCCAATGGTTTATGCCAAACTCAGCTACAGAGAAATGGCCAGAAGGCTCAACCACATAGGTTTCAAGACCGAACAACATAATGAGTACTCGGCTCAAACTGTCAGAAACATCGTAAGGCGCTACCAAAGCCTTGATATGAATCAGTCTCAACTCCACCTGTCAGGCTCAAATAATAGGACTCAATCAAATCTGACATTCGCATATGTCCCAGAAGCTGCCGTTCAAAAGCAGCCATCATAATGTTATGTTTGTACGTATTTCAGACCTTCAAATTCACAATTAGAGATTGTTTTTTAATTAATAAGTATCTAATAAGATAGGGGCTAACGAGTTTAAACCTTTCGTCAAAATGGGGTAGAACCTGAAAAGAGGGCATTTATGGAAGTGTATATTGATGAAAATAAGGATATTCCCGATGGGTTCTATGATTTCGACGAGTCGAGAATGGAAATAGTTTTGGGCCCGTTTGACTTTAGAGAGGGAGAAGTTGGCTATGAAGTTAAGATTGTGGACTTGTATCAATTGGACACTATTCAAGTCTTCCAAGACAACCCAGCAAACTCCAATCCTTCAGACTTAATTAGTGAAGCGATTTCAATCGCATCTCCTTTATTATCTTCATTGTTCAGAGTACTGGCTAGTTATGATGAAGGTGACTCCTTCTCTTTCTATCTAATGTTTAAGGATGGTAATTCCATTGTTGTTGAAGGTTCTGGTAACAAGTTGAAAGCCAAAGTATCAGTGGCGTGTGAGCGGGCTGCTAAGAGAAAGGTAAATCAAGCGAACTATATTTCTAGCAGGCCATTGAACGACAAGGAGGTGAGCATGGCGAAAACCAAGGCGGCTGAAATAACCGATGATTACTTGCAGGATAAGCGGTTTTTGCCTTGGTATCAGCACCCTTTTGCCAAAATTAATTTAATTGGGCACGTTATACTGTTTCTTTTTTTGTTCATTGGCGTCATGGCAGTTTCTCCTGAACTGGTGCTTATTATGGGAGCTATTTATGTGATAATCGTACTTCCATTATGCATGCGATGTAGAGACAAGCACCTAGCTTTAGTTCGAGAAGAACGAAATTCACGATTAGGTGATGTAGGCGCTTTTATGAAAAAAAAATAATCTCGTTCTGCTTTTTAGGAACATAGCAGTAACATTTCGTGTGCTTAATTTTGGTAAATTTTTAATCAGTTTATGGTGATTGAAATTCGATTCCGTTGTTAACAAAAAGCAGGACTGGACTCTCTAACTTTCGACTTTTGTTGCGACGTTTACGTGAAGGTCCGCTCCTTGTCTAATGCTGTCTCTTAAGAATCAGCTAATCAAAATCCACTATACGCTCATAGCTGCCTGTCTTATAGAGCCTAGACTTATTCATCGAAACTGTCAGGTCAGATATAAGCTATTACACTTGATACAACGAGTACGCAACTGAAAGGTTTATATTAAGCTAATATGTGATAGCTCATTTCTATTGTGGCACTTTTGACCAAAGATTTGAAATCTTACTTAACAGGTAGTGAAAGACCAATAGCAAGCAATCAACTTTTTTGCTATGTATAGCTTTTAGTCTCAGTGAGCTAGCGAACTATTTATCACATTTGTAAGCTATTTTTTTTCGCTTTTAATTGGAATAACAGGTGCAGCAGGCTTTACTTTCGGCATAGGTGTTCCAGTGCTTGATGGTGGTAGACCTCTATCTTCGTTTAGTTGTACTCGTGGCGGTATGTGTACATTGATAGTTTTATCTTTATTACTCATGTGAGTTCTCCGAGAACATATAGAATTGGTTAAAATATAATTTTGCAGACTCTTTAGCTTTATCTAATAACTTTTGATTTTCAGGTAAGGCTTGGCTACCTAGATGCTTTTGTATAATTTGTCTACGTTGCTCTTTTATTTTCATATGTAAATTATGTATTTCTTCCTCTGTGAGCCTTCCTTCAGAAATACCAAACCAATTGCTTTCCATACTCAAAAAAAGGCTTTCTAATTCATTAGTCATTCCGAATAGCGCCTTCAACCTCTTCGAATAAGGAAGGAAACTCTTTATAGCATTGATGAATTGTGACAACGCGATCAAACCAGCCCATAGAAACTGCAAATGTTGCCAAATAATCCAGCTAGCAATACTTCCATTTGACATAACAGCCAGAAATGCGTTCACATTTCTATCGTATCTAATTGTTTCTTCTAAGTAATTTTCTAGATAATAAACATGAATTTTTAGCTGGTCCAACTCCCTCCAGAAACGCTCCTGATAAATATAGCTCATTCAAAAAGTCCTTTTATAGCTGTCAGCTCAATGTGTCGACCGTGCAAGGTTAGTTACCTTGAAAAATAGATTACATTACTAACTAAATAAGTCCAATGTCTGTTTAATACTGGTTCTAGTCATAGAAACCTAAACAGTCCGACGACTGTTTCACATAAAGATCCGACAGCCCTTTGATTAAAGGTTCTAACAAATGGCGAATGGACATTTAAAACGGTGCCCTGCTGCATATTCAGAGACAAGGGAATATTTGCTCAAGTGCAATTCTCTGTTAACTATATGACTAAGGTTGATAAAATATTGCATCTAACATCGCTGCACGACCAAGCCAAACTTTCTCAGCCTCATTCTGCTTTGGTTTAGGTGAGTTCCACCACACTGAATCCATAATTCGGCAAACAACATCATCCCAATAGCGGTCATAATCCATACCAGACAGCTTAATTCCAAAGTCTTTGCAGAGTTGTGATTTATTTTTTGAATCTAAACACACAAACTGGTCGGGTCTTTTTAGGGCGAGTAATCTACTAGCAATACCTACGCCGTGCCGTCCATTGGGGAACGCCCGCACAAATTGATCGACATAAGAATCATAGCTATCGCGTGTGACAATTCCTTGCATGGGAATTTCGTCTAACGCTAAAGATATGTGTTTGTTGTCTTCATTTATCGCCTGGTGGTAATAACCTGCACCTTTCATACTTCCGAACCAGCCCCAGTATTCGTTCCAAGTATTAGGTAGCCCAGCAATAGTTTTCCGCTTACCCAGCTCCATATGACTAAACGTCTTACTTTCAGTGAAGCAACCACGCACTAATTCAAGGAGATTGCATCGTTCTTTAAAACCATGGTATGGATCATCTTTTACTCTCTCAAAAAAAGTATCCCACGACATGGCCATTATTTCAGTGTGAATTGGAGGTTTGCTTTTTGAAGCTGAGCTGTAACTCCCAGAAATACGTTTCAATGCCCCCTGCTGTGCCTTCCAAAGCTCTCTGTAGATTCTCGCTTTTACAGCGTCAACAGTCTCTCCTTGTAGCCAAAAGTCATAGATTGTCTGCTCTATTTCCGAACGAAATTCTTCAGTGGAATCATTGGATGTTATATGTACAAGCAATTCAGTATTTTCTGTCAATGCTCCCTTCGTCAAATTGGCACTACCAATTAGCAAATCCCAATTTGATTTCGACCAAAAGAGAAAAACTTTCGGGTGAAACACACCTTTAGGTTGCATTACAAAATGGCAGTTTTCGAATTCGACAAATTTATCAACAACATCAGGGTGTGTCTGGTAAAAATGTGTTCCAATAACTGCTTTCTTTATCTTTCTTCGGCAAGAAAATATGGCATCAAAAGCAGCTGTACCTGGACTCGCCCAAGCGACAGCGAAAGATATATTCTCATGCTTTTCCGAAAGCTTTTTCAATTTAGAATCAAGTGAGCTTCCGCCTTTATACAACTTCATTTCTATGCCTTACTTAGATATATCTCACACTAAAGAGACAAAAATAGTTGCCTGTAATTTGACCTGCTTCAACAACTTGTTATGGTTACTTGAATACCAACTAGCTGCTAGGTTTAATATGTAACGGAACACTAAACTTTATTCTACTAACTGTTTTTGAACCTGTAGCGAGATCTCCACCAAGAGAACCAAGTCCAGCAATCGATAATTTAGCACCTCCATCTTGAGATGTGGATTCTGTTACTGCCACATCAAATTCAACAGATGTAACAAAGCCATCCCCGACTGGGTTTATATATTTTTTTAGTTCAGCAACTTCGAAAGGCTTTAACTTAGTTGGATTTAGACTTGATAGATTGTTCTCAACAGACGTAGTAACTTGGTTTAAAGTTTCAGTGATAAATTCTTGGATATCCATGTGTACCTTCCTTAGTAATAATAAATGCCAAATACTGAGGTCCTAATGTAATACTCCGTTTCTCTTAAGAAACTATTTCCTGTGTATTTATGAAAAGAAATCTTAGTAGCCGGATTCACGTTCACATAAGACCGTCAGTTTTGGTTCCGCCTCTATCAATGAAAGTGTCAGATTAGGTTTGACCAACTCTTTGGCATTTGCTTTGTCGTAACGCAATCGATTTCGCTATTTAAGCGCTTGGCGAAGACTATCATAAATTACTTCTGCCATTTTTTTTGTACGGTTCTCTATCTGTTCGTTGCTCCAGCAAGAATCACTTAGAAGCGCTTCTTTCATTGGATAATTCATCTCTTTGAGTATTTTAAATTTATCCGTTGGAGATTTATTTGTCACTATCTCCGAGTTAGTCTTCCGGTCAAGTAATATTAGATTCCCTATGTTAGCTACATGAGCATCTGAGTCGTCTCCGAGAGTAGACTCAGACAAAATATGTTCAATTGTCAAATTGTCTAAATCAATTGTCAGTGCGTTACTGTTCTCTGGTAACAACTTAGACAGTGTATATCTGACGATGGCCTTATTCTTTGTTTTGGATGACGAATACTCAAGCTCGGAAAACTTTACGATAAACTCTTCCCTTTCCGGTAATTTCGAATAGAGAAATTGGGTCAGCTCTCTCAGTACAGGTTGAATTTCATCGTTAGTTCTGCAAAGAGACAGCTTTATTGCAAGTTTCGAATAGTTAGATGCGATAGTGCCAGACGATCGCTGAGACGTAATAGCATTGAAACAATAATGAAAAGCTTCAATTTTAGATAAAGAGCTTTTTAGATTTCTAAGCGACAAATAACCGCTTTTATAGGCACTTAGCAACGCAAATGTCATCGCAGTTTGTTGTTTTACTTTGAACAGATTGAGTGCTTTCAGAGAGGACTTTGCTTGCAATTCTTCTTTTGTCCACGTTATTTCTTCAGGCTTTAACAGTGCAAAATAATATGGAGCGGTTAATGTTAATTGAGCTAATAAGTCTCTTGCCTTAACTGAGCATTCGGATACATGAGCCTTAATCTCTGAAAACAATTTTTTGTCGGTACAATAATTTTCCTTAGAACACCAATAGTGCACTAAAAAGTTATCAACAACATTTGGCTCGCCATGATTATCAAAAACCTTTACCAGACTGTTCCATGACTCTTTTGATTTATCTAAAGACACACTCGTATTTTTTATACTTTTGAGAATTAAGTTTTTTACTAAGTCAGAAGTCGTCAAGTCTCTACCGCGGGCGTTCAATGTTTCAAAAATCAAATATGCGTCATCTTCATTGTCCAACTGAATAAAAACGAGCTTCAGCGACAGAACTTTATCTCTAAAACGCTTCAATTTTTGCACTGCGCTTGTGTCGTGGTTAGTAAATAAGGAAGGTTGAACTACAAAATCATCTGCTAATTCTGGGATAGCGCTTCTAAGTTTTTTGTTTATTAGTTCAAAGGCAACTTCAAGTTTTTTCTCTTCAGAACCCACCTCACAATTAATCGTATATCCATCAAAACTTTGAATATGACTCTGTAAATATGGGAATGATGTTTCTGCCTTTAATACGAATTCTTCTTCGTTGTCGATGTTAGCTTTTTCGACATATTTGTGAACACCTTTGGCGAGATTTTCTTCACCCACTTTCAAAAACGCATTTCTAATGGCTGAGAGAATAAGAGTTATAGTTGTCAAACGCTGTTGACCGTCCACAATTCCAAAGTACGGTTTTTTTGTTTGATACACAACCATGGAACCTATGAAATAATTTTCAGCCTTTTCCAAAATTATATCATCCCAAAAACTCTCTACTTCTTCGATACTCCATGAATACGGACGTTGAAATCTAGGTATATTGAAGTAACCTAATGAAAAGATATCTTGAACTTCCTTATCGTTAGCTTCAATTTTCAAAATAAGCTTCCTTGTCACAATTTAATAGGGAGTCATAACTTACCAAAATCGAGGCTTTTTTTCATCCATGATATTGATACCAAAGCCTAAATAAACTTTTTTCAAGTCTGGACCTAAAATCATTGAATATAAGATGGAGGGCAAATAGACATTCACTTCAAAGAATCACTTTTACAAAACGAGGATGAAAAAAGTGACACTGTCACTCAAGACTTAAAAGCTCCTGATGATTCTGTTCAAGGCTTTCCATGTTTACCACGGTCAATATCAGAAAGCCCCCTACATACTGTTGTGTATTAAGCTTGCTGCATTATTTAAAGAGTCTACTTGCATTCAATAACCGTCTAAACTTCGAAAACTGTTCAGCATATTGCTTAAAAATGGTTTTTGCTTCATCTATCAATTCAGCTAAGTCTTCAATCTCTCGTACTGTCGTAGCTCCTAAACTGGAAAGCTCTATTGAACTGTTCGCAAGTCTTTCTTTTAGAAAATAATCCTCAATAATACGTTTGTAATTTACATCGAAAAATTCCGTGCTAGAGCTATTTATCGCATTGCCTCGAGCTCTTGCTCTCACCCTGCTAGAAGGAAGCCTCTTATCAGCGAACTCACTCAATATCTTCTTCTCAATTGACTTTGCTAAGTTCTCTTCACAAATGAGAAGCAACGACTGCTCGGATGCCGGTCCAAAAGGAGCCTTAAGTTGATAATACCTACTACGGACTGAGCCTGAATAACCAATTTTCAAAAGACCAGTTTCTTCGAAAACTAAACAATAAACACAATGCGACATTTCCAACACCTCCCTTTTTAAGACGATGATAGAACACCCACCAGCAAAACTGCAAGATATTGTTTTAAATAACTTTTTGTCAATATTGACATACATTTAAGGCGAAAATTAGCTACGACAATTTATCAATATTGAGAGGGTAAAGAGGTATCACGATTAAGGGTCACGATATTTGATGGGAAATAGTTGCACTTAACTATAAGTAACTGTAAGTTCAAGGTTAATTATTAACCTCTGAACTAGGTGGCACTTCCCGCCAGCTTCACCAATTTGTATTAAGCCCCTTCTTAGGGGCTTTTTGCTTTTCCGGCTATGTAAATTTATAGCAAATTCAGTACAAAATTTCATCACTCGCTTTAACATGAAGGTTCCTCATAGCGTGAAGGGATATCATTATGATGCGTTTATGTTGTTGTTTATTAGTACTTACGGCGTTGCTCTCTGCTTATGCTGTACCATCTTTGGCTGAGCCTGCTTGTTCTACAAATTGTGTTTCTGTAGAACAAAGGGGGAATTTCGCTGTAGTTACCGGTTATAACGCCGAGGGTGTCGAAATTTACATGGAAACCGTTTCAATTGATGGCGAGACTACGCAGGAATCAGGTCGCGTATCCCTATCAGATAAAAAACTGAAAGCAATAACTAGAACCTCTCAGAGTACTTCCATTCCTTTAGTGGATGGCGCGAGCTTGCAAACCACAGTAACAACCTTTACTGAATCCGACCGCACATTGATTATCATTGTTAATGCTATTTACAACACAAAAAACAATTTGTACGCCGTTGATGTGGTTAAAAAACGGGCTCGTATTTAGCGAGAACATCAACCGAATAGTACGAAAAGATGATAAAAGAACCTTATTCGTGCTTTACTTTGTTAAGGTTCTAAAAGCACCATAAATA
>Ga0208684_1001047_pt1 | contig 16076 bp, 20 predicted proteins | sample MalvireepMed_b05_FD_184245 | JGI IMG/M metagenome (GOLD analysis project Ga0208684, IMG submission 184245) | Marine viral communities from the Global Malaspina Expedition - Malaspina viral metaG DeepMed_b05 (SPAdes) (version 2) | ecosystem: Environmental > Aquatic > Marine > Oceanic | place... | reverse complement strand
CCTGTATTATATAGATATAGTGGTGGAGGATCTGGAGGATCTGGAGGATCTGGAGGATCTGGAGGAGCTTCAAGTTATGTTAATCCTATAAGATATGATAGACCCAATACAACATCACCAAGAGAACTTCCTACAGGATCAGGATTACAATCGGTAGTTCCTTCAACTTCAGTTCCTGAACAACGATTATCTACATCAGAATTAGAAGCAGCTAATCAAACAGCATTAGCATCAGGTCAACCTGAATTTACATATAATGGAATTCGCTATGCAGCAAATCCAGCAGGTCCTATTCCTATTGAAGAAGCTATAGGAAGTATTGAAGAACAAGGTATACCAACACCTATAACAATGTCACCTCAACCTATGCCAATATCAACAGCAGCACCTATAATGGCTCCACTTTTGACACATGAAGTTACAGGAAGTCGTACCCAAATTCCTCCTTTAGATACAACTCCACAATATTTTATAGGAAAAGATTCTCCTTCAGGACGAATGCCAATAGGAATGCCAGTAACACCTGGTGGTCCTGCATTAGCAGGTGGAGGCTTAGTAAGCTTACCAGTTGTACAAAGACAAAATCCTAATCAAGTTATGACTAATCAAGATGAATTTTTAAGAAGATATGGTGTATCACTTCCTGAAGGTGTGACTCAATTAAGTGAGTTAAATCCACAACAATTAAGAGATTTAGGATTAGATGTTGGTTTAGAACAACTAATGAAACCTAGTGTATCTGAAGCAGCTTATCAAGATTTATTAACTTCTAAAGAAGCTACATTAGAAGAAGAAAGGGAGATGACAAGACAACAAGCTCTTATTAGAGCTCTTCGTGGTTTTTCTAAAGGAGTAGGTTCAGGAGCTGGTACTGGATTTTGGGGTGAGATGCAATCAGGAATTGGCGAAGCTGCTGAAGAAACCATGAAATATGGAGAAGAAGCAGGTCAAAAACTTTTAGATCTTAAAAAAGATATAAATGAATTTAAACTTAAATCTCAATTAGCTGTAGAAGCTGGTGATAATGAAAAGGCTACTAAATTTGCTGCTATGGCAAGAAGTACCTATGATGATTATCTTGAAGAACAAAAAATTGAAGCAGCTAAAGCTAAAACTCTATCAGGTTTAGATCAATATGGTATTACTTGGAAACCTGATTATGGTGTTACTGCAGCAATGGTAAAAGAACTTATACCTTCTGGCATGGGTAAAGCTATAACTATGGATAGGGTATCTGATTGGTTAATAACTCCAGAAGGTTCAAAGGTAACATATAGTATGACTGATATACTTAATCTCGCTTATGATAAGGCTAAAAAGGAAGTTGATGACCTAGTTAAAGCTGAAAATATAACTGGAACACCGTTATGGAATGAAAATATGGCTAATGCAGAATTTGCACGTTTATTTAGAAGAAAAATTGAAGAGATAGTAGGTAAAAACCCTACTGCTGTTCTACGAAAAGCAGCAGGTGGTCAAATTATAAAAAAGCAAACAGGTTCTATGATTGATACGCCTATTCAAGAAAAAACAACTGGTGAAGTCTTAAGAGAACTAAAAGGATTGAGAAAATAAATGGCTGAGATTAGTGTTTATTCAGGAGATTTCCGTAAAGCTATTAATGAGTTAGATGCATTAACTGCAAATCAAGCTTTAACATCTGCAGCTCATGATGAAGTAATGAACAAATATGGATTTGATCCTGATGAGTTTCTGGAATCTTATGAAGAGTACGAACAGTTATCTGATGAAGAAAAACAAGAAGGAGCTAGTCTTTGGGGTGATCTCCCTTATGTTGGTGGTGTTCTTGAAAAATTAGATCCACTAGCAAGAATTGGTGGTAGAGCTCTTGGAGAAGCTGGAAGAGGTGTTGTTGAATTTGGAGAAGATATATTTCCTGAAACAACACAGAAAGCTAAAGATATTGTTGGGGCTATTGCCGATAAAACTGGACAATATATTCCTGAATCTATACAAGAATATGCTGATCAAATCTTTGATCCTTATCATGGTGATGGTATCTATGGTATAGGAGAAGAAACTGTTGGACATATTGGATCATACTTTGTTCCTATGTTAGGAATAGCAAAAGGTTATAAAGTAGGTAAAGGAGCTTTATCATTAAATAAACATTTAAGAGCTGGTATTAATAATCTTGGAAAAATTACAGGTAAACCTGGAGCTGTTAGTAGATATGCCTTAACAGGTGCTACTGGTGTAACAATGGTGGAAGATCCCCAAGAGAATATTATTAATGTATTAACAGAACAATTTCCAGAATCTCTTGAATTTTTAGATCGAGTAGCTGTTGATCCTAATGATTCTAGAGCTCAACAAAGATTGAATGCCTTTTTAAATAACTTAGGATTAGAGGTTGGAGTTTTTGGTGGATTTGGATTACTTGGACAAGCTTGGAAAAGAAGTAAAGGATTACGAGGATCTGTAATTGATATAAATGTATTAGGAACAAAACCTTTAAGAACTTTAGTTGATAAACCTTTTCAATATTCTAAAGCTTGGTTTACATCTAAAAGAGGTTTAAGAGATGATCATATGGATGACTTTGTTAAACGTGATGTACAAGCTATTAATGCTTCACAAAGAGCTGATGTTGTTGCAAGAGAATTAAAATCACTTATAAAAAAATATAGATTAAATCCTGATGATGTTACAAAAGCTTTAGCTGGTACTGACATGGCTGTTCAAAGAGGAGTTAAAAATGCTCAGGCAAATCAATTAATAAGAAAACAAATACTTACAAATCCAAGTGGAACAATTCGTAGAGATTTAAGAGATTTATTAAATGAAATGAATAAAAATGTTGGTGATTTAAGTAGTTATTTAGCAAAAAATGATAGAGTAGCTAAAGATTTAACAGTAGCAATAAATAAAAATGGAGATTCATATTTAACAACAAGTTATAGAATGTTTGATGATCCTAAATTTAAACAATCTGTAAGAAGAGCTATTGAAAACAATATGGATCCAATTAAAGGAGCTCAAAGATATAAAAAAGATATAATAGATCCAACAACAAAAAAAATTATTCATAAACGTGGAGAGTATAATGTAGAGTTTATGAAGGCAAAATCAGAACTTGCTTTAAGAGATGCTACAAGTTTTTTATTAAATGATTTAAAATTAAGTAAAGATGATGCTATTGCTTTTTTAAGAAGTTTAACAGGAGATGCTACTTTTGCTGTAGATAATGTAGCAGGAAAAATTAAAGGAGCAGGAGCTGGTAAATTAACTATAGATCAATTTGGAGAATCATTAATAGCAATGGCAGGAAAAGCTTCAGCAGGAGCAAGGTCTTCTAAAGCTTTATTAAAAAAGAAAAAAATACCAGATCCATTAAAGGCTTTAATGGGAGAGGTAAAAGATCCTGCTGAAAATTATCTAAGAACATTTGAAAAATTATCAGTATATAAATCAGAAATAGAATTTTTAGAAAAAGTTGCTAAGGATTTAGTAAAAGCTGGTCATGCAAAAAAAATAACAGGACCTTATGCAATAAAAGGATCAAAGGGTGCTGGTAATTTAGATCTTCAAGATTTAACTGATGTAGGAAGTTCACGTTTATCACAGATTTTTGGTAGAACACCTACTAAAAAAGATGCAGTTAAAAATCCTTTACATAATTTATATGCTGATCCTTTATATAAAAAAGCTTTACAAGAAGGATTAGATGGTATGATAGCACAGAGTGAGGGTACTTTAAATACTATGTATAGTGGATATACACACTTAAAAATAGGTACACAATGGGCAAAAACTGTAGGTAATCCCCTTACTCATGGAAGAAATATTTTTGGTAATTTAATATTTATGGGTGCTAATGGGTTTGCTCCAATAGGAATTGGCTCAGGTAAAGATGCTCTTGTACATAGCATTGCAAAACTTGGTGGATTAAATAATAGAAAACTTGCCGAAACAATGAGTCGTTACAGAGAATTAGGTATAACAGGTAGTGATGTTGGTGTAGGTACAATGAAAAGAAATCTGCAAAAGTTAGGTCAAGATCCAAATACTTATTATAAAAATAGTTTTAATTGGAAGGAAATTTATAAAAAACCTTTTAGAAAACTAACACAAGTTTATCAGTTAGAAGATGATATATTTAAAATTATGCACTTTGAAAAAACAAAAGATTATTTAAAAAAAGCTTTTCCTAATAAAAATATTTCAGAAATAGAAATATTAGCTGCAAGAAGAACACGAGATTTATTACCGAATTATACTATTACACCAAGAATTTTAAAAAAAGTAAGTCGAGCTCCAGTTGGAGATTTTGCTACCTTTGCTGCAGAATCTTTAAGAGTATCTAAAAATCTTATGAAGTATACTATACAAGATGCATTAAGTGGTAATGCTGCATTAACAGGAATGGCTGCTAGACGAATGGCTGGTATGACTATAGCTGGTTTAGGTGGTGATTATCTCCATAATAAATCTCAAATACTTATGGGAATTACAGATGAACAATCAGAAGCTTTACAAAATACTGGAGAAAGATGGGAATTTTTATCTAACCAAATTTATTTAAGTCCTATTAAAAAAGTACATGGTCATATAGTTGTTGATAGTATGCCTATAGGAACTTTAAGTCCTTTTGCTTTTCCTCAAGCAATAGCTAGAACATTACATGCATTAGCTAATAATGAAGATATATCAAAAGGTGATATTAAAGGTTTTTTATCATCTCCTGAATCAAAAAAACTTTTATTTGCCTTATATGATAAAACTATGTCACCTTTTATAGGATCTTCTATGGCAACAGATGCTATCTTTGATGCGATAACTGCATTAAGAGAAGGAAAAACTATTGAAGAAATGGGAGGGGTTGGTCAAGTAGCTATGGAAACTATAGGATATCCTCTACTTCCTGGAGGAATAGATTTTTGGACTAAAAGAGGTAGATGGCAAGAAGAACAAAGAACAAAAGATGTGGCTGATAGAAATAAAGGTGCTCCTGCTTATTCATTATGGTCAGAAGCTCATAAAGGTTTTAATATGAATATTCCAAGTGAAACTGATTGGTGGTCTTTTATGGGATTTAAAACAAGAAGGCAGGATATAAGTGCTTCTGTTCCTTTTAATATTGGTTATGACTTAAATAGTATTAGAAGTAGAGGCTCTAAAGAATTTAAAGATATTCTTAAAGAAAAAATAACTCCTTTAAAAAGAGATTTTGATCCAAGTATTGTAGAAGAAGATATATGGAATGCATATATAAATGGTGAAGAACAAACTTTAAAACGAGAACAACAATTAAAATTTATGGTAGATCAATATTTAACATTAGGTTTGGATATAAAAGATATTATAGAGGCTATGACTATTGGAAGATCATCATATCCTAAAGGAGCTTTTACTAATACTTTAATAGATGTATTAAAAAATAGACATAAAGCTTATAAATTAAAGCCTACTGATATAGATAATTATAGAAAATTTTTAGAAAGACGAGGAGTAGATTTAGATATGGAAAAATATATAGAGTTATTTAATAAATTTGATAATACAAAAATAGATAAGGATAAATAAAATGGAAGATATGACAATGCTATGGAATGGAATTTTAACCCTAGCAATAGGAGGATTCCTTTGGTGGATAAGAGGTACGCAACAATCTATTTCCATGCTACGAAGAGATTTAAAAGAACATGCATTGTCAGATGCAAAAACAAGAGAACATATAGCAATAACCTATGCTACTAAATCAGAAGTTCATGGAGAAGTAGGAAAAATACTTTCTCGCTTTGATAGATTAGAAGCTAAACTTGATAGATGGATGGAGAAACACTAATGGGTAATGTAATAAGAAAATATAGAGCTAGAGGTGGAGAAGCTGGAAAAGGCACTATCTTTAAAAAAAAGGGAAAACCTTATGCAGAAATGACAAGAGAAGAAAAATATAAATGGATGCGTCTTGGTATAGAACCTAAAGATTCTCGTAAAGATACAAAAAAAACAACTAAGATTATAAAGAAAACAACTAATGGTAAAAAACTTGTTGATGAAAGATTTAAACATCATACAGAAACAAGACTACCACCAGTTAAGGATACAAGATTTGTTGGTCGAAGTGATAAAGTTTCACCAAAGAAAGATGTTGCATCAACTGATAAAAAAATTGGTGTTGATACCAAGAAAAAAGATTATATTAATCCTAAAATAAAAGATCAAAGAAAACATACTCCATATAAAACTACTAAGAAATTTGTTCCTGTCCATGCAAAAGAAGAAAAGAAAGTAGAAGAAAAGAAAGTAGACAAAAAGAAACTACCTGCTGTATTTCAAGAACTAAAAGAACGAGAAAAGAAACTAGTAAAAACTAGTAATAGTGAAACAACTAAAGAAGCATTAAAAGAAAAAGTAGATACATCTGTGAAAAATAAAGTAGAAACAGATACAAGAATACCAGAAGCTCCTACAGATAATGTATCTGCAAATGAAAAAGATTATAGTAAAGAAGTATTAGCTACCCTAGGTACAGTTATAGTAGGTGGATTAGCAGCTAATAGATATAGTAAACGCATACAAAGAATTATTAAGGCTATTCGAAAATCTCCTACTAAATTTAAAAATCTTTTAAATAAAATAAAGAAGACATTCAAAGCTGATAAAAAAACACTTAAGAAATTAGATTTAAGAAGACCAATCCAACGTAAACCCAAAAATCCAAAAAAACCCCCAAAAATAATAAAAAGAAAACCACCAAAACCAATACCAAAACCTCATATGTTGGTAAGTAAAGGAGGTGGGCAGATTGTACGTAGAAGAAGATCAGGACCTGTTGGAGTTGGTAAAGCCTTACGAGGTTATGGTGCAACAAGGATGAAATGATATGGTTATTATTAGTAGGAGTATTATGCATGGCTGATATGTCAGGAGAAGTACCTATGCCTACACCAGAAGAAATAAAATTATATAGATTATATCAAGCTGGTCATACATTTGGACAAGTACCTGTTCAAGATAACAGGTTAGAGGTTTATAAAATATTTAAACAGAAAGGTTTACGACCTGAAGTTATATCAGGTCTTATGGGTAATATAGCTGTAGAAAGTGCAGATACTTTTGATTATTTAAAAAAACAAGATAAATTTAAAACAGGTGATGGTTTAGGTCTTGGAAGAGGTTTATTTCAATTTACTTTTATGCAACCATTTTATGAAGATCATTTAATAAAAAATAACTTAAAAGATTCTGCTAAAAATCAAATTGATTGGACATTAGAACAAATTAATAATCCAAAAACAAGTATACTTGGTGGTACCAAAGCTAAAAAATTAAAAAAGATAATGGATAAAGGAGATGTTGTAGAAGTTACAGATGGTTTTATGAATATTTTTGAAGATCCTGGTACTCCACATAGAGATAAAAGAGTGCAAAGTGCACTAGAAATATATAACAATCTTACAAGACCACGCTTACCTAAAGCACATGGTGGTACTATGGTACGAAATTACCATGAATAATAGTAAAATCTATTTAACAGCGTTTTAAAGCCCATACAGAGCAATTAGAGTTCTATGGTATCATCCCACCCTAGAACCTTCTAAACGCTTTGTATGGGCTTTTATGAGGGATAAATTTGAAGTATGAACAAAGATCAATCCATAGAAGATAAGATTATAGAAACTATAGATAAATATATAACACCTTCCGTATCAATGCATGGTGGAAAAATAGAATTACTTTCTTATGATAAAGAAGATAAACATGTTCATGTAAAATTAAGTGGATCTTGTGCAGGATGTGCATCATCTATCTATACTTTAAAGATGGGTGTAGAACAAACACTACAACATTTCTTTCCTAAAGATATTAAAAGTATATCGCATGAAGAAGCTGAAATAACTAATCCTTACTACACTTAAAATTTACATTTCTTTAGAAGCTCTTCCATTTTTTTCTTACCAAGAACTTTAAAAGAATTAACAAGATCCTGTTCTAATTTTTCAGGACTTATATTTAATTCTTTATCACTCTTTGCACCTCTAACTCTTGATAATAATTCTAAAGCTTTGATAGCTGAATTAGTATGTCCATGTGCTTTGGCATATGTATACTGATTTTCTATCTCTGCCACAACATCTACATCTGTTTCTAATTCTTTTTCCAGATCTTCAATACGTTCTTTAATCTCTTGCATTTGAAGCAAGCGATAACCTTGATGCGTTGCTGAATTCTTAGCATATCCTGCAGTCCTTGCAGCCTCAGATGCATTTCGGTGGAGTATATAGGATTGAGCAAAGCGTTCTTGTTTTTCGTTTAAAGACATTACAGAAGTATAAGTAAAATTACTAACCAAGACATTAGATTTCTTTGCCTTTCTGTTGTTGCCATTTCAAATCATTTTGATTTGGAATTAAATCTTTATCAACATCAGGTATAATTTTCCAGTCATTATCATCTGGTCTTCTCTGAGTAGTATCACAACCTGCATATGTTATCTTAATATCTTCAGGTTTATCTTTCTCAAAATCTATAATCTCATCATAGTAAGGTCCTACTTGTGTCTGAAATGTATACTTTAACATCTTCTGACATTCCTCAACTCCTATGTTCTTTGAGTAAGGAGCACTTTCAAACCTTGTACAATCACCATGAAAGCAAACAATAAGCATGGCTACATAAAATATTTCTGGCATTATTGTTCTTCACTTACTGTTGTAGGTGCATCATATTGAGTTAAATAATAACCTCCACCTACAATTAAACCTAATACTATTATTGTAAATATAAATGTCTTCATTATTTACAACTCCTTTCATCTGAACATGCACTAGCAGTTTTTACTACTGGTGCTTTTACTTCTTCTATAGGTTCAACAGTTACAACTTGATGAGTACCTACACTACAAGCTGTTATGAAAGCCATAACAGTTATTAATATAAATATTTTCATTAGAATTTAAACTCCTGTTCTAGAAATAGTATACCACTACCATCATGGTTAAAGGAAAATTGATTTAGATCTTTTCCAGTTTGTTTATCCCAACCAAATTTAATAGTATCTCCACTTCTTTGTTTATATTTTCCAAATAATCTTAGTTTACTTTTAGGACTTTCATCCATATCAAAGTAATATCTATAACCTCCAGACCAGCCAGGAAGCGTACTATATCCTTCCCCTGCGTCTGCTGGTTTAGGTTTTCCAAAAAGTAATGCTATTATAAATATAGCAGCAATAATACCTACAACAATCCAAGATTTCTTGATATTATATTTAAGTATAAATTTTTGAAGTTCTGTTTTAGATTTTTTAGCCATATCTTTCCTCTCTATTTTAATCGTTTATATTTATCATAACTTCTAGCACCTGTATAACCAAGATAACCCACACCAAAGAGTGTTACGATAGATTCAGGTATGGCTGATAACCAACCATGAAAACCTTCTATTAATCGCAACGCTAGTTCAGGGTTAAAGGCATGAACAAGTGCCATAGGTATTGATGTTAATATTAATAAGTACACTACATATAGAAATGTAGGTCTTGCTCTAGATGTCCAAGGATCTTTGGACTGTGCTTCAGCTACAATAGCTGATAATTGTTTTTCAACTTCTTTTAATTTACCTGCCTGTGCTTCTTGAATAAGTTTTAACTTTGCTGCTTCCCTAGCTTTAGGATCAGGAACAACTTTATCAAGAACATCACTAACAAGAGGTAATAAACTTGTCAATATATTTAACATTAGTTTTCCTTTCGTTTAATTATATATGGATGTGTTTTCCACTTACCACACATTTTATCTTTTTTATCTGTAACTATAACATCCAAAGCCGAATATATATTTAAATGAGGATGTTTAATACTTAATGCATCTAATTTTTCTTTCCAATACTCAGGTGATTTAACATTAACGTGTACATTTTTTCCATTAGTAAAAGTTTTTAAAGCTTTATAACATGCTATAGAAACAAAAACAAACTTCTTACTAAAAGATAATATCTCTTCTAGTATCCAATCACAATCCTTTTCATCTATATGTTCTATAACATCTGTACAAATAACACCATCATATTTTCCTTTAGGAAGCTTGTTATATTCTTCATATCCTGGATCATATAAAGCATAGTAGTCAAGATTCCAAAGTTCAGGAAGAGATTTTTTTAATCTAGAACCTGCTTTATCAATTAAAAGTTTATTATAATTAGTTGGTGAATATAATATAGCTTTACCACAACCATAGTCTAATATACTTTTTGGTTTCTCTACGTTAAGAATAAGATGCATTAGATCTTTTAAATAAAAAGTTATACTAATACCTTGAAACATTATATCTCCTGCTAGTTGTTTATTTCCTTTCTTATGTAGATTTTTATATTCAACTATTAATTCTTTATATTCTTCAGAAGGATTTTCTCTACTGTACATTAAAGAAGTCCTTATAACTTTCTAATGTTTCTTGAGTTTGTGCCAGCTCCCAAAGGTCAGCAACTAATGTATTCTTTCCATGAAAAATAAAATTAATTCCCATTGACTTATCAGCAAAAGTTTTTTCACAATCCTGTGCCATAGCTAATAATTCACCTGTTGTCCAGTAAGGTGTTTCTTTAACAGATACTTGAAAGTACTTTGGTCTTGGTTCTTCATCTTCAGCACCAGTAGTTTCTTTTAACATTTCTTTTGTTGGTTTATCTTTTAAAGAAGAATCAAAACCAAACAAATGAATTTGTCTAAATCCCATAGTATGTAAAATTCCTATGGATCTCATGGCAGCACAGGTTCCACCAGTAATAAGAGTTGTTCCTTGAGCCATTCCTAACTCATCTCGAATTTTTACTTGATTATTTTTCATTCCATGTTTTCTATCTTCAGCATCTCTTAATGATTCTGTAAAGGCATGCCATCCCCATATATCAGCTTTATGTTTTTGTAAATATTTAGTAACAGATGGATCAGTCATAGATGCTAAAAAGAATTTTGTGGATGGTTCTATAGTTTTAAATAACTCTTTTCTTTTAATACCATGTGTACTTACACCATCAATATCTCTAGGATCTAAAACAATACATGCCCAAGGTTTTATTCCATTAGCAATAAGTCCAGGATAACTATGTTTAACACATAATAAAACAGCATCTGGATTTTCTTTTAGAATTTGTTTAATTTCATCATAGTCTATATTAGGTCCTCCTGATACAATAATTCCAATATCAAGATGTAAACTATATTTACCTAACCATCTATTCTTATCTATTAATTTCATATTTTCTTTTATATTATTTCTAATATAATCTTTAGGTACACAATCTCTTGGATTAACAACAATAGGAACTCGCTGTAATCTATCAGGTATTTTAGATAATTTTTTCTTGGTTAAAAGAGTAACAAGATGGGTAAATCCACCACCTTTAACTTTATCCCCTGATGGTAAGACATACTTACGTATACCAGATTTTTTCTTAATAATTTTAAAAACTTTATTAACACCTTGATAAGCTTCATTAGGAATAAGTTTATCGTCATCTTCTCTGAAATAATGATCTAGAACAATCAGATCAGTTTGTTGAATACAATCAAAATCATGTTGAACTGTTTGAAGACTATTACCACCACCTACTAATGCCATATCAAAATTATTTTTTTGATCGGTTAAAGTTTTTCTTGTATTACCTTTTATTAATTTAAAAGTAAAAGTTTTATTTTGATTTTCTTTTACATGTTCAGCAAAACCTTCAAGTCTTTTCTGAACAGCAGACATTTTATTATGTGCTTTTCCATTAAATTCTTCATGGTCTGTTTCAACAGTAGCATCTTCAAATAAATCATAACCAACATAATTTAATGTATCAGTATATTCAAAGACTGTTAAAGCCATTTCAATAGCACGACCACCATTCCATGTACCAGTTTCAATAATACTTTTAGGTTTGTAATGGCGTATTAAATCAACAATCTGTGAATATCTATTAGGTTTTATATCAGGTGTTGTATCTTCTGATAATGGAAATAATCTATTACCTTTACTATCTCTTACAGGATTTTTAGTTGGATCATATAATCCTCTAAAGTGATACATATAATTATTTATTTGAGAAGTTTTATGAATTTTCATTCCATGTGCAGAATAAATATTCATTAATCTTTCTATAAGAAACATATCATGCCACTCTCTGTATTGAATAAGTTCTCCAGAAATATAAGCTCCTCGTAAATCTCCTAGTAAATCTAAAGGTGGTTGTTTATTTAAATTAAATGCCATGAAGTAAGGATCTTCAGGATTATAAACTATGTCAGCACCTTCGGGTAACATAAATAATATATCTTCTTTTGTTATGCGTTTTTTAAAATAGGTATCAGCATCAATCCATATTAACCAACCTGCTTTAATATTTTTTTCAGCTAAAGAGAAAGCTTCTTCTGTTAAAGCAAATACTTTATGTGACCAACGTAAAGCATCTAGCTTGGCGTTATAAGGTATTGCTCCAGCTTCGGTTCCATTATGATCAGCTTTATCTTTTAAAAAATCCTCATATTCTTTTATGTCATGTAAGTTTTTAAAGTTAAACGAATCTGATTCAGCTAATGAATAAGCATCTAATTTACAATCATGGTGATAACAAGTAAGTTTAATATTTGGTTCAACATTATCTTTTATAGATTGTATTAAATGAGATGCTGTGGTCTTTAAAATGTCTTCGTTAAAAGACGTAACAAATTGTACATCAGTCATTCATATCTCCAAAGTAACTTTCTAATGCAGCTATTGCTTCATCTGCAGCAGCTATTTCTTCTGTTAAAGTAATAGCATCTTCAACAATCTTAGGATGCTCACCAACAGCAACAGATTTTTGAAATGCTAAATTTAATTGATAAATAGCTCTTTCTCGTTTAGCTTCAAAATGTTTTTTTATTGCTGAATATAAATTCTTTTTTAATGTATCTATCATTCTATCATGTAATCCTTATCTCTATCTATTATACCATTCATTTGTAACCACCGAGCTTCATTACACCATTCAACAGCATAATCTCCATCAGCTCTGTGAGTTACTCTTGGTTTCCATCTTTTAAACCAAGGTCCACCTGTTGTAAAATGTACAATCTTTGCTTTTAATTCAGGATCTGAATGTCCATCTAACCAGTTCCATTCTTCAGGTATTCTACCTATATCTGCTTCTTTATCAGGTAGCCATTGAAATCTATGTAACCATCTTCCTGTCTGTGTATTAACTACTTTAGGAGTAAGTTTTTTATTTTCATTATGTCCACAATTAAACATCATAAGACTTGACCAGTTCTTTCGAGGATAAATATGTTGTTCTTTACCATCCATTTTTGTTTTATGTTCTGGTTCATACTTATGATGTACACACCATAAAGGATAATAATCCATATCACATAAATCAAATAGTTCTGATATATCTGATCTTACATACATATCACAATCCATATATAAAGCCTTACCTTGATACATATTTAATGCTGGAACTAAAAATCTACTAAAGCTAAAGTCTGTTGAGAAAGGTCGACCATCTATAATATCATAAGGCTGTCCTTTTAGTATCTCTGATTGTCTTGTATACATTTCCATATGTTCTAAAATATCTTTTTTTAATGGTAGAACTTGAACTGGTTTGGAAGCTGTTCGTTCAATAGAAAATTTTAAAACTTCATATGCTGTATCTTCTCTAGGATCGTATCCAATATATACTGTATTAATATTTTGTTTTGCTTTCATTTACCTTGACCTTTATATTGTTTCCATATTCTTCTTTTATGTTTATTCTTTGGTTTACTTCTAACAGAATTTCCTATAGAAGTTCTTTTCTTAAAGAAATTTATTGCTTTAAAGTCTGTACTAAATTTAATTTTCTTCATATATAATAAGGCAGAGAACTAAAATTTATAGTTCCCTGCCAAGTTACTCCTAGTCAATAAAAATTACTTTTGGTTTTTGAGATTCAGGTATATTTTTTTCTAAATGAACGTGTAATACCCCATCTTCAAATCCTGCTTTAGTAACTTCTACAAGTTCGGACAATGAAAATACTTTTTTAAATGTTCTATGACCAATACTTTTATAAACATAGTTCTCATTATCATTTCTTTTTCCACGATCTCCTTCGATTGTTAGAAGATCTTCTTGCCATGTTACTTTTATTTCATCCTTTTTAAATCCTGCTAAAGCCATTTCTATACAGAATTTATTTTCATCTTCCTTGATAATGTCATGTGGTGGATAACTATCTATCCCTCTATCATGGAACGTATGTAGTTGATCAAATAAACTATCAAAACCAATTGTTAATTTTGGTAATGAATTAAATAATATTTCATTTCGCATTGTTTTTCTCCTTTATAAGCGAGTTATAATAGAATCCATCATTGGCATTCTATATCTATATTATATACTATTTTTAAGCAAATGTCAAGAACTTTTTACACTTCTTATACAATGTACTTGAGCATCCTCTATGTTATATACCTCTTTAATTTCTTTTATAACTCTTACTTTCTCTTGTATACATTCTTCTTCTGTATCATACTCATGTATTTCTACTTTAGGATCACCATTAAAGGCGATAAGAATATATAGTAACCATACTGTTTTCATTTAAGTATCACCTTTTCCAGATTCTTCTGAAAAATATTTATTAAACTTATCTTCTTCTCCATCATACTTTTCTGAATCTTTAGGTGGTGTTCCTTTACGTGTGATGTTAGCCCATTTTTCTGAGTACTTCGTATTAATTTCCAACCAAGGTTCTACATCTTCCATTTCAGTATCTGGATATATAGCGTCAGTAGGGCACTCAGGTTCACATACACCACAGTCTATACATTCATCAGGATGAATAACTAACATATTTTCACCCTCATAAAAACAATCTACAGGACAAACTTCCACACAATCCATGTACTTACATTTTATACAAGCTTCAGTTACAAGATACGTCACACTAATCCCAATTCTAATTTACCAGCTTCTGTTATATTATCTCTATCCCATGCTGGATTAAAGGTAACTTCCACATCACATTCAGATACACCTTTTACTTTCAAGGCAGCTTCTTTAACCCATATGGGCATCTCTTGAGCAACAGGACACCATGCAGTAGTTAGTGTCATTAAAATATTACACTTATTTTCTTGCATAGAATCTTCTCCATCTGGACTAAACGTTTGTATTTTTTCAAATGATATATCATATATAAGACCTAGCTCTACTATATCAAGATGTATTTCTGGATCTCTTATGGTTTTGAGTTGCTCTATTATTTTTTCTTTAATAATGTCCTTCCTTCTCTTCTTTCATTTCTTGTACAGTTACTTTATAAAAATAATATTTACCTTTCCATTTTCTTTTCAAATGACATACACCTTTAATCAAGTATCTTTCAAATTCATTCCAGTTGTTAAAGGCTCCTCCTTCACATTCGTTATAATGTTTCCAATCTAATTGATAATCTGTTCCTATTCTAGATTCAGTAGCACCATAAACTCTTTGGTGGTCTTCATCTTTTTCTTCAGGTCTGTATGCATCAGTTGTAGCAACTAAATGATGTGTTTGAAGTGCATTTTCAACTCCAGAAAATAAAAGATCAGTTAATCTATCATCTAACTTTTTACGTACATTATGTGGCATTTTTCTACTCATTTATTTATTCCTTTCTATATATCCACTAATTCACAAACACCTGCAGTACAGGCAAGTTGTTGTGATCCTTTTGTATTATCTTCTGTTTCAAATTCCTGAAGTTTATTCCAGTTTATTTCTTTAGGCATTTTCTTTAATAGTCTTTTATATTTCCTTCCATCTATATCCTGATAAGGTGCTTGTTTATATGTATGATCTGTATGTGGTAAAAAAGACACACCACTTAAATATTTAAAGTTATCCCAACACCATGATCCAACAGGTGTCCATTCATTTTCTTTAACAGATATAGTTACAGAAGGTTTATGTTCACACCAATGTTCTGCATAAATTTTCCAGAGTTCTAATTGTTGTATGGCTGTCATATCATTACGACATACAGAACCTTTAGGAGCCATCATAGGAAAAGAAAAGACAGTTGTATGATCAGGTTTTAAATAATCAGGTTCATTAGGTA